>Ga0307983_1000931_pt1 | contig 13662 bp, 5 predicted proteins | sample OrgLakmetagen991_FD_201845 | JGI IMG/M metagenome (GOLD analysis project Ga0307983, IMG submission 201845) | Saline water microbial communities from Organic Lake, Antarctica - #991 | ecosystem: Environmental > Aquatic > Non-marine Saline and Alkaline > Saline | place: Antarctica: Organic Lake... | reverse complement strand
TATTTATTTACTTTTTATTAATATTTATTTACTTTTTATTAATATTTATTTACTTTTTATTAATATTTATTTACTTTTTATTAATATTTATTTACTTTTTATTAATATTTATTTACTTTTTATTAATTTTTTATAAAATGGTAATAAATGTAATAAATGTAATAAATATAATAAATGTAATAAATGTAGTAAATGTAATAAATGTAGTAAATGTAATAATGTAATAAATATAATAAATATAGTAAATATAATAAATATAGTAAATATAATAAATAGTAAAAATATAATTTTAAAATTAAATTTTTAAATGAATGATACATATATTTTACTAGGTCATGGAAGTCGTAAATTTTATAATGATATAGATATTAAAAGATATAAATTAACAAATGATTCAATTTATTATTTAACTTATACTAATTATGGTATGTCAATAGATAAAAATATGACATATATAGTTAAAATAATATTAGATTTATATAATGATGAATTAAAAAAAATTATAAATAATTCTAATATTAAAGAATATAAATATGAAAATACTATTAAATATATATCTATACTTATTAAATTTTTTATAAATAATTTAAAAAATAATATAAATGGTAAAATAAATATAACTTTTACCCCAAATAAAAATATAAAAAAAAATAAAAAAAATAAAAAAATAATATTCACAATTGATGTATATGAAACTAAATATTTCTGGCTTATATATTCTGAATTAATAAAATATATAGTTAAAACATGTACTATAGATGATATTTATAAAACAAAAAAAGATAAAAAATTAATTTTAATTTATTTATTACAACTATTTAAATTTAATATTGTATTATTTTTAGCATTTAAGAAAATAGAAGAAGATTTATTACTTGATATTAAAAATAAAACTAAAAAATATAAATCATTTATTGATTTATATACATCTATATTAGATTATATTAATGAAAATATAGAAACATTATTAAATTATGAATTAAGTAGTAATGAAATTTATGAATGTGATAAATTTTTACATTTTAATAGTGATTGTTATAAATATATGAAATATTTTGGTATAGATGATTATAATGTATATATAGAAAATAATGAAAAAAACATATATTATAATAAATCTTATAATTATGAAAAAATATATGAATATATACAAAAATATAAAATAAAAGATAAATTACTTATGTTTGGAGAAAATGCACATGTATTATTAGATAAAGGTTTTAAATTTAATAATTTTAATTTAATATCATTAATTATTTTATATTCTAGAATTAATATTAAAGTTTATAATTCTAAATATAAAAAAAAAACATTTCCAAATTATGGATTTGGTATTATGCAAGATTTTAATAAATTACCATTAGTTAAATTATATTTTAAATATATAGATGAGTTATCAAGCACATATGATATAAATACTAATAATAATGACAAAAACGAAAGTTTATTATTAAATCATAAATTAGCCATTGAATCATTAATTAATGAACCTAAAAATGAATATTATTTAAACAAAATAGATGATGATAATTTAACTGAATTTAAAACTGGTTTTTTTTCCATAAATGATAAAACGCATTTAACTAGATTTACATTTTTTTATAATTCTAATACAGATAATGATAATAATACAACAATTAATAAATATTTAACTGATAATTATTGTATTAATAAAAATAAAATTAATATTTGGTGTTTAGCTTATTTTTTATATAAATTAAAAGAAAATATATTACCTAAAGACGAAAAACAATATTTTACTAAACTATTTTTTAATTCTAACTCAAATGAGAAAACTAATAAAATAGTTAATAATATTAATAATAATATTTTTAATTATAATAAATTAAAAGATATTACAGTTATAATTGAAAAATATTTACTAGATACTTCCAAACAAAATAAATATGTTCATATTTTATGCTGTGCAGGTAATAAAGATACAGATAAACAGAAAAATAAATACCATCGTCATAGAGCTATTATTACAAATGATAATAATATAAATACAGAAACTAATATTAGTTATACATATAATAACACCATATACAATAGTTCTAATAATAATATAAATACAAAAGCTGATAAACTTAAAAAATTAATTACATTTAAAAAAAAACCTATAAGAACAAACAATAATACTTTTAATATTGAACCCAACACATCTAAAATACATAAACACAAAGTGTTAAGAAAAAGAAAAGCAAAAATATATTTTAAACCCACAAGTAATTTAAATACTAATACTATAAAAAGTATTAGAAATAGTAGAACTAATAGAACTAGTAGAACTAATAGAACTAGTAGAACTAAAAATATACCAAGATTAAAATCTAAAAAACTAAAATCTTTATCTTTATCAAATGGATATAGTGCAAATAATGAAAGTATTAAAAGTATTGTATAAATTAATTCTAATATTTTTTATTTCTTCTAGATGTATAAATTATTTCTAATATTTTTTATTTCTTCTAGATGTATAAATTAATTCTAATAATATTTTTTATTTCTTCTAGATGTATAAATTAATTCTAATATTTTTTATTTCTTCTAGATGTATAAATTATTTCTTCTAGATATATAAATTATTTCTAATATTTTTTATTTCTTCTAGATGTATAAATTATTTCTTCTAGATATATAAATTATTTCTTCTAGATATATAAATTATTTCTAATATTTTTTTTTTTTTCTAGATGTATAAATTAATTCTAATAATATTTTTTATTTTTTCTAGATGTATAAATTAATTCTAATATTTTTTATTTCTTCTAGATGTATAAATTATTTCTAATATTTTTTATTTCTTCTAGATGTATAAATTATTTCTAATATTTTTTATTTCTTCTAGATGTATAAATTATTTCTTCTAGATGTATAAATTAATTCTAATAATATTTTTTATTTCTTCTAGATGTATAAATTATTTCTAATATAAAAAAAAATTAAAATAAATTAAAATAAATTAAAATAAATTAAAATAAATTAAAATAAATTAAAAAAATTAAAATAAATTAAAATAAATTAAAAAATATTAAAATAAATTAAAAAAATTAAAATAAATTAAAAAAATTAAAATAAATTAAAAAAAATTAAAAAAAAATTAATAATTAAAATAAAGAAATTATACTTTAAAAGTAAGATTCATATTCATACCTCGTAATTCTTGCATCATTAATTTACTAGCATATGGTATTTGTAAATGTTTAAAATCTGAGAAATTATTACAACTTTTACATTCATATTTTTGTATTTCTGGATCAGCATTAACAATAGCTTGATTACCACATTGTGAACATACATATATATCAAATTTATCACTAACATCCATTAATCTTTCTTTCATAAATGATAATGTGCCATGTGCATTAAATACATCTTTTTCCATTTCACCAATACGTAAACCACCATCTCTAGCCCTACCTTCTGCTGGTTGTCTAGTAAGTAAAACAACTGGACCACTAGCCCTAGAATGCATTTTATCTTCTACCATATGTTTTAACCGTTGATAATAAGTTGGACCGAAAAATATTTTAACATCCATTTGTTTACCCGTTATACCCGAATATAATATTTCATCACCATGATAATCAAAACCATGATTTTCTAATATTTTACCTAATGTATTTGCATTTATTTTATCGAATGGTGTACAACTTGAAAATCCTCCACAATGTGCTGATATTTTACCTAATAAACATTCTAATAATTGCCCTATTGTCATTCTACTAGGTATAGCCTGTGGGGTCATAATAATATCAGGAACTAATCCATCTTTTGTATATGGCATATCTTCTTGTGGTAATCTCATACCACATATACCTTTTTGTCCTACACGACTTGCTAATTTACTACCAACTATAGGTATTCTTTCATTTCTAATACGAACTTTACCACACATATAACCGCTTTCATTTCTATGAACATATACTTTATCGATAAATCCATTTTCATTCATTCGTATAGTAGTACTACAATCTTCGTATATTTGTTCTCCATTTTTAAATTTATTTTTAACTGGTAATTTTTTACCAATTATTACATCTTTACTAGATACATATTCATTTACTTTAATAAATCCTCTATCATCTAATTTATCATAATTACCCGGTTTAATACCTTTTGTATATGAAGGATCTGGTTTACAAAACTTTTCTTCTTTTCCATTACTTTGTATTTTTTTCTCTTCATCCTTATAAACATGATAATATGTGGTTCTAAACATACCCATATCTATACTATGTTTATTCATTATAATACTATCTTCTTGATTATAACCAGAATAACATGCAATTGCTACCATAGCATTCATTCCAGGTGGCAATGCATTATAATTAACATATTTACCAAAATTACTTCTAACAATTGCTTTTTCAATATTATTTAAAATATAACTTTGTGTATCTAATCTTTGTAAATAATTTGTTAAATATATATTCATTGCTTGTTTTCCCATACTAGATTGATAAGCATTTCTAGGAGATTGACTATGATCACTAAATGGTATAACACATGCTAAAACACCCAACATTAAACCTGGATGAATTTCACAATGTGAATAATTACTTTTTGTATGTTTACAATTAACATTACCCTCTATTAAATATTCAGGCTTCATTGCTATACAACACATATTTAACTCCTCATTATCTATAAAATCTATTACACCCTTTGTAAATTTTATATTTATTTTATTATCATCATTATCATTTATATCATTTATATCATTTATATCATTTATATCATCATTATCATCATTATCATTTATATTATTATTATCATTTTTATTATTTATATCATTATTATCATTATTATCATCATTATCATCATTATCATTTATATCATTTATATCATTTATATCATTTATATCATTTATATCATTATTAAAATTATTATTAAAATTATTATTATTAATATTATAATTATGAATAAATTGTTTAGGCATTAATAACGAGTTAAAATCACCATTACATTTATCTAGATGTGTAATATGTTCTTTTGTAATGCGTAGTTTATTATTTGAATCTACAACAAGAACTGGTCTAATTAATCTTCCTGCATCAGTATAAAATGTACATTCATTTATTTCTATATTCCAACGAATGCTAGTATATGGATGAATAATACCACTACGTCTATCTTCTAAAAATTTAAATACAACATCTTTAATATTAGAATGAAACCCCATAATACAACCATTAACCATAATTATAGTATCATATTTTAAGGTATTCATTTTACCGGTATTTGCATTTAAATTTTTATGTGGTATATCTTTAATACCGTTTTTCTTTAACCATTCTTTTAATGGTGAACTATCATATTGATTTGTAATAGTAGCTGATAAAGCCATATTTTTAACAATACCAACTTGTCCACCTTCTGGTGTTTCAGCAGGGCAAATATAACCAAATTGACTAGCATGTAATTTACGTGGACCAACAATTTTATTATTTTTTTTATTTTTATCGCTAGGACAAATGACACGACGCATATAAGATAAATATGAATTATAACCTAGACGATTAAGTAATTGTGCTGTTCCTACTTTTTGTTTACCAATACCATTTGTTTTAACACCCCAATTACCAGTTGCTAATGAATATTTAATACCACTTTCTATGCTAGTCGCTTTTATAATTTTATAAATATTATCACTATTTATAATATCAAATATATCAGAATGTGGTTTTTTACTTCCAATATTTTTTAAAATATTTTTATTATTTAATTCTTTATTTATTCCTTTTTGTATTTCTTTTACTAATCTTTTTAAACATGATCTAAATAATCCTGCTAATAAATGACCTGTTGTTTCAACCCTTTTATTTTCAAATGAATCGCGATCATCATAAGAAACTAAACCTAATATTACCATAATTAATTTTCTAGTCATTAAAGCTAAATAATAACCTTTTTTAAATAAATCATTATTTATATGAGGTAAAAAATCATCTTCCAAACTTTTAAATAAATATTTAATTTTGTCTTCTTCCGTCATTTTGTAATCTTTTAACATATTTTTAAATTTACAATGTTTTAAACAATAATTTATTAAATCATCTCTAGTTTTTATTTTTTCACTTAAAAATATATTTTTATAATGAATTAATGTCTGCTTTAAAGATATAGATAATTCATTACCAATTACTTTATCTTCTATATCCCAACATATACTTTCTAATAAATCCTTGTCATTATCAAAACCACATAATTTCATTATTATAAAAATATTTATTGGATTTTTAAATGTTGGAATATCTACTGTAAATATTTGATTTGTTTCATTAAATTTTACAATATTTGTCATTACCATACTAAACGTATTATCCTTACAACTTCTTACTTCTGATTCAAATTCACGAGATTTATTTTGCTTTTGTTGATTAAATACAAAAATCTTATTTCCGGCTATACGCTCTTGACCTACTATCACCTTTTCATTACCTTTAACAATAAAATAACCTCCTAAATCATATTCACATTCACCTAACTGTTTAGTCATACAATGATCAAATTTTGATAAATAACAATATTTACTTTGAACCATTATAGGCAATTTTCCAAACTTAATATCAGGTAATATCATCTCTTTCACATCTTCTATATCTAAATTTGCTTTTATATTACTTGGATTTGAATAACGAATTACTCTTTTCATACGAACATTAACATATAATTGACTACTATATGTTAAATTTCTTAATCTTGCTATATTTGGTGTCATTTCTATTGTTTCACCATCTAATTCTGTAATTGTTGGTGGTTTAATATAATAATTTTCAAATGAAATATATAATTCAAATTTGTATTTATTAGTGTTAATGTCATATTCTTGAAATATTTCAATTGGATTAAATTGTTCAAAAATATCTGCTAAATATTTTTCAATAAATTGCTCAAAAGATTTAAAATGATGTGCTATAAGTTGTTTACCATTATCCATTTTAAAATAAGCATCACATACTTTAAAACTATCTGTTTGATAATCAAATATATTCTCTAAATTTATTTTATCAAATTCTGATGTTAATTTTTCTTTTATAGATTCCTCTAATATTTTATCTTCTTCTAAATTTAGTTTATCAAATTCAGATGTTAATTTATTTTTTATACATTCTTTCAATAATTTAACATCTTCTAGATTAGAATTATCATCTTCTAGATTAGAATTATCATCTTCTAAATTAGAATTATCATCTTCTAAATTAGAATTATCATCTTCTAGATTAGAATTATCATCTTCTAAATTAGAATTATCATCTTCTAGATTAGAATTATCATCTTCTAGATTAGAATTAACATCTTCTAAATTAGAATTATCATCTTCTAAATTAGAATTATCATCTTCTAGATTAGAATTAACATCATTTATATTAATTTTATATTTTTTAGTTTTTAATTTAGTATCTTTTAGTTTTTTACCTTTTAATTTACCTTCATTTTTTGTTTTTGTGTTAGTAATAGTGTGTTTTGGCATATATTTTATATTTATAAAACAATTATTATATATATACCATCTAAATAGTTAATTTACATTTAAATTAATTAAAAAACAATTTTTCATTTTTTATGTTTTTTTTTTTAAAAATTGTTTTTTAATATAAAAATAATATTTATATATAAAAATAATAATATACATATTTAAAAATAGTATTAATATATACAAATAAATGGATTCTATATGTTATTATTGTAAAAACAAATTTATTTGTGATGAAAAATTATTTAAATGGCATTCCGAATTTTTAAATTATTGTCCTAATTGTTATGATAGTGAACTTTTTGGTATTTTACACGAATATAAAAGATTTTATAATTTACTTCCACCTGCTAAAAAAAGTAAAATGAATAACTCTAATAAAATTAAAACAAATAGTAGAAATAAAAAAATATCAGATTTAGGCAACAAAATTACAAATAAATATAATACATTAAATGAAAATAAACATAAAAGACAACATAAAAGTCAACATAAAAGTCAACATAAAAGACAAAATAAAAGTCAACATAAAAACACAAATATCACTTCTCATAATAAAGTAAATAATGATGAATTAGATATTTTAAATATTTTAAATAATGATATTGCTAAATATTTTGGTTTACCAGAAGATAATACAAATAATAATAGTACTTCTAATACTAATGTTAATAATGCTAATGGTAATGCTAATGGTAATGCTAATGGTAATGCTAATGGTAATGCTAATGGTAATGCTAATGGTAATGCTAATGTTAATAGTAATGTTAATGGTAGTAAAAATATAGATAATAAAGTAAAATTTTATAAAATTAATTTTACAGATTTTAATAATTTATTTTCTCAAGGTAATTCTATTTCAAATCCAGTTGAAAATAATGATGTAGAAAACACAAACTTAGAAAAAGAAAAAGAAAAAGAAAAAGAAAAAGAAAATGAATTAAATAAAAAACCGGATGTATCAACTTATGAATTTAAATGGATTGGTGAAGATGTTAAAACTATTAAAGATTTAATTTTACTAGGTGAATATTATAATCCAGAAGAAAAATTACAAACTAATTTAGATTTATGGAAACTTAATAAATGTGTTCCAGCTTTAAAAGAATTAGATGCTATGATTGGTATGGATTCAGTTAAAGATAGTATTTTCTACCAAATTGTATTTCATCTTCAAAATTTAGATACATCTAATAAAGATATGCATCATACTGTTATTAAAGGACCACCTGGTGTTGGTAAAACACAATTAACACATATAATTGCAAAAATATATAATGCTTTAGGATTTCTTAAAAATGATAAGGTAATTAGTGTTAAAAGGTCTGATTTAATTTCTTGTTATGTTGGTAATACATCAATTAAAACTAAAAAAGTTTTAGATAATGCATTAGGTGGTGTTCTTTTAATAGATGAAGCTTATGCTTTTGGTTCTGGTGGTGAAAATAAAGATACATTTAGTAAAGAAGCTATTGATTTATTAACTTCATATTTATCAGAACATGGACATGAATTTATTTGTATTATTGCTGGTTATAAAGATGCATTAGAACAACGGTTTTTTACATTAAATGAAGGTTTAAAAAGAAGATTTAATATTCATTATGAAATTGATAGTTATAAACCGATTGAATGTATGCAAATTTTTGAAAAGATAGTTAAAGACAATGATTGGGATTATAAAGGTAATGAAATAAAAACAGAAAAATTATTTACAGAAAAGAAAGAATCATTTCCTAATTTTGGTGGTGATATGTTAACATTATTTTCATTTTGTAAAAAATCACATTCAAATAGATTATTAACCATTAAAACAATTGAAGAATTAAATAAATCTAGAAAAACAATTAATTTAACTGATTTGAAAAATGGATATAAATTATTTATGGATAATAAATGTGAAGGTGATAATTTTAATAATAAAAAACATTTATTATCTATGTATAATTAAATTAACATTATACCTTAATTTATTAATATTTTAATATTTTAATTTTTTAATTTATTTTTAATTTTTTAATTTATTAATATTTTAATATTTTAATTTATTTTTAATTTTTTAATTTATTTTTAATTTTTTAATTAATTTTTAATTTTTTAATTAATTTTTAATTTTTTAATTAATTTTTAATTTTTTAATTAATTTTTAATTTATTTTTATTATTTTTTATTAATTTTAAATAATAAATAATTTTAATAAATATAATATCAATCTAGAGTTTTATAAATCATCTAGATACTAAAATTTAAAAATAGTAAACTAAACTTTAAAAATAGTAAACTAAACTTTAAAAATAGTAAACTAAACTTTAAAAATAGTAAACTAAACTTTATAAATAGTAAACTAAACTTTATAAATAGTAAACTAAACTTTATAAATAGTAAACTAAACTTTATAAATAGTAAACTAAACTTTATAAATATAAAAATAAAATAAAATAAAAATAAAATAATTAGTCTAGATTAATCTATAGTTTTATAAATAAAATAATTTTAATTTTTTTTACTTTAGATAAAAAAAATTAAATATTGTAAATAATAATAATAATAATAATGATAATATTTAGTCATAGTCATTATTATTGTGGTAAATATATAAGTGAATTTAATCCAAAAATAATTGAATTAATTTATAAAATAAATTTTGAATTTAAAATAGGTGATTTTGAAGTTTTATTTGAATGTTTTAAAAAAAATAACAAAGTAGAAATAAAAAAATGGAATTTAAAATTAGAAGAAATAGAATTACTTTTAAAAAATGATGTAGATAATTATTATGGTGATCAATTAAATAATAATGATATATTTATATATAATATGAAAAATTATAATAAAACTAAATTTACAGTTGTATCAGATTTTATGATAAATACTATTAATTTACAAAAAATACATCCATTTAATAAAACAAATAATGATAATTATATATTAACTGCATATAATGAAGCTAAAGATTTTGGATATAATAATACTTTACCATTGGTTAAATTAATGATAGAAACAGATAAAAATTTTGGTAATTTAATAACAGTTGAACCATTTGAAAAATTTAAAATAATTAAAATAATTAAATGGGATGGTAATGATCGTTTTATCTTATTTGAAACTGATAATTACTATTATTATTTTAATTTTTGTACTTCATAATATTATTTAAATCTAGAGTTTTTATTAATTAGTTTTAATTATTTTTACTTATTTTTACAATTTTTTTATTTCAAATATTACTTATTTAACAAAATTATAATAATTAATCTAAATTGAAAATATTAAACAAAATATTAAAATATAAACAAAAAATAAAAATAGAAATAAAAATAGAAATAAATATTAAATATTAAATATAAGTTATATATTAAATTATTATGAATTCTTTTTTTCATATAACGTCAAAAGACCCAGAACGTCAATGTCATTTTATAAAACCTTTTACATCATCTAAATTAAATAGTGAAATATTAACAAATGGTAAAATTAGAACTGAAGAATCTATAATTAAATTAAAAAAAAAAATTATAAATATAAATAATGCTAGACAGGGTGTATTAGATATGTGTTGTAAAAATCCGGTAAATCAAAAATATGATAATAATATATTACAAGGATTTAGAGAATTATTTCCTAGTATTAGAGAAATTAAAGAAGGTGGAGAACTTAAATATTTAGAATTATCTATTGAACCAGTATTAGAACAAAGCAGAGGATGGCAACAATTAAAACCATATCATATATGTAAATTAACATCTTCTAAATTAATACCATTAGGTAATTATAATACCAGATTTAAAGCTATTAATTTAATTGAAGATTGTTATACCGCTAATTGTGATAATCAAGACACTTTAACATTAGAAGGATTATTAAAAGAAGAAACTAATCCTATAGAATACAGTTATTTTGACGATTTAAAAATGTATCAATCTATACAAGAAGGTAATTTAGATTATATTAAAAAATACTTATTTAAATATAATTCCATAAACAAAGTTTTAACACATGATGATTTAGGTAATTATATTATACATATTGTATGTAAATATTACAATAAAAAAATATTTGATTTAATTATGGCTATGCGTCCAAATATTAACGTTAAAAATACATTCGGTAAAACACCTTTACATATTTCTTGCTTTAACGGTCATCTAGATGCTATTAATATATTAATTAAAAATGGTGCTGAATTAAATGCTAAAACATCAAATGGTTTTACACCTTTAATGATGGCTGTGCAATTTAAAGATAGTGAAAGTAATAAATTAAATCCAATGAATGATTTTAGATTATCATCCGTAGCAATTATGATTAAAAGTTTAATTCGTTCCGGTGCAGATATAAATAGCGTGAATAATGATAATGAAACTGTATTACATATAATCATTAAAAAAGGTAAAACTTCTATCCATTTATCTTCTATAACTAGAATGTTAATGGAATATGGTGTAGATGTTAATATTAAAGATATAAATGGTATCACCGCATTAGAATTAACTAGTAAAAAATTAAAAAAATACAATAATAACGATGATAACGATAATAACGATAATAACGATAATAACGATAATAACGATAATAACGATAATAACGATGATAATGTTGATAATATTGATAATATTGATAATGTGAAAGAAAAATTTACAGTAAAAGAAAGAAAAATAACAAGTTTAAAAGATAGGGAAATAGAGTTAAAAGAAATTCAAACGATGTTATTTAATCAGATTATAAGAAGTAATAGGGATAAGTATTCTAGTTATATAAATGTTAGTGAAATACCAAAAGGTGCACCAATTGAAGTTTTAAATTTTGTATGTAATGGTGATAATCCGGAAATTGAAGGTATTGAAGATAAAAAAAAATGTGAAACTATGGGTGGTATATTTACAAAGGTTAAAAATCCTACTACAAAAGTAAAATTAGAATTAATACCACAAAGTGAAAAAGCAATAATGGCTGAGTCAGAGGAAGAATTATATTATGATAAATATCCAGATAGTATTTTAGAACGCGAATTACCTGAAGAAATAAAATCTATAAATCAAAAATCTAAATATAATACAATTGGAAATAATATGAATTCTAATAATACAAAAAATATAAATAATGATATTTATGTTGATAGAGATGATATGATAAATATTAATAAAAAACATAAATCTAAATCTAAATTTAATAATATTGAAAATAATAATACAATAAATGATAAAAATAAAAAACATATTAAAAATAAAAAAAATAATATGTTGTTAAATAATGATACACAACATCCTGAATTAAATAATGCTAAATTAATTTCATCTAGTGTATCATCCGCTATGAATAATAGTAATCAATATATGATAAGTGTAAAATCTAATATTTCTAAAATAGGATTTATAGAAAATAATAAAAGATTTTTAAAAGAAAATATATTAGGTATTTTATTAATATTAATTCTTATAATTTCATTATTATGTTTGTATAATTTATAATTTTTAATTTTGTTATTTCTTCTAGATTAATAAAATAATTTAACTTTATTTTTATTTTTTAATTTTAATTTTTAATTTTAATTTTTAATTTTATTTTTTAATTTTTAATTTTAATTTTTAATTTTAATTTTGTTATTTCTTCTAGATTAATAAAATAATTTAACTTTATTTTTATTTTTTAATTTTAATTTTTAATTTTAATTTTTAATTTTGTTATTTCTTCTAGATTAATAAAATAATTTAACTTTATTTTTATTTTTAATTTTTTAATTTTTAATTTTAATTTTTAATTTTAATTTTGTTATTTCTTCTAGATTAATAAAATAATTTAACTTTATTTTTATTTTTTAATTTTTAATTTTAATTTTTAATTTTAATTTTGTTATTTCTTCTAGATTAATAAAATAATTTAACTTTATTTTTATTTTTTAATTTTTAATTTTAATTTTAATTTTGTTATTTCTTCTAGATTAATAAAATAATAATTCTGAAAAACTACATTAAATATAACTTATGAATGAATAAATTTATATTGTATAAATAATTATTAATATAGAAGATAGATAAACTAAATTGAGATAGATTAAATTGAGATAGATAAACTAAATTGAGATAGATAAACTAAATTGAGATAGATAAACTAAATTGAGATAGATAAACTAAATTGAGATAGATAAACTAAATTGAGATAGATAAACTAAATTGAGATAG
>Ga0307983_1000929_pt1 | contig 13674 bp, 16 predicted proteins | sample OrgLakmetagen991_FD_201845 | JGI IMG/M metagenome (GOLD analysis project Ga0307983, IMG submission 201845) | Saline water microbial communities from Organic Lake, Antarctica - #991 | ecosystem: Environmental > Aquatic > Non-marine Saline and Alkaline > Saline | place: Antarctica: Organic Lake... | reverse complement strand
ATCAAAATAGAATATACCTTGTAAAGTATTGTTATGTTTGCATTTGTAATATATTTGCTAGGTTTTAATAGGTTATTGAGAAACGTATATTTGTATCATAGTGCTCTCTCCGACTCCACGATTAAATACCTCAACTATCTAATTTATAGACTGTTGAGGTTTTTTTATGTCCTTGTTTGTACGATTTTTGTATGGTTAGAGTTTTAAAGTGTTTTTTTTAGTCTTATTTACTACTCATTGCAATGACTTAAAAAGCATAAAAAAAACGCACTAAAAAAAAGATTGTTTTTTAAGGTGCATTTCGTGCATTTGCTACATTCTTACAATATTCCTTTTAGGTTGCTGTATCTGTTCAGTAGTTTTCCAGTCTTGAAAGCTCTTAATCCTACTATCTTGTTTTCAATATTATTATATTCTATCTCAATAAAGAACCTATCTATTCCATAAAGGTTAAAACGTTGGTTTCCGTTGAGGTGGCTATCTAAATAAATACCGCTTATATTTAATACCTCATCATATTTTTGTTGCTCTTCAAGCATCTTAAACTCGTATAGTGTCATAAGAAGTAGATAACGCCTTTATAAATCCAGTAAATTAAAAGGATTATAGCACCTATAATTGCGGACATCTTTAACCGCTCTTTATAGTGGTCGTGGTATGGATCATGCATTTTATAAAGATACTGAAATAAAAAAACTCAACTGTCTTTTAGTTTCAGTTGAGTTTTAATCTTTTTAGTCCTCTAATGGACTTTTACCGTTATCTGTAAGTAAGATAAACTGCTTAGTACTATCGGTGTTATCTCTTACACGCTCTATTTCTTTAATTAACATCTCTTTACTTGTAGTTAAATCAAGAATGTTTAAATATTTTGTCGCTATTTTAGAAGCTAGCTCGTGAGATACATTTTCCGATTGTATCAATTCTAATAATTCCTTTATACTGTTTATTGTTAAAGCCATTCTATTTTATTTTAATTGGTTCATTTCGTTTGTTGTTAGTTCCATACTATTTTGAGTTATATTTTCTGTTTGAATATATTCTTTAGATTTTCCAAATAGATGCTCAGCAATATACATTTTCCCTCTTATGTTTTGCATTAAATCAATTACAAATTTCTCTTTTGCTTGTTTTTCGGTCTCGCTATCGTAAACGGTTTTAAGAGCGTTTAAAAATATTACATTTGCTTTTTGTTCATCTACTTTTGTAGGTCTACCAGCGCCATCTCGTCTTCCTCCTCGTGTCATATTTATTTGAAATTAGTATTGTTTATTCAAAATAGAAACGGTTGGCATGAGTTACTAAAAATCCAACCGTTCTAAATATTCTATTCTTTGAAGTCGTTTATACTTATTTTTAACCCTAATCCATCCATCTGTAAAGATCCTACCGCCCGAACGCAATGAATAGCACCACCTACATTAGTGAAAGTTGCTATTTTCTTGTAGGCATCAATAAATAACTTTAACGTCTCATAGTGCTCCCTTTTAGTTTCATCGAGATAAATATTAAAGGGGTCTTCTTTTAAGGTAGAAGTTATTCCTGCTGCATTTATGATAGGGGCGTGTTTTCCTAACGCTTGCATCCTTGCATCAAAAAGGCTTTTTATCTCTTGAACTTTAGACAATGAAATTCTTGTTTCTGTCTGAAATATACCTTTGAAATCAGCCGTATCTGGCTTGTTTGTTATGTATAAAGCTCTATACAAATCAACTAAAATATTAATAGGATCTTGAAGGTACTTCTTAATATCTGTTATTTTATCAGCTCCTACTGCATGATCGCTTAACTCCAGTAAGTCATCTTTGAAATTGAATAGATCTGTTTCTAATTGCTTAAATCGATCAAATTCAGATTGATTGAATCCTATAATCGTTGTATTTTTTTTCATCTATTATTTATTAGTAGGTTGGCAAAGTTGAGTTCTAATATATTTAGATATGGTGCTAAGATCTCCATACGCTCTGGCTTTTAAATTGGCATATTCACTATGCGTTAACTTTAAACTAACGTTTCTTCCGTCTCGTTTTTGTGTGGTGTTGTGTGGTGTCATTTCTATATTTTATAAGTTCATACAGTTATAACGATTTTAACGAGAAACTGTTTAATATATGAAGACATTATTTACATTAACTTAGTAAATAGTAATCGGCTAAATCAAAACCGCTTTTAAAATCTGTTTGTTCTAGTAGATCGCTTACAGCTATCTTAAAGCCTTGATTGTTTAAATCTTTTGCTTTGTTGCTCCAGTTCTTAAACTCTCCTTTATCAGGAAATACAAAACAGTTTCTTTTTTTTAGCGGATCAAGTAGTTCCCTTTTAAAATTGCTTTTGCTGCCAGTAGCTATCCAAATAAATTCAGGTAAAAAGATACTCATCATTATAGCGGTCTTCTCGCTCTCAACTATTGCAATATCTTTTTGATAGTCTTCATTAATCAGGTGCAAACCAAACAAGCATTGACAAAGATTAAAATCAGGCTCTTTAATGGCTTTATGTAACCAGTTTATATGATTGTAAGGATCTTTTATTCTTTTGCCTGACATCTTATCGTAAAGCATAATTTTAGCGGCTCTTATGCGTTGTTTGTCATCTATTTGCCAAAATATGGTTGCATTGTTCCAAAAGTATTTTGTTCCAGTCAAGTAGTACATTGAAACTGCTTTATCAACCTCATCAAAAGTAAAATTGTCAAGTAGAAATGAAGTGAGATTGTCAAAGTCCGTACTCTTATAATCTCGTATCAATTCACTTTGTAAAGTGGCACTATGATAACTGGGTGCTACTGGATCAGGTTCTTTTCTATTCTTTACTTCATTTATAAAACTTACCTCATCAGTATTAAAATATTTGCTTTCATTATTCAAATAAATAATAGTTGAGTTTTTTAAAAACCATTCAGAAATAAAACAATGTTTTTTATCTCGTTGCAGTATTTGCGACTTCGGAACTATTGAAATAACGCCGTTTAAATCAACTAATTTACTGGCTTTGTCTGTTATGTCCTTTAGACTTATAAATGGTATTAAATAGGCTTGTTTGCCTTTTGTCGGTGCTTTATGATAGTTACAGTTCTGCTCTCGGTCGCATCTACCGTAATCAGTAGTTAAGTAGTTGCCCGTTACTGTATCAACGTAATAAACAAACGTCTTTTTTTTACAGTTAGGGCAAACATACTTTTTACTACCTTTATCTAGTGAGTATTTAAAATGCTCCATTAGATAAGTTATTTCTATCAATAATTACATAAGCAACATTACCAATACTTTTACGGTCAACTAATATTTTAAAGTGTCGTAATCGTTTCATAAAATTTGATTTGTTCACTTTATGAAAGCCGTCATCTATACAGTAACTTTTATAATGGTCGTACAAATCACTTATAGGCGTGTATTCAGTAGAAGTTTTATATTCTAAGTCTTCAATAAACATCTTTACGCTATCGCTTTGCTTTTCATAATCACTTCTTGCATTTTCTACGGCTGCACACTTACTGAATTTTTTTTGCTTTAGTAATCTGTCAAGTCCTTTTAATATCCAGTTAAAAACTCCCGATAACTCATTTTCAATTATTCTATTTGCCAGTTGCTTATCTTGTTTATCTTCGGGTATGGTAACATCAAAACCCATAATCAAAAAGCGTCTAAAAAAAGCGTTCGTATGCTCCACGTCTTTGGGTAACTCATTACAATTAAAAATAAGCTTTGCGTACTCTGTCAAAATGAAAGGTTCGCCGTAGGGTAATCTTACGCTTATAGGTTCGCCCGATGCCATTAATTTAAACGTGTCGGTTTCTAGTTTGCCGTTTATCTCACTTGCATAGTTAACAAGCTTATTACCAATTTTAGCCCTATAATATCCGTTATCATTCGTCAAGTCTTGCAGTGAGTAACTACTAAAATTTTCAGTACCTAAAAGAGCGTTAAGTATCTCAAAGAAAACAGATTTTCCATTTGCTCCAGTACCGTAAAGGATCAACATTTTTTCTAACTTTAGAACGCTGGGTTTTATAAATATGTAACCGCAAAATTCTGCAAATACTTTTTGCTTATCAGGATCAGGCAAAACATGATCCAAATACTTTTGAAATTGTGGTGCGCTTGCATCAGGTAGATACTCAAACGGTAATTGGTGGGTTAAAAAATCATTCCTTTTAAACTCTCTCAAAGTTCTTTTACTAGGGGTGATTTCAAACGTACCGTTCTGTAAATTGATTAATACATTTTTATCATTCGTCTTTGGTGTCGGTAGATAAGCATCTGCCATAAATTGTTTAAACAACTCATCTTTAAAGGTGTGAATTTTACATTTGAATTTTTCAACGCCCATCTTTAAAGCTACGTTTCCCAAAAAGTACTGAAAGCTCTCTTTGTTTATCTCACTCCAGTAACTACCATTATACAAATAAATAAAACCGTTCTTTTTACATAAGCCCCAATTATTGGACTTAGCTATTTTTAAAAGTTGCTCTACACAGCTCACTAAATAATGATTTTTAGTAAGCTTATAACCGTTAAGAATTTTGTTAAGGCTCTTATACTTTTCAAACTCGATTTTATTTTCCTTATTATAACTACCATCTGAATTATAAACGAATGGTTTAAGGTCTTCAATCTGTTGTTGTACATCTTCAATGTCTGGAAACGCCAGTATTTTAAAATCTATTTTTCCTATGCTGTTAGAAAGTTCTTTTAAAATGTCATCAGGTGTTTTCTCTATTGGTTCAATGCTATCTGAAAGCTTTAAAATATCGTTTTTAATAAGCTTTCTAAAGTTGTCTTTATTCTCCATTTCCAAACATTTTTAATTGATTAGATGCAGGAAACAATTCTGAATTTGTTGTTACCGATTGAACAAAGCGACCTGAACGGCTGCATTTAATTACTCCTATAACCATTGCTTTACCTTGTTTGATCCAGTCGCTTACTAATTGAGTAACCATGTAAGTTTGATCTGTAAAACCTAATTCAGTTGCAGCCATTCTACGGCTTAAAGGTTTATTATAAAGTAACTTATAAAGTTTTTTAGTATAGTCTTTTTTCGTATTTTTACTTTGTTCTAATCTATTAAAATCAAAGCTATTTGTATTGTCCGTACTCATAGCTTTATTTTTTTAGAAGTATCAAAGAATTAAGCAATTCCGCTTTTTTGTAGTAACGGCGGTTTCCTATTCCATACGCTAGGACTTTGCCCTTGTTTGTCCAGTGCCAAAGAGTGGAACTGTCGATTTGTAGGAACTTGCACGTTTCCTCACGTGTCAAAAGTTCATCAGGATCAGTTTTGTTGAGTTCCTTTTTAAAGTCGCTTAAAAGACTTTTAACGCCGTCTTTAATTAATTGGCTTAAGTCTTCAGGACTTAAATTTTGCAGTAAAATTGAATTATTCATATCGCATCTTTTTTATGATTGCGGTACAAATTTAAGGGCAAATAAAACCTAAAACGTTTTAAATCAATTGTTTAAGGTTGTAAACAAGTATAAACAATTTATACAATTGCATCAGTTTGATTTGTATTTGATAATCAAAGAGTTGAGTTTTATTTTTATAGGCTCACTGGAAACCTTATGAATATTCTTTATATTTTGAATACTTTGATAAGTACCAATATCTCTATTAAAGGTTTTTCCCAATTCAGCATGAAACGCTTTAAATTCCCTTGCACCAATAACAAGCATATTTTGAACTGCTAACTCATCAATTATTACCTTTATACTTTTACCTATTTCAGTTGGAAAAATTTCTTTTAACTCGTTATAAAAATTCTCTTTATTGTCTTCATCTATATTAATAAAAAAATCATTCAAGGTCTTTATAGGCTTTAAAGTTTGCGTTTGTTGCGGTTGCTCCAATCTATTTAAAAGAAAATCATTATAAAACTCAAATCGTTTATTCTCAATTAGTGAAAGCTTATCAGGCTCTATAATTTCAAATCGTTTTAATTCCACTTTGATAAAATCACTTTCAGTAAGTTGAAAGCCGTCTTTTGTTTTACAAAAATCATTTTCAGTAATTACCTTAGATTGTTCTGTTTCGGAAAACTTTAATTCAGCAATTGCTTTCTTAATATCGCTCGTATGATAATACCACCTTATCAGGGCATCTTTATAAAACTCATCTATATTAATAAAATTAGGTTGCAATCTTTCTAGTTCTTGCTTTAAGGCTGCTTGTTTTATGAACTTATAAAGATTTTGTTTGCTATCGTTACTCATATTTTTTATCTTAATTCTATTAATGCACGAAATGCACGAAATGTATGTTTAAAAACAATCTTTTTTTTTGCTTAAAAATATTTAAAGGTTTCTTTTGCTAGGTCATCACTCTTTTTACCTAAATACTGTAAAAATTGAAATTCTGAACCATGATTTGTCATGTTAATTAAATACGCTATTGGCATTTTTCCGTAAAAATTTGTTGCTAGACTTCTGCGTCCTATGTGTGAAGTAACCAGTTCCCATTTAGGATAAACTCCTTTTTGCTTTCTGAATATTTTACTATTAGGTTCAGTTTCTAATAATTTACTGCCTTTGGTTAGTTTATTGAGTTCAGCCAGTTTGCAGACTTCTTTTATGTAGTCATTATACTTTTGATCTGAAATTCTATAAGGGAACTTTCCATTTCTTTTTTTAAGTATCTCTAATACTTTTGGGTGCATTGGTATGGTTGTGAGTTTATCAGTTTTCTTTTGTGTAAACTCTAAATAGTGTTTGCCTTTTTTTACTCTTATTTGCTCATCTGTAAACCTCATAAAATCTGAAATTCTCTGTCCAGTATAACATGAGATTATTAACCAATCCCTGACGTTTTCTAAACTATCAGTTAATTTGTCTTTGTCTATCTTTTTTATTTTTTTGAGTTCTTTACTAGATAAATAAATCTTTTCAATTTTATTATCTCTTTTTAAATTTAAGCTTTCAAGTTGTGGATGAGTTTCAACTCCTTTAAATTTTGCGTGTTTACAAAACGTCTTTATAAATACTAACTCTCTTTGCATGGTGTTTTGAGAATATTTTTCCTTTTTTAAGTAGCTTACAAATTCATTTTTAAAATTGTCGTCTATCTCTTTAATCAGTATTTGTTTATCTCTGAATATTTCAAGTCTTTGCATTTTCTTTTTAATAACCCTAAACTTTCTTATTGAGGTTTCTTTTAATTCGTCTTTGCGGTTCTCAATATAAAATTCTATGTAATCTATTAAGTTATTAGGTATCTGGATTGAGTCCTCTTTTTTTGGTGGGTTATAGTAATAATCAATTTGAGTTTGCAGCCATTCTTTGTTTACCTCATCAGGATCAACAGAATTGAAAGCGTTTAAAACGTGGTTCTCGATTTTATTGAGTTCCGCATTCGTATTGGTCTGTTTGGTGGTAATTTCAATATCCTTTGATTTCTTTTTATGCTGCTTTGTCCAGTAGTGTTTTGAAACTTCAAACTCTGTCTTTGCTCCAAATACATAGTCAGTGCTATTGAAACGATACAATAAACGCAAATTTAAAAATCCTTCGTCCTTTGTTGATCTGAAAAGAAAGTTAACCGCTGCCATATTGAAAGTATTAATTCAATACAAAAATAAAGTATTTGTACGATGGTTGTACGGTAAAATGCAAATTGTTACAAACAAATACAAACTAAATCAAAATAGAATATACCTTGTAAAGTATTGTTATGTTTGCATTTGTAATATATTTGCTAGGTTTTAATAGGTTATTGAGAAACGTATATTTGTATCATAGTGCTCTCTCCGACTCCACGATTAAATTAAACCTCTTTAAATCAATGATTTAAAGAGGTTTTCACTTTTCTATAAAATAATTAAAGAGTTGTCATTCATAGCGTTATATGTTCGAACTTTTACAATTACTCAATCAAAAGCTTTAGCCTTACTAATATTTTAAATAATGATGCTTATTAAATACATTAACGCTATATTTGTTGTAAGTAAGCAACAAAATGAACTCCAGAAAAACTATTCTTCTCCCTAAATATCAAAAGATGTTTGAACAAATAGGTGAGAATATTAAATTAGCAAGAAAACGTAGAAAGTTAACTACTGAGCAAGTTTCAGAGCGAGCTGGTATTCATAGAGCTACACTTTATCGTATAGAAAAAGGCGATCATGCCGTTTCAATAGGTTTATATTTTAACGTATTTAGAGTCCTTAACCTTCAAGATGACTTTCTAAAGCTTGCCAGCGAGGATGAATTTGGTAGAAAGCTACAAGACCTTGATTTATTATAGAAACTATGGGAAAAGGGAAATTTGATATTTACGTTTATGCAGATTGGATAGGTCTAGAATCTGTTGCATTGATAGGTATTCTGTCTGCTCATTTTGCCAAAGCTAAAAAGGCATTTAGTTTTGAGTATGACCGAGCGTGGCTTAAAAGTGAATCCCTACATCTACTTGATCCAGATATTGACTTTTTCTCTGGTGCGCAGTATCCATCAAACAAAGAGAATTTTGGGATCTTTCTAGACAGTATGCCCGACACTTGGGGAAAAACCTTAATGAAACGCAGAGCCGCTCAAGATGCAAGAACTAAAAACGAAAAAGCTCAAACACTCTATGAAATAGATTATTTATTAGGCGTTTATGATCAAAGCAGAATGGGAGCACTTCGTTTTAAAACTGATAGGAACGGACCTTTTCTCGATAATGATGAGCAATGTCCTACTCCACCATGGTCTTCTTTAGGTGATTTACAAGAGGCTGTTAATCAATTAGAGAATGATGAACATAACGAAACCATCAGAAAATGGATCGCAGTACTTATCGCTCCAGGTTCTTCATTAGGTGGAGCAAGGCCAAAAGCTAATATTCTAGACAGCAAAAAAAATCTATGGATTGCAAAATTTCCCTCCAAAACAGATACCATTGACAAAGCTGCGTGGGAATATCTAACATATCAACTAGCAACAAATGCTGGTATAAAGATGGCAGAATCTAAAATTGAAAGAGTCAGTGGCAATTATCATACATTTCTAACTCGTAGGTTTGATAGAGAAAATGGCAACAGGATTCATTTTGCATCTGCCATGACCATGACTGGTAATACAGAGGATAATATTAAAGGAACAACTCCTAGTTATTTAGAAATAGTTGAGTTTATTGAAAACTTCGGTATAAATATCGATATAAACCTACACCAGTTATGGCGTCGTATTATTTTTAATATCGCTATATCAAACACAGATGATCATTTACGCAATCATGGTTTCATTTTAACGGATAAAGGCTGGATCCTATCGCCAGCTTACGACTTAAATCCTTCCATTGAGAAGGATGGCTTATCCCTAAATATTGACATGAATGATAACGCGTTGGACTTTGAACTAGCAAAAAGTGTTGGTCCTTATTTCCGCTTACGCGAAAGCGAAATGGATACGATCATTAATGAAGTTTTACAAGCAGTTAAGAATTGGAAAATAATTGCTAAAAAAATAGGAATTAAAAATGCTGAGATAGAACTTATGTCTGGAGCATTTAGATTTTGAAAATCTTAAAATTTGATTTAGAGATAATTACCTCAATATCTTCACTCAAAAAGTTCGAACTCTTTCGCTCCGACTCCACTTTTAACCTCTTAATAAATTGATTAAGAGGTTTTTGTATTTTTAGTTGACAGTTTAGTTGACAATTTTACTATCTAAAAATATGATGTTGAAGTTTTTTATTCCCTTTCTCTAGATATGTCAAGATAAGTAATAAATCTGACCGTCATAAATGTTTTAACTCCCGATTCATTATGCTAACTGCCGAATCTTTTTACCTCTTTGTTAAAGAACTTTCTAAAAAGAGCTGCGCTTGCTGCAGAATAAAATTGATAAGAATTTAAAGGAACATACATCTACTCGAATAAGAACTAAAAAGATTCAAAATAGAATTACAAAAACAGAGGTAGACGATATGTTGTGGAAACGAGTTTTTAATGTTGATACTAGTAGAACGAAATAAGGCAATGTGAGCGATTTAAAAAACTGATTGACACATATACCCACTTCTCCGTTATACTTCCACAGGCTTTTCTGTTTTTATTCAAACACAGCTATTTTACACCAATTCTTTCCTTTATGTAATACTTTAAAACCTGATTTTAAAATAACAGCTCCAATTGCGGAAACCCGTACACTTACAAGAATAATTTGATGTTTATTTACACATGGATACAAACTAAATCAAGTAAGAACGTTAAGATAGGTGTGTCCAAGCAAGCAAAAATAACCAACTAAATATGAGTGTTTATAATCATATAAAATAAAACCTTATCAATTAACTTTACCTTGATGCTAATTTGAGTAATTCCTACAGATGAAAAAACTGCTTTGTTAGATTTTGATAAAATAGATGAGTAGGTTTCCCATCAATATGGTGCTGATTAACCATAATTTAAAAAGAATGCACCCGGATAAAGAACATATAAACATAGGTTTATCCGGAGATTCTTAGTGGATATGTGTTGCTTTAGTGCATATATAAGAAGTTGTGCTTCATTTGGGAAACACAAAATTAAGACTGAATAATATTTTAAAATGGTTGATTTAAATAAAAAAACGGAAGAAATTAAAGCATTTTTAAACTCTTCCATTATTCGATTTCAAGCGGAAAATGAAGAACCAAATTCGATTGGAATTTATTGCTGTCCTTGGTCAGGTTGGATTTCTATCAATTTCAACGTAAATAAAAAACTGCCGGATACGAAAAATAACTGTCCCGACTTTGATTTTGTTGAATTTGACCTTATGGAAATATCTGAATGGGAAAATGAATATGAAACTGATAATCCCGAATTCAAACTAAATGGTTCAATAAAAACTCACAATCACGACCTTGGAGACGAGAATATGAATCAATTGATATTTGAATATTTAAAACCAATCGTGACTGAATTAAAAGGAAATTATAATTCTGATTTTCTTCTTCAAATGTTGGACAGCAATTTGGCAGAGGAAATATGAAATAAAAAACGAAAGCACAACAATGGCTATAATTAATACGGGTTTTGATGCTTAATCCAAAGTTTAGAGCTTTAAACGAAGTCCGCCAAATCTTTTGATTTGGCTTTAAAATAAAAAAGATAAAACAAAATAAAAAGTTTTGGCTAAGTGCTTAATCGAAAGTTCACTACTTTTAATTCCCGTACTAACCATAGCCGGGACCGTTGTGCGCAAGCTGAAAAAAAATCCGTACTAATAACTAAATATGTTTGAATATTTAAAATTCCTATTCAAAAAATTAAAAACATTTGACCGAAAGTTAAACACTATCGCCATTTTACAAAATAAGTTTTGGATAAGGATAAACGAAAATGAAATTGCTGAAAAATGGTTTTTTAGGGATAACGGTAGATTAATTATATCAATCAACGGAAATGTAACCGAAGGTAGATATGAATACTTGAATGAATCGAATTTAATTCTTGAATTTCAAGGGAATAGAATACTATTAAATCAAAATTTTATTTATAACGACCTATTGCTCTTAAAAAAAGATTCTGATGAATCAGAATTTTATGCTTTTTATGACTCTACCAAGTTTAATCCAAACGAATTTGTACAATTCATTGAAAATTCCAGAAAGAATGATTTAAATATTGTTGAAATTGAGCTAATTGATAATACAACCGCTGAAGTTGTTAGAGAATTAAATCAGCAAACAATTGTATTGGGCAACCATATTCTTATCAATCAACAATTGGCATCACAAAGTTTTGTAGAAACTAAAACAAAAATTTACGAATTAAAGGAAGGTAAGATTGACAAAATATTTTTTAAATATCAGTACAAAATTAATGACATTATTTTTACGGTAAAACAGAGAAATATTTCTATCAATGTTATGGATGAAATTATAAAATATACTGAACCAATAGAAGATGGATTGTATATTATTAATTATGACATCGGCATCGAAATTAAAGAATATCAAATCAACGCGAAGTACAAAATGGCTTTTTGCGAAACCTTTGTTACAAAGCAGAAATTTCAAGTTTATTGCAGAAGACCTGACGAATTTTCATTGAGAGATTTAGTTCGCAAATATAAAGAAATTATGCCTGATGGAAATTATTGGTTAAGTCCTTTTAAAAGACTGAAAGTTAGAAATGGAAAATTAGAATAAAACCAGCGCACAATCGAGTAGACGGCTGACAGTGAAATAACTGCCAGTGCGCCTCTCACACCACCGTACATACGGGTCTCGTATACGGCGGTTCAAAAAATCGAAGTTTGCGTTCTATTCAGATAATCTATCATAGGTTTGTAGCCTTTTCGTTTTAATCTAGATAGGGTGATTGTAGTACCTAGTATAGGGCTTTGAGCTACTGCCCAGCCTCCCATTCGGGTTCTACTCCAAGCATACGCCTGACCTTTTTCTATTCCTAAACATATTAAATTCTTGCGTTTCCTGTCTGCTTTCTTCCAATGATGCCAGATGCAGTATCGCAGACGGTTGCGCAACCATTCATCTAGCTTTTTAAGCTTTGTATAAATGTTTGTTAACCGATAATTGTTAAGCCATCCCCTACACACTTGTGTGAGTCTGCTTAATCGTTCTGATACCGATACTGGATTGGTTTTCTTGGTTAAAAGTTTTAGATTCTGTTTGAATTTTTCCCATCCACTTTTGCTTACTACAAGTTGATACTGTCCTTTTACACCTTTCTTATAAATGGGTACAAAGCCATGGCCTAGCAGTTCAAAATTTACTGGCCGACGTATCCCGCTTTTTGCTCGGTTTATAGGTAGGTGCAGTTTTTCTTTGAGAAAATTATACACCTCATTTCCTACTTGCTTTGCGGTTGCTTTAGATTTTGTGTAAATACTAAAATCGTCTGCATAACGCACATAACGAAGACCTTGATTGCTAAGAAATTTATCTAAAACATCTAACATGATATTAGATAATAATGGACTTAATGGACTTCCTTGTGGAATACCTTTTCGTCGTTTGACTAAGCGACCTTTTATAAGTATGGGCGCTCGTAACCATTTGCGGATTAGTCGCAGGGTTACTGGACAATCTACCTTGTTGTAGACTAGTTGTAGTAATAGACTGTGATCAACTTCATCAAAGAATCCCTTTAAGTCGATATCTACAATGTCTTGGAAGCCATCATTGATGTATTCCTGTGCTTGTAATACCGCTTTTTGGGTATTCTTTTTAGGGCGAAAACCATAGCTAAATGGCTCGAATTCATATTCGAATTTGATCATTAGTATCTGGCTTACTGCCTGCTGTAAACACCTGTCTACTACGGTGGGGATACCTAAAAGACGGGGTTTGCCCTTCTTTTTGGGTATGGATACTCCTAAAATTGCCTCAGGTATATAGCCATTGGTGTGGATAGACGTGCTTATTCGGTCTCGATTTGCCCGTATATATAAGGGCAATTTTGAAACCAGCATACCGTCTACTCCACTCGCGCCTTTATTTTGCATCACTTTGTGCGCTGCTTTATAAAGGTTACTGGCTTTTAATACTGCTGCAATCATAAAATAAATAAAAAAAAATGTTTACTTCTGTTGGCTTAAGATTAGGCTAGCAAAGCCTCCTAATCGAATTTCAACTTGATTTAATGTTCCGTCCTTCCCTACTGGTGAGACCTATGCCTATCTGATGGCAACTCGTTTCCTGTAGGTACTATGACTTCTGCTGACTTCTCCATTATACCAACTC
>Ga0307983_1000927_pt1 | contig 13705 bp, 6 predicted proteins | sample OrgLakmetagen991_FD_201845 | JGI IMG/M metagenome (GOLD analysis project Ga0307983, IMG submission 201845) | Saline water microbial communities from Organic Lake, Antarctica - #991 | ecosystem: Environmental > Aquatic > Non-marine Saline and Alkaline > Saline | place: Antarctica: Organic Lake... | reverse complement strand
TTATTTTCTAATCTAGATGATTTAACAATGCTAGATAAATATTTTAATAATTAATTTATTTTTTAATCTAGATGATTTAACAATGCTAGATAAATATTTTTAATTATTTTTAATTTATTTTCTAATCTAGATGATTTAACAATGCTAGATAACTATTTTTAATTATTTTTAATTTATTTTCTAATCTAGATGATTTAACAATGCTAGATAAATATTTTTAATTATTTTTAATTATTTTCTAATCTAGATGATTTAACAATGCTAGATAAATATTTTAATAATTAATTTATTTTTTAATCTAGATGATTTAATAATTACTAAATAAATATTTTAATAATTAATTTATTTTTTAATCTAGATGATTTAACAATGCTAGATAAATATTTTAATAATTAATTTATTTTCTAATCTAGATGATTTAATAATTACTAAATAAATATTTTAATAATTAATTTATTTTTTAATCTAGATAAATATTTTAATAATTAATTTATTTTCTAATCTAGATAATTTAACAATGCTAGATAAATATTTTAATAATTAATTTATTTTCTAATCTAGATGATTTAACAATGCTAGATAACTATTTTTAATTATTTTTATTTATTTTCTAATCTAGATGATTTAACAATGTTAGATAACTATTTTTAATTATTTTTAATTATTTTCTAATCTAGATGATTTAACAATGTTAGATAAATATTTTAATAATTAATTTATTTTCTAATCTAGATGATTTAACAATGTTAGATAAATATTTTTAATTATTTTTATTTATTTTCTAATCTAGATGATTTAACAATGTTAGATAACTATTTTTAATTATTTTTAATTATTTTCTAATCTAGATGATTTAACAAATGTTGGATAATTATTTTATTTTTAATTTAATTATATAAATTATAAAATAATTAAAAATAAAATTTAATATAATAAATCTAGATATAAAACTATAAATAAATTTTAATATAAATATGAATACTAATAACATAGAAACTTTTTTAGCACAACAAAATTTAAAACATCATTATAAATTTGTATCTTTAGAAGTTAAAAAAAGAACTAATATTAATATAGATAGATATCCTGGAATGGATAGACAATTTCAAAAAATGGCTATGGTTATTGCTAAAAAACGTGAAGGTCAAAATACACCACTTAGTGAATTAAATAACGATTTACAAAACCATTGTACCAATTATTTTTGTCAACAAATATTTAAAAAACAACAATTAAAACAACAAAAACAATCTAATAATTCTAATAATAATAATGATTTAAATCATTTAGATAATTTAAATAATTTAGATAATAATTATTCACCTAATAATTTAGATAATAATGTAGATAATAATGTAGATAATAATGTAGATAATATGTCTAATAATTATAATACTATGATGGAACAAAGAGCAAAAGATATGCAACCTAAATCCACATCAGATTTTGAACCTAGAAAAATGATAGCAGGTAGAGATGAAATTAACACTTATGAAAATAGTAATTTAAATAATTCTTTAAAAAATGCATTATTAGAAAATGGACAGGTTAATAATACAGATAATTTAATGATACCTGATAATGAAAAACCAAATATTATGGCATTTAATTTAAATGATGATATATCAAATATGTTATCTTCATCTGGTATTGGTGAAGATTTACCTTTATACAACAATATAATGCATTTAAACGACTCTGAAAATTTAAATTCTAAACAAAGATTAGATAGACTTGAAAATCAAAGACAAAATCAAACACTTGAATCTACTACATCTATACTAAATTATAAAAAACTAGATGCTAATTCTAAAAATAAAATATTACGCAAATTTAATAATACTAATAATAGTGATATTATACAAACTAGAAATAACACTGATTCTGAAATACTTAATAAAAAAGACGAATTAAAAGAAGCTGGAGAATTATATAGATTAAATAAAGCTAGCAAACAAAAAATGATTGATAAAATGACTAATTCTAGTATTTCAGGTAATGATGTTAGAGCTATTTCACCTTTAATTGATAATCTATTAATTGAAAAATTAATTACATTACAACGTGATATGCAACCTAATTATATTGAAAAAGTTAATTATATTATTATTAATTCTATTGATAGAGATTGGTTTAATAATACAGAATCTAGATATAATTTTCGTGTCATGTTTAAATCTAATTCATCTCATCAAGGTGCGGGTATTCAAAATATATACAAAAATATTACTAGCGTAGAAATTGTTAATGCTATTATTCCTCAAGATAGTATATTAATACCTTTTGATTCACGCATATATATAGATATTTTATCATTTCCATATTTAATATTAGAAATACCTGAATTTAGCGATGTATTTCGTGGAACTAATAATAATACAGATAAAGCTTTTTGTATTCTTATATTTGATAAACAACAAGATTCAACTGTTATATCTAATGATTTCATTTCTGGAAATAATACTATAATTAAGTCTACACCTACTACTCATTTTAGTAAACAATTTAGAAAAACATTTTATAAATATACACCCGCTTATTTTGAAAGAAAAACATTTCATAATAATCCTTTAGCATCACTAGGTAATATGACTTTAAAATTAACCACTTCTAATGGTTATAGAATTAATACATTAGATGATGTATTAACTATTGAAAATATAACATATACTACTAATATTGGTGCACTTAATGCAAATAATGTAGATAATTTTGAATATGAATTAACACGTGGTTATCCAACTGATACAACTAATAATGATAGAAAATATATACAAATTAAAACAGAAAAAAATTTTAGTAATAAATTATTTAGACTAGGTGATTATATATATATTAAAGGATATAACTTAACAGGAACTGGAACTGATAATTCACGATTTATTCAATTTATTAATAGAGATGAAGGACATATTATTTTAAACATGGATATAATAGATTTAACTACTGGAAATAATCAAGGATTCACTAGTAATATATATATTGCACCACCAGGTGATATTAATAATACATTAACTAGATTAAATACAACTACTTATTATGATGAAACAAATATAGATATTGCAAATTATACAACTAATACAAGTAAACTTATTAATGGTAATTTACAAACTCATTTTCTTTTTAAAATAAATACTAGAGAAGGTGATATATCACAATTAACTAAACCTATTAATGTATAGATTATTTTAATTTAATTTTTCTAAGTATTACTTATTTATTTTGTGCGTTTAGTTATTTTTTAAAAATTATTATTTTCATCTGCATTAAACATTCCAGGTTCACGTGTGGGTGGGTTTGTTATTGTTGGTTTTCCATAATTAATTGGTACTTGTTCGTATCCAGGTTCATAGGATGGATCTAATTCTCTAAATTCTAGTTGGTTTCCATAATCAATATTAATTTTACTTATGTTTTGTCTGTTCTCTTGAATTGCATGATTTGCATTATTTTCATGATTTGCATGATTTTCATCCTGAATTTCTATGTAGCCACTATTGTCATTACCATTGTCATTACCATTGTCATTACTATCGTCATAATATAAAAATGCATCTCCTTTGTTTTCTATACCATCTATCCAAGCATTAATAATTTGAAGTGTGATTTCATTATATTTACGGTTAACTAAATATTCTAATTGCTTCTCATGAATTTTATTACCGTTTATATCTGTTAGAGATTTTATTTTTTTAATTGCTTTTTTAATATCAAGTTGTAATTGTAGTTTTTCTTTTTTTTGTTGTTTTAATTGTAGTTTTTCTTGTTTTTGTTGTTGTTTTTCTAGTTTTCGTAGTAGTTTTTGTTGTTGTTTTTGTTCTTTTATAGTAAGATTATCACCTTCTAATAATTCATATTTTTGTTTTTTAGTACCACCTTTCATTACTTTATTATTATTTTTTTTTAGTGATTTATTATTTGTGCTTTTAGAACCACCTTTTAACTTTTTGTTGTTTTTTTTGCTTTGTTTAACTTTGTTTTGTTTTCTAATATTTTTAGATACCATAATAATTATTTATTATATTACAATATTTTTTTATTTTAATAATTAATTAAATTATTAAAATAAAAAAATAAAAAATAAATTAAATTAGAAAAATAAAAAATAAAATTAGAAAAATAAAATTAGAAAAAAAATAAATTAAATTAGAAAAATAAAAAATTAAATTAGAAAAAAATAAATTAAAAAAATAAAAAAATAAATTTATAATTTTAATAATAATTTATAATTTTAATAATAATTTAAATAAGTAAATAATATATTACTCTACTTGAATAGTGGGAATCATATCTAAGTTAATTTTATCTTCTTTAACATCTGTCATATTAATTTTAATTTTATCTTCTTCACTTATACATATTCTTTCTTCAAATTGTTTAAGTAATTCTTTTTCAGTAATATTATTATTAATAGAAGATTTAGTTAATCCTTTAAGTTTTAATCCTTCAGCCATAGCTTCTTCATCTAGATAACATTTAACACTACCAGTTCCAGCATTAGGAATTTGTCCCATCATAATATTAGCAGATACGCCTTTGAGTTTGTCAATTTCACCAAATAAAGATGCATTTTTAAAGAAATCAATGGGTCTTTCAAAGCTAGCTTTAGCTAGTGGTCCAATATTTTCTTTAGCAACTCCATATATATTAATAGAATGAGGTTCACCATCATGACACATTTTATTAACAAGAAGTGATATATGTCTAGGATTTGTAAAAGCACCGCTATCAGCGAATACTTTAAAGAATTGTTGTTGAATAATAAATTTACAAGCTTCAATACCAAATATACTCCACATTTCATTAGGTTCAATTGAATAGCTTTTATTTTCATCTATATCATGTCTAATAAGTAGTTCAAATAAATTACTTCCCTCGGTGGTAATAACAAATTCTTTTTTAGAAACATATATATCAGTAGGTTTACTCATACCATTATTTTTTTTACCTTGAATATAATAATAATCATTTTTATCATCAGATGTATCTACATTATTTAAAAATGCTTTGTTAATATTATCAACACCTTTAACAATAACATTTTTAATTTCTTCAACTTTATTTTTAAGTAGTTTAATATCATCTTCAACTTCTTGTTTACTTTCAAATGGCATTTTAATTCTAAAAACTAATTTACCTGAATTATCATCAGAATACATTAATATAGAATCTAGATATTTATTTTGCATAATTAAATGTATATCACTCATACTAATATTATGATTAATAATTTCTTTACGATCAAATTCTAATCTAATAACCCATGGATTATTATCAATATCTTTAACTCCATCTTCCATTTCAGTAAATACTTCATAAAATTTCATAAAAGTTTTATCTTCTTCTAATACATTTTCTATTTTATTAGTAGGTTCTAGATAAAATTCAGGATCATTTTTCAAAATTTGTCCAATTCTAATTTGAGAAATTGAATTTTTAATAACCTCTGCTTTATCTTTATTAAACATAGCATCTTGATGTAAATATAAAACATTACTTGGATTTTTAGGAGTTTGTGTTACACTTAAAATTTCCTCCATACGTGGAACTCCAGCAGTAACAGTTGCTCCAGTTCCAGCAGTATGGAAAGTATTCAATGTCATTTGTGTACTTTGTTCTCCAATAGATTGTGCTCCAACTGGTCCGACCATTTCACCTGGATTAACAAGTCCTTTTTGAAATCCTAAAAATATTTGTGCACATACATATTCTAGTGCTTCTAGATTAAAATTATAATCTCGTAATACTTTTTTAGGTGATAAATAATCATATAATAGAATCATTAAAATATTATTCCTTTCACCGTTAATACTACAATCATCTAAACATAATTCAATTCTGTTAATAACATCTATAAAATGAATATTAGATTTAACTTTACAATCTTTTATACCATAAATATTTTTAGCTTTTGCTATTAATTTAGGTATATTAGCCGGATATTTTAAATTTTCAATAACTTCATTATTATTTAATTTAACTAAATCAACATGTAATAAATCTAAACATTTTTGTACACCTTTATTATAATTTTGACATTTTTCAAACCAATTTTTATCTTTTTTCATAGATAAAACAACATTAGATAAAACATAATCTTTCATATCTTCACCATCTTTTTTACTAATAATATAATAATTAATTAAATCATCTTTTTTAATTAATTTAAATTTAGTTTTTTGATTTTCTAATTTCATACCATCGAAACCATCTGCTCCATAACAAAATTCAATAATATTATTATTACCATCTCTAATACTACTATCATGATATGCTTTTAAATCTTCCATCATTTTAACTAATTTTCTTTGTAAATAACCAGATTTTGCAGTTTTAACAGCAGTATCAATAAGTCCAATTCTTCCAGCAATAGCATGAAAGAAAAATTCTTGTGGATTAAGTCCTTCTATAAAATTACCAGTTATAAATCCTCTGGATTCTAATCCATTTTCATATCTAGGATAATGAGGTAATGTTCTATCAGTAAAACCAATAGGAACTCTAGTACCTTCTATACTTTGTTGTCCTAATAAACACATCATTTGTTTAATATTTAAATCTTTACCTTTTGCTCCACTAGTAACCATAAATTTAATTCTATTATTTTTAGAATTTAAAAGTTTAAAAGTATTACTCATAACATCTTTATCTGTATTAGTAGTTATTTTTTTTGCTTCACCTTCAAATACACTTGCAAAATCTCCTGTTCCTTTATCATTAATAATATTTAAATGCATTTTACGCATTAATTCAACTTCTTCTTCAAATGCTTGAATAATTCGTTTATGATTTTGTTTTTGTATATCTGGATGTAAAAGCATATCACTTACACCTACACTAAAACCTGTTTTAATTAAAAATCTAGAAATTATATTTTGTAAATCATTTATATATCTAGCAGTTTCTGTTGAACCATATTCACTATGTATAGATTGCATAATCATAGAACTTACAGATTTATTTACTTGTCCTGATATTACTATACCATTATTTACAATAAAATTATTACCTTTATCATCATGATGTAAAGTAATTGGTGGTAAAATTAATGAATAAATTTGTTTTCCTGTCCATCTAATCCGTTTACCATTTATAATTTCTGGTTCTGGTAAAATACCATTAAATGCTTCTGTCCCACTTAATAAATGTGTAGCCTCAGTTTGTGTTAATTCTATTTCATCTGAAGTAATTTTATATACACCTAATAAATTATCTTGACTAGGTGTTATAATTGGTGAATTACTACTTGGACTTATAAAATGATGTTGCACTGCAGCTAAATATTTTAATTCCATCTGTGTTTGTATTGATTGTGGAACATGCATATTCATTTCATCACCATCAAAATCTGCATTATAAGGATTACATACATCTGTATTTAATCTAAAAGTTTTACCCGGCATAACTTTTACACGATGCGCCATCATACTCATTCTATGTAATGATGGTTGTCTATTAAATAATACATAATCATCATCCATTAAATGTCTATTTACTACATCACCCATATTTAATTCTATACTACTTGCATTTACATCTGTAACACTTATTAATTTACCTGTTTCCATATATTCAATACTTTTTGCACCTACATAATTACTACTTCCATTTCTAACAATTTTTAATAATTTTGTATAATTATATTTATTCACTATTTCTGGTATTGTTAAATTCATTGCTATTAACTTAGGCACTCCTAAATCTGTTATTTTTAAATTAGCATCTGGAGATATTACAGATCTAGCACTATAATCTACACGTTTACCCATTAAATTACCTCGAATACGTCCTTCTTTACCTTTTAATCTTTCCATAAGACTTTTAATAGGTCTTCCACTTCTAGTATTACTAGTTGTATAATCTTTATCATTATTATTAATTAATGTATTAATATGATATTGTAATAAACAAATAACCGGATTTATATATTTTTCAACTCCTTGCTTTAAAACTTCACGTAAATCATTATTAAATTTAATAATATCACTATATTTATTTGTAATATCATCTTCACTACGTTGACCATTAAATTGCCTTACACTTGGTCTACTTGCTGGAGGCGTTACTAATACATTTTTTATTATTAACCAATGAGGTAAACACCATTCTTTACTAAATCCCATTATTTTAGCCTCATCTTCTGTAATACGTTTAAATAATGCTAATACCATATCCGCATTCATACCTTGCGTTTTAATATCACCTTTATCAATCCATTGTAATGTTAATTGTGGTAATACACTACTAACATCTACATTAGTACCATAATGTAAATTATTAATATATTTATTTGGTTGAATTGCTCCACAACCACCAATATCAAATAAACTTCCGGGTTCACCTTGTAAAGTTCCACATCTATTAACTTTACTACTACTATTTGGATAAATAGTTTTATAAATTTTATTGAATCTTTCGTGGTATTTATCTTCTGTTTCGTTTACTATATTTTTAATTATTGGATGTTCTTTATTAACTAGTAATTTTGCACATCTAATACAAAAACATTTTGCTATTTTAATTATAATATCTGCAAATTGAACATTAAATACAGGTTTATTTAATCTTATAAAACCTTCATGGCCCGGACATGTAATATAATCTTTTTCACATGATTTACATCTTTTACCACGTTCTATTACACCCATTCTAGTATCAAATAAACCATTAAATTCTGGTTCTCCATTACTATCATGATATGCAGATTCTGTAATTTCTACACATGCCATTTTTTCTATTTGTTCTGGTGATAAAATTGAAAATAATATACTTTTGATTTTAGATAAGTCATTTTGACCCATATCATTTTGGAATAATTTATTAGATGACATATAATTTTATATTTTTTCTTATATTAAAATAATTTTAAATACAATTTTATATATTTTAATTATTTTATTTTATTTAATATAATTGAATATTAATTAATCTAATTTTAAATTATAAAAAAATCAATTTTATTATTAATTTTTCATATTTTGTAAAAATTATTAATATTAATTATTAATATTAACATAAATTATAAAAAAATATACATACAATAAATATAGCTATAATACAATTTGGGTTTTTATTATTTATTTTTATTATTTATATTAACGATATTTGAAGATTTTATTATTACAATTTAAATAAGGAAAATAAGATAAATTCAAGTAATCTAAATTTGAATTTACCATTTTTATATATTCTAATTTTATACATTTATATAAACCACATGGAATATCAGTTAATTCAATATTATTTATTTTTAAATTTTTTAAATTATTTAAATATGAAAAATCTATTTTTTCAACATCGTAAGATAAATTTGAACTTAAATTTAAATATTGTAAATTTGGATTATTATATATAAAATCTATATTTTTAGGTATACTATAATTTCTTACATTTAAATTTATTAATGTTGTTAAATTATCTAATTTATCATTATAATTATTAATTCTACTATAACTTAAATCTAAATGTGTTAAATTTGTAAATTTATTAATATTAGGCATATTATATAATTCAGCTTCTCTAAAACTTAATAATCTAACATTTTCTGGATTTTCAATATTTTTAATATCTATAAAAGTTAAGTCATAAATATCATAATTTGTATCTTCTATTTTTTTATCATTTTTAACAATAAAGTTAAATTTTTTGTTATGGTTATAATATTTAAAATACATAATTAAACTTCTAAGATTGGAAAATTGGAAAATTGGAAAATTTGGCAATTTGTAAAATTTTAATTATGTATTTTATATTATAATATACATAATTAACATAATTAAAAAATCAATTTTAGTAATATATTAAATTAAAATGATTATTTATTAATTTATCTATCTTCTAGATTTACACATAATAATTTATTTATTAATTTATCTATCTTCTAGATTTACACATAATAATTTATTTATTAATTTATCTATCTTCTAGATTTACACATAATAATTTATTTATTTATAAAATTTAAAAGTCTTTGATTTAATATAAATAAATTAGTAAAAATTTAAATAAAAAAATAATACAAAAAAATAAACTAATAATTTTATATTAATTAAATAGATAATATGAATATATTAAGTATAAATAATATAGATAAAAATAAAGTTATAAATAATTATAATAAAAAATTACAAAATAATAAAAGAGCTTATTTAAATAATAATAATAATAATAATTTATTAGGAATGCCAAATTCAAAAAAATATAAATTAGATACTAACTTAAATACTAACTTAAATAACAAACTACAAACTGAAACAACTATAAATACTAAAATAATATCAAATACTAAAATATCTAAAAATAGTAAAATATCTATAAATACTAAAATACCAAAAATACCAAAAAATACTAAAATACCAAAAAATACTAAAATACCAAAAAATACTAAAATACCAAAAAATACTAAAATACCAAAAAATACTAAAATAGTAGATAAAAATAAAATGAATAAAATTACAACTTTAAACCAAGATAATAAATTAGAACAAAATAATAATAACTTAGAGCAACATAATGATAATGATGATAATAATGATAATGATGATAATAATGATGATAATAATGATAATAATAATAATGATATTATTGACCCAACTGATGGTATACCTCCAAATGATATACCACCGGATAATTTATTAAAGGAGATAAATAATCTAAAAAAATTAATAAATAATCAGAAAAAAAAGATAACAAAATTAGAAAAGGTAACAAGTGATGTGTCAAAAAAAGGTTTAATGATGGAAGATATGTTAAATGATTTATATGAAATAATAGAAAATGATGAAGATGATGAAGATGATTATGAAGATGATGAAGATGATTATGATAATATAAATGAACTTATAAAAGAAAATTATGAATTAGTAAAAGATATACAACAAAATGGTAAAAAAAGAAATAAACCTATATTTTCTGATGTAGAATTAAATGATATTTTATATGATATTAAAACTAGTAAATCTAATAAAAATAATCAAGTTAGTAAATATAATAAAGATAATGATAATAATAATCATAATCAAGTTAGTAATTTTAAAGATAATAAAATGTTTACTAAAAATGATAAAAAAGTTAAAAATAAAAAAGAAAATGTTAAATTAGAACCTTTAGAATTAGAGCTTTCAAATTATGATTTAAAAAAAATTCATGGAAAAGATGGAGATAATTATTTAAATGAATTAATAAAAGAAGCAATAAAAAAATCTAAACCAGAGGAATACATAGAAAAATATTGTGAATTAAATAATTTAGATATTGAAAAAAGTAAAAATTTATTAATAGAATATAATAAATTTAATAATTTAAATAAGTTATTAAAAAATAATTTTGATAAAAAAAGTGGTGATATAGATATATTTATAAAAAATACTCCAGAAAAAAGAAAATTAATATTACAATCAATGGAAAATTTAACGACAAAAATAAATAATGTAGATGGTTATAAATTTAAAATTTTATCTAGTGGTATGGATACATTTATTCAACAACAAGCATTATATAAAGTCAAACAATTATCAAATACAGAACCAGGAACAGGTGAATATTATAAATTAAAAAATTGGCTAGAAATATTAACATCTATACCATTTAATAATTATCATTTAATAAATGATAACGAAAATATAAGTCAATTTTTAGAAAATTCACGCACTAAAATGGATAATGTAGTATATGGACAAGATGATACAAAAAATACTATAATTCAGATAATAGCTAAAATGATAAGTAATCCAAATAAATCTGGTAATGTATTTGCTATTTATGGACCACCTGGTGTAGGTAAAACCACTATTATAAAAGAAGGTATGAGTAAAGCTTTAAATATACCGTTTTCATTTTTATCATTAGGTGGTGCTAGTGATAGTAGTTATTTAGATGGTCATGGATATACATATGAAGGTAGTACATGTGGTAAAATAGTTGATATTTTAAGAAAAGTAGAATGTATGAATCCTATATTTTATTTTGATGAATTAGATAAGATAAGTGAAACACCAAAAGGTGAGGAGATAGCTAATTTATTAATTCATTTAACTGATCCTAGTCAAAATAGTCATTTTCAAGATAAATATTTAGGAAATATAAATTTAGATTTAAGTAAAGCAATATTTGTATTTAGTTTTAATGATATAGAAAAAGTAAATAAAATATTATTAGATAGAATGGAATTAATATATGTAAATGGATTTAAAGAAGAAGAAAAAAGAATAATAGCAAGACAATACTTATTACCTGAATTATTAGATACATATAATTTATATTCACCTATAATAAATAAACCTATACCTAAAAATAAACCTAAACGTGGTAGACCTGCTAAAAATAAAAAACTAACCAATAATATAACCGATAATATAACTAATAATATAACCAATAATATAACCAATAATATAACCGATAATATAACCGATAATAAAATTGCAGATATTATATTTACAGATGATAATTTAGATTATATAATTAAATTTAATAATAAAGATTATACACCTGAAGATGGAGTTCGTGGAATTAAAAGACGTATTGAAAAAATATGTAGTAATATAAATATTATAAAATTAACAAATGGTAAATGGAATAATAATATACATAGTATTCTAGATAAATGCGATGAATTAAAAAATTGTGAATTTCCTATTAAAATAAGCAATTCTACTATTAAAAAATTATTATTATCTAGTTATGGTAAAACTGAATTAAATAAATCACATTATAGTATGTATCTTTAATTTTTCATTTTTCATTTTTATTTTCATTTTCCATTTCATTTTTCATTTTTATTTTCATTTTCCATTTCATTTTTCATTTTCATTTTTATTTTTATTTTCATTTTTCATTTTAATTTTCATTTTTCATTTTAATTTTCATTTTTCATTTTAATTTTCATTTTTCATTTTCATTTTTCATTTTCATTTTTCATTTTAATTTTCATTTTTCATTTTAATTTTCATTTTCATTTTTATTTTTCATTTTTCATTTTATAGTTTAGTAAATAATTTTTATATTAGAAGGTAAATATAATTTTGCAACTAGTAAAAGTGGTGAAATCATAAAATTACAATTACTAATTTTAATTTCTATTAAATTTCTTGCTTCTATACTATTAGCAATCCATTTACTTAATGTAATGATGGTATTATAAGCAGTATAATGTTTAAATGATGTATTTTTAAAATCAATTTCCCAATACCAATATTTAAAATTAATTCTACTATTAAAACAATTTTCTTCAACTGTTCTATTTTTAATTAATTCTTTATTAATATGATTTATAATTGTAGAAGGAGTATTATACATTTTACATTCTGAAATATTAGATTTAAACATATAAGTAGTAGTATCCTTTGTATATTTAATATCAATTAATTTAAATGAATGTGCATGATTATCTTCAATACAATATCCACATTCAATTGACATTTTTATTATTTAATGTTATTTATTTCCTTAAATTAAATAATTAATAATAAACATTTAAATAAAAAAATACAATTTTAATATATTTTTAGTTATTTAATTATTTAATTATTATTTAGTTATTTAGTTATTTAATTGTTATTTAGTTATTTAGTTATTTAATTGTTATTTAGTTATTTAGTTATTTAATTGTTATTTAGTTATTTAGTTATTTAATTGTTATTTAGTTATTTAGTTATTTAATTGTTATTTAGTTATTTAGTTATTTAATTGTTATTTAGTTATTTAGTTA
>Ga0307983_1000924_pt1 | contig 13726 bp, 13 predicted proteins | sample OrgLakmetagen991_FD_201845 | JGI IMG/M metagenome (GOLD analysis project Ga0307983, IMG submission 201845) | Saline water microbial communities from Organic Lake, Antarctica - #991 | ecosystem: Environmental > Aquatic > Non-marine Saline and Alkaline > Saline | place: Antarctica: Organic Lake... | reverse complement strand
TGGGGATGGGAAGGGGAGAGAGATGTCGTCGTTCTCAGCGCCTGTCTCCATGTCGCACTGGAACCACTTGAGGCCGTTTGAGGCGAACGCAAAGCGGGACCCGAGGCGCTGTGCGTAGTCCTTGGTCTGCCCAACTCCTTCTCGGTGGCTGACGCTTGCCCGCTTTGCCTCCAGAGTTGCCAGCTTGTGGCCGCGATACTCCAGCACGTAGTCACAGGCGAGGCCCTTGCCGCGCTTGCCGCCTGATTGGATGCGACCGGGGCAGATTACCTCACGGCGCACCTTGGAGCCGTTCGCTCCCCAGCCAGCCGCCGCAAGAACGGGGTCTATGCGCTCGGCGCGGGTATCGGCTTCGGTTTCGTTGTGAATGCTCATCTGAAAAACTCGTTAATTCATGTTAATTTGCCCGCGAAGGCTTTCTGCAAAAGGGATTGGCGGAGGTCATCAAGGTCTTGCATGCGATCCTCATAACTCTTGCGAAGTGTCTCTGTATGCTCCCGGAGCTCCACTGCTGTGGCTACGACCTGCATTTGCTCATCTCGCGACGGGACCCGGAGCGGCCAACCAAAGACGGTTCCTTGCGTAATGGAAGGCGGATTGGCCTTATTTGAAAACTCATAGATGTCAAAGGCTCGCAGCCATTCATGTAGGTATTCGGGAACAACCTTTGCCTGATCAGGAATTAGGCCCATAACGTTGTTATCAACGCAACCTGCGACTTGGATGATGCGCTTCTTGTTAGTTGCTATCGCGCCCCCAACCTTTGGAAAGACAATCGAGTCTTGCGGAAAGATGCGTGCTCGAAGTTCAAGTCTGACCTTATCCGAGACATAGTGATTTGCTGAGTGAAGCTCCCACTCGTTGCCGGGGAGGTTCATGTCACTTACCTTATAGAATGGAAAATCGCCGTTCTTCTCCCCCTGATATTGGAGAGGAAAACCCGCACCTGACTGGATATCGCAGACCGCCCCAACCATGGTAGAATAAGCACTTTCTTCTGGGTCATCGTGGGGTCGAAATACTGATCCAGCATAACTCTCAAACAACTCCCGCGCATTCTGCAGGTTCACCTCGGCGTTCTTCCGGGCGCAGGCCAGACCCTCGAAGGCCTCGTCCAGAACCCCAACAATCCGCTGTTGTTCTTCGAGCGGCGGGAGGGGGATGGGAACCTTGCCAAGGTTTTCCCGGCTGATACGTCGTCTAGTTGTCCCAGAGCATCGCTCGTCTACATCGCGAAGATATACTCGCGACTGAGTGAAATATACCAGGAGGCGCGGGTCGATCTTGGTTTCGTCTGGACGAACAATCGAGCAATCGACCGCCGTGATCATCTTGTCGCCAGTATCCGGTATCAAGCACGCCCTTCCCACTGGATCGGGTAGGCGCGAAATCAGACAATCGCCCGGCAAGACTTCAAAGCAATTTAGCCGCGCAAATGTGTCCTCGTCTATCCAACGTGCTTTATCCCGGCGTTCTTTGAAGACGCCTTCGCCTACGTTTCCCGTCTGGACAAGTCGGATGCCGTCGGTTGCTTGATCCTTAGATTCAATCCAATTACCGTCGGTGAAAACTTCCGAGATCGACGCAAGCGCTCCAGTTTCCCACCCCGTCTTCACAGCATACCCCGGATATTCTCCAGAATGCCCGCTGTCTCGGCATCCCGCGCCAGTATGTCGGCGATGATCGCTTCAGGGCTTCGCAACGCCTCGGCCTCGGGCGTATTGGGGTTCTTGACCGAGAGGTCATAGGTGTCCTCGTCTAGATCAGCGCGGTTGACGATCCAGCTTTTCAGCCCGCCCACGCGGGTGCGTTGCAATTCGACGAACTCGGCCAGATCGTCGTCGTTCAGCGGGTTGGTCTTGCCCATATTTCGCCCCGGATCGAGCTGGTAAAACCAGATGTCACGCGTCGGTGCGCCCTTTTCAAAGAACAGCACCACAGTCTTGACGCCCGCGCCCTGAAAGGTGCCTTGCGGGCAATCGAGGATGGTGTGCAGCTCAGCCGCCTCCAGCAATTCCTTGCGCAGGGCCACGCTTGCGTTGTCAGTGTTGCTGAGGAAAGTGTTCTTGATGACTACAGCCGCGCGGCCCCCGGCCCGCAGCTTGCGGATGAAGTGTTGCAGGAACAGATAGGCGGTCTCGCCCGTGCGGATGGGGAAGTTTTGCTGCACCTCGCGCCGCTCGCCACCTCCGAAGGGGGGATTGGCGAGAATGATGTCGTGGCGGTCCTTTTCCTGAATATCCATCACGTTTTCATTGAGCGTGTTGGAGTGGACAAGGTTCGGGGCCTCGATGCCATGCAGGACCATGTTCATGATGCCGATGATATAGGCGAGACCCTTCTTTTCCTGACCGTAGAAGGTCTTGGTTTGCAGGGTCTCGAAGTCAGACGCCGACAGGTTGTCGGTGCGCATGTGGTCATAGGCTTCGCAAAGGAAGCCCGCCGAGCCTACCGCGCCATCATAGATCGTCTCGCCAATCTTGGGGTCAGTGACACGGATCATGGCGCGGATCAGCGGGCGGGGGGTGTAGTATTCGCCACCGTTGCGGCCTGCGTTGCCCATACGGCGGATACGGGTTTCGTAGAGTTGCGACAGTTCGTGGCGTTCGGCTTGGGTGTTGAACGACAGGCTGTCGATGGCCTCCAGCACATCCCGCAGGATATAGCCGGAGCGGAATTTGTTGCGCAGTTCGGTGAAGACTTCGCCGATCTTGTATTGGATCGTGTCGGGGCTGGTGGCAGACTGGCGGAAGGCCGCAAGGTAGGGGAACAGTTCCCGATCGACGAACGTGATCAGGTCGTCGCCAATGCGGGCAGTGTTGTGGTCAAACTCACCGTTCGCCTTGGGTGCTGCCCATTTGTCCCAACGGAAGGCCCCGGCGATGATCGGCGTGTAGTCCTCGCCGTCCAGCTCGGCACGGTCGGCGCGTTCGGTTTCGAGATCATGCAGGTACTTGAGGAACAGGACCCATGACGTCTGTTCGACGTAGTCCAGCTCATTTGCGATGCCTTCTTCGGCCCGAAGGTCTCGCTCGATCTTGTTGAATGCGTTTTCGTACATGCCCGGTCGCCCAATCCCTGATTAGTTAAAGCATTCCACGTCTTAAGTATTTGAGCAATCTTGGCAATGCACAGACATCAGGCAGAAACCGTACTTAACCCGTATCAGTTTCCAGCCTTAAAGGTTTCTGCTATTTGCTCAAGCGATCTGAATAATGTCAGGCTCGAGGGTTGCATTGGAGTCCTTTAGGGCGTCCATGAAGATTATCTCAGACCAGATCTTGTGAGGCTCTGCCGGGTTTGTCACCATTTTCTCGTGGAGTTCCCTCTTGGCCTGCTCGATGGTTTTGACGAATGCTGGAAACCCACTTTGGGCCAGCGACATTCTCATTCCGCAGCCTCCTGCTTCTCCGCCTGCACCTGCTGCCAGTCGTGGTAGGTCTGGCTCGCGCCTTTCACCTTCCACTCGGTCCGTCCGTTGCTGTTGCGGTCCAGCACGACTGCGGCCGCCGCCGAGGGGCTGCTGAAGGACCATGGCTTGGCAAAGCGAAACTTGTTCGTCCCGGGTGGGACATCCTGCGGGACCAGCACTCCCTCGGCGATCAGCTTCTCTTTCAGCCCGCCGTAACTCTGCTGGACATAGCCTGTGCCAGTCAATGCTTCAGACCCCTCCAGCACGATGAACTCGCCGTCTTCCTCTACCGCCGTGGCCTGAACGCCGCTCTTGTGCCGAATCTCGAACTGCACGTCCCCGGCTGTACGTTCTTCCACAGGTTTTGCAGTTTGCGTGACCGCCCGTGGCTGAGGCTTGAGCATGTCGAGTCCGATCACCGGCAGAATGATCCGCAGGTTGGCGAGAAATTGCTCCATGTTTGCCCTGTCGGCCTCCGGCAGGCGACGGCGTACCGTGTCTGGCTTGGTGCCGTTGTCGAGCGTCGCGCGACCCGCCTGCCCTGTTACCTCGATCAGCCGAGCTTCGAGGTATTCAGCATGGCCCTTGGACAGGTCGTCATCACTGGTGGTGACCGTGATCGCAGTTTCCCAGAAGTCGCGCTTCTTGGCGCTTTGCTCGATCCGCTCGGATACAGAATTGCCCGACCCGATATAGGCACGCATTCCGCCCGGCTTGTCAGGATCAGGGCCGGAAAGTATATAGACGCCGGTGCGGTCCACTTCGTTGCGCTTGGTGAGATCGCCGAAGGCCGACGCGCCACTGACGAAAAGCACGCCAGTCCAGCCGTGGATGGACGCCTTGCGTAGACCGGTGGGTTTGCCGTCCACCAGAAAGAGTTGGATCGTGCGCCCGAAGGTCTCACCCATAATCATGCCGCCGCCTCCAGTGCCGCCACTGCGCCACTCATGTCGATATCGCCGTTCAACATCTCATCGGTCTTCGCCTATTATTCTTTCCTTTTATTGGTAACCTTGAAAAGCCCCGAAAGCCAGAGCATGGTCGAGGTCATCCGGCTCCTTCTAGGGATCAACAGCACCGAAGGCAGACCAATGAGCACAAAAGGCTGGAAGACAGACACATGTGATGTCCGCTCCAGCACTTCAGGTTCTTTCTGCCGCTCTCAGGCATGAGGCTGTGGCAGGGGTGTAATCGTATCTTGATGGATACCCCCGCCCATGGTTGTCCTGCCGACAGCAACGACAGCGGCGTCTCAGGTTTTCTTGTGATGATCAGGCTGGTGGCCGCGGCCAGCCACTGCGCTCAGCCACTGGCGTTCAGTTTTGTGGGTCAGAGTGTTCGGTGATGAGCGTGACCGGTTCAGGTCAAAGCTTCTGAATGCCCATGCTCGAGGCCAGTGTCCTGCCCATGTGGCTGTAGGCGCTAACGCCCTTGTCGAAGCAGACCTGAGACAGTGCGATCTTGCGCTTGGCTTCTCGCTTGTCGCTGCGTTTGTCGCTGTGCTGGTCCACGGCCTGCTGCTCAGGGACATCCACAGGCGCAGTGTTCACCATGCGGGCCTCCACTTCCTTGCAGATGCGATTAACCCTCTCGAGGTCCGCTTGAGCATCCCCGTGGTCACCCTCAGGGAGAACCTTATGAATACACTTCACGTTCTTCGCGGTCAGCCTGTCCAGCTTGGGGACAGACCCATGGTCATTGCGGTCACGAACGACCTCAATGTGGATATCTAAGGGTTCACCCGAGGGATTGTCATCGAGTTGCGAACGTAAATGCCTGACGTAGGATCGAACAGACATCCCCATGAACTTCCTGCAGTAGGCATCAGCCGCCTTGGCGATGTTCATGCGGCCACGACCAGCGGAATAGGGGCTGTCCGATAGCAATTCTGGTCTGGTTAGGATATTGCGAAGACTACCATCGTGGTAGGCTGCATCGAGGATGTCCTTCATGACCCCCAAGCGTTCACTCGGGGGTGCAGCATAGAGCGTTTCCCGAAGGTCTCTCGTACGGGTTGCTTCATGTGCATCTCGGGTGAAGTTCTCGAGGTGACGGAAGCCACGGCTGGCGTTCTTCTGGCAGTAGCGTGAGCAGTATTCTTGGTTCTTGCGACCGGGGATGAACGGGATGCCACATGCGGGGCATTCAGCATCGAGCGCGGCGCTGGTGGTGGTTTCGTCTTCGATAAGGCTGTCGAGCATGGCGGCATTCGCTTTCTTTGGCGCTGTTACAGGGGATGGGTCGAGTCACGGCTAATCCGCCTCCGCACACGTAGTGGGGAGACTTGCGGTCGATCTCGAGATGGACTGGGGGTGTTCAGTGGAGCGTTCGCTAATCCGCCCTCCGCACACGTAGTGGGAGCGAGAGCGAGGTACTTGAGATGGGGTACACTGGGCCTGCCTGAGGCGATCACCTCAGGGTGCTGTCAGTGTTGGAGACCAATGATGATTGGAATTGGAATTACCTGATCAGTCTTCACTCGAGTGATGCTAATTCCTGCATCAGCTTCGACCGCGTACGCAGTGCATCCTGATGGGGTACTTGGGGGTCGCTTGAGCATCAGACCAAATGGGAATTGTTAATGGTCAATCCTGTTCGGTCTTCATCTCGAGCCACCCATGAGTTGCACCCATGACCATCGCCATGGGTTGGTCTCATCTGCTGGTACTCACTGATCAAAGGTGACGCGCTTGCGCTTCCTTGTGGTTGCAACCAGCACCATCGGTTTCCTATTAGGATCGGGGGTGTATGACATGGTCCTTGGTCCTGCAGTCACCTCATGGGTCGGCTCACGCTCAGGTGCAGGCGTCGGAGGTGAAGGCTGCTTCTTGGGCTTCTTCACTGGCGTGTCTTTGCCTGTGACCCGGCCCCACTCGACGCCCAGCTTCTCGGCGTCCTTGCGGAGCGTCCGTTCATCCCGATCCCAGTATGGCTTGAGGTTTTGCAGGGTGCGCTCGAGTTGCTCGAGTCGTTCTCTTGCGAATGAGCAGCCACTTTCAGCATCAACCATCAGATCGTATCGCTTGCAGTCGTGTTGCGCACGGCGTCCCTCGAGATCATCCCAGCGGCGCTGAAGGTCACGCAGGATGCGGCGATCAGTGTTGCGCTTGATGCGCTTGCGCTGCTTGGTGATGTTCACATAGCGGCGACAGTTTTCGGAGCAATATTTCGCTGTGCTGCGCTCAAAGGTGAACTCGAGGCCACACCGTGCGCAGTCTTTTGTCTTCTTCTCGGGCATGGTTCGTGTCCTTTTCGGTGTGACCGCCACGTCATTTTTATCTCTAGGGCGACGATGTCGGTGGTGGAATTTTTTGAGCCCTATAAAAAAGGTACTTGAGGGGATTCGGGATATGGTAGAGTTTGTTCCCGTTAAGAGGGGAAGAGCAGGCGTGACAAGCCCTGTTGTCCCCCTTCATGGGAGGACATCAAGGTGCTGGGCGATCTCCCTACCTGCATCCGTGAGGCGCACAACGCGAACCCGAGTGAACTCGCGGCCCCTGTCGTACATCTCCTTGATGTCATTCCCGACCCTGCCACCTGTCATTCTGGCCAGTGTTTTGTATTCTTCATACGGGTGGAAGTTGCAGTAGAAACCCCATCCGAGTGTCACCAGCCCTGCCTTCTGGAGGCTCTGGCAGCACCGACGGGCCGATCTCTTGCGATCCTTCTTGGTTCGCGTGTCGCCCTCCATACCATCAAGGTACGCGGCCTCAGTGATCTCTATCTGCTTCGGGGGTCCGTCCTTGTCGTGGATGTGGAGCGTCTGGAGGATGGTATTGGCCTGTAGGCTCATTCTCTGCATGGCGATTTCCTAATACAAAATCCCTAGTTTTCTACTGGTTGATGACAGAACACAGGAAAAGCCAGAAACGCAGAACCAAGCGAAACGGATCGGAACTCGAGCTATTCCGCAACCCTGCGCAGCACCCTTTGAACCTGTGAAGCGTTCCAGCGTCCACCACGCGCGGTTGCGACACCGGCTCGATCTAGATGAGAAGCAATCTCACGGAGGGTTCTTCCGGCTTCCCTGAGTGGCACCACGATGCCTGCGATCTTCTCAGCTCTTGCGTTGGCGTTGGCCTTGACCGCATCGTTCCGCTTCATGGTCTTGTCTCGAAGCCCACCCAACTTCTGTCCTCGCGCTTTGGCCTCTGCCAATGCCGCCTTTGTACGCTTCGAGATGAAGTCACGTTCCTGCTCGGCGAGAGCAGCGTAAACATGCAGTTGGAACTTGTCGGCGTGGGGCATCTGGGCAACCCGGAAGGATAGCTTAGGGTCCTCCATGAGCTTTGCTATGAAGGAAACTCGACGTGACAGGCGGTCCAGCTTGGCGACCAGAAAGTCGGCCCCGGTCTTCTTAGCCAGTCCGATTGCCTTCGTCAGTTCCGGTCGATCATCGTCGGTACCACTGAGGACATCAGTGAACTCACCGATCACCTCGAAGGGGACCTCGGAGTAAGTGTCGAGGAAGATCGAGATGTCCCGTTTCTGTGCTTCGAGACCCAGCCCGCTCTTGCCTTGTTCGGCGGTGCTGACCCGCATGTAGGTCACGTACTTCCGCATAGCTTTTCCTCACAACTGTGCCTGTCGGTTCAACGTGGTTGCTCTTGTCGCAATCGTCAAGGTTGGTTGTGGGTGTTATGATCGGGGAGGTAGCCATCTTGCTAATCGCGCAAACCAGCCCCTTGGTTCTTCTACAGGTGGCTGCTCTTTACAGATTCTTATCGCTTCCAGCACGGTTGGATCGTTCATTGTTTGACGTATTAATGCGGTGGAGCTGTCTAGGTCCTGCAGCAGCTTTCGATAAGCGAGGGCATCTCGGACTTCATCCGTCGTCCATCCAGCCCGCGCCCCGTAGGCCACCAGTTCCCCTGCTGTCAGGTCTGTCAGGTCCACATCGTCAGACATCCGACCCCTCCCCCTGTCTTCAGTTTCTTCCGGTACCGTGCCACTCCCGGCGGGGGAAGCCAAAGCGCAAGCTATACATTATTGCCCGCTCAGAAATTTCTCCCAAAATCTCGTGAGATCATTGGAAAAGCAAAAGGCCCTGCTTCGCGGCAAAGAACGCAGGGACAATTCCGATAAACGCTGCCCAAGCAAAGACATGTGGGCTGCCGTCTTGCCTTCCCGTAAGCATCTTTGTGATAGCAGCGGATATAAGCGCCAGTCCGCCACCAATCACCACAGAGGCAAAGAACATCCCACCTATCACCAAAATTATATGACCCCAGAGAGGGGCGCTGATCGGGGTGGATGCAAACCAATTGTAGTAGGCCAGCCCCGCAAACCAAGCGATGATGGTCATCTTTGATGCTTGTGTGCCGATGCGTTCAATTTCCATAAGATACTCGTATTTTCTTGCCTGTAAGATGTTTTATCGACGCCTATCCGTTGGTACCCCAGAGACGCCCAAGAAAACCCCTCAGACCCTCTCCGGTGGGTTTAGGGGGCACTGACAGTTCAAACACACTCCTCGGCCCTGTTCAAGCGTCTAGTGAGGCCTTCAGTTACTACCAAAATCTCTGACCTGCTTAGCCGCGCCTTTGAACTCTGGATAATCATATAGCCCTCCCAAGTGAAGCGCCTTCGTCAGGTTTTCCGCCTGCATATCAAGGAGATCGTCTTCCCCGTATCCATCCGCAACACGTCCCTCGCCATACCCGTGCCCGAGCAGCAGGAGCTGCATGTTCATTGGGCAGGTGCGGCGAAGCAGGTCCTTCATGGAATGCCGAAGGGAGTAGGGCACCTTCACAGTCTTCCGCCACACCCCTGAGGCTTTCATAGGTTTCACCAAGACGGCTGATAGGCTGTTGGCATTTCTCTGATTGGCGTAGCGGGGGAAGACATCTGCGGAACCATAGGCGGACCTAAACTGCCGCTGCTGCATCATTTTCAACGCAGTTCCGACCAATGGCATCCGCCGCCGCCTCTGGCCTTTCTTCAACCTGCGCCGAGCGTTCGGGCGCACCTCGAAATGCGGCGTCTTATCGTCAAGGAAGACTTCTGCCCACTGCAAGCCTCGGGCCTCATCCGGAGACAAGCCAGTGAACATCATGAGGTGCCAGATGTCACGGGCATCGTCATTCATCCCACTTTGATGATCTGCGATCTTGCGAATGTCGTCTAACGTAAGTGAGTGGCGCTTCTCCTCACCTGCATCGCTGTCATCCTGTGGCAGCTCAATCCCATTGAAAGGGTTTCGCCAATCAACGAGATCAAAACGTCTATCGGCGGCATTCAATACGGCCTTGATTGTGGTGACACGGCGTCGGATCGTGCCGATGCTGTTTCCTTTGGCAAAGAGGCTGTCACGATAGGCATAGGCTGCATCACGGTCGATGCCAGTGATCGGCGGGTTCCTTAGGTAAGGGCACGTCGCCATCCTCGAGCCACTCGGTGAACTCCGCGTCGCGTTTCAGTACCTCCGTTAGGTCTAGGTCAAATTTTTCCCTCTGCGCGAACAATCGACGAATGCTCTCTTTGACTTCCTTGATGCGTTGCGCCCGCCCGGGGTCTTCCTTCTTTGCACAGGTGAAGAAGTATTTGATCTCGCCGCCGCGAATATCGCAAGAAGTAGAAAAGTGACCGTAGCCCCAGAAAAAGAGAAGGGCGAACCCTGTGATGATCAATGGTTTCTTCATAGCATATCTCCTAGTGCAAAGATGTCACCCGGCGTCAGCTTGGCGTATCGCATGGTGGTGTTGATGTTGGTGTGTCCCATCCACTGCATCACCCGGCGAAGGTCAGCTCTTGAAAATTCGTATCTAAGGCCGTGGGTCCCCTTCAGCTACCGGCCGGACATCCGCTGCTGCTCGCGTAGATGGTCGCTCTCGCTCAAAAAAACATACTTCAACTTCAAGACCGCTTCAAGCTTCTGCTCCATCGAACTCCCGCCAGAATACACCCCGTACGTCATGGTTTTCTTGTCGTGCCCCAAGATGTCCGCGCTGACACTCTCAGGCACCCCAGCTTGCTCGAACAGCGTCGTCACGGTCTTCCGCAGTGAGTGGAATACATACTTGCTGTCATATCCAAGCCTGCTCTTCACCTTGCCGAATTGCTTAGACATGGCGGGCGATCTCGCTCCGTACTTATTCGCCACAAGATCGGGCAGGAGGTACTTATCGCCTCGCGCCCTAAGGTCAGCCGCCAACGACTTGATCGCTGGGTGTATCGGTATGGTCCTGTTCCCAGCGGCGGTCTTCGCGCGGACGATCTGGATCGTTTCCTCGGTCACGTTGGCGGTTTCAAGCGACGTGATTTCCTCGATCCTGCACCCGGTGTAGATCGCCAGCATGAACGTGGCCCGCATCATGTCACTGTGGCCTGCCTCAATGACTTTGTGCAGCTTTTGGATATCCTCGACCGAAAAGGGGAGGCGGACCTTCTCAGCTGCAGCCTTACGGTTCTCTGACGGTAGCTTCACGTTCTCAAATGGGTTGGCGCGGTCTTCTCGTGCGTAGTTATGATCAGCGAGCCAGTTCCAGTACACCCGAAGTGTACTGAGGTTGTCCTTGATGGTCCGGTTCTTGAGACCCTCATCTTTGGAAAGCCAGCTCACGAAGTCTCTTACGGCCTGCCGGTCCACTTCCTCGACCGTGGATACCCTCGAGGCGAACTTGGAGACCGCGTGACGATCCTTGGCTTCCGTCTTGGGTTCCACCTTGCGGCTTCTGACGTACTCGCCCAGCGGCCCGTCGAAGAGCGTCTGTTGCCCGGTGACCACCTTGTACGATCTCACAACCTCAGCTTCGGCTTTCTTCGGTAGCTGCTCAGTGTGTTGGACGCCGTGTGCTGCCAGAAGACGTCCAAGAGCTTCCTCCTCGATGCCGTCGATGGCAGCGGGTTGGACGTTGGGGTCTTTGCGGGCGTCTCGCAATTGCGACTGGGTGTAGGCCAAGTAGTCGTCGAGGTGTTGCGTTGGGTTTCCCCGCGCTTCCTCAATGGAGTGTTTGAACTGAGCGATCAGAGGGCCAGAGCGGGCGATGGCAACCGTCTTGTCAGACGTCTTGAGCGTCTGTTTGAAAGCCTGCTTTCCGAAGATGTGCTTCACGTCAGCCGGAATCGTGACTTTAACCGACCATTTCTGGCCCTGTTTAATGAGGTAGTTTGACACGGCTTGGCGACCCACTTGTACCTAGAGTTATACCTGAAACTGGACCCTAGAGGCCAGTAAATCAAGGAAATAAGGGGAAAAGGGGGGAGTGGCAGCCCGTAGGGGAAGGGCGGCACTGATTTGAAAGTATCTATAAAACAGATACTTACACGTTTTTTGACTTCGTTTTGTACCTAACTTTGTACCTAGAAAAAATGTCTCAATAACCGAAAAAGCTGCTCTGCGGCAGCGGTCACGAACGGTACAGCCCTCTTTGAACCGCTCGAAATGCTTCCTTCACAGCACCCAGTTCGCCCAGCTTCGTCTTGCTCTCACTGACTGACCCATAGCGAGCTGTCAGGAACTGCCCGAGTTTCTTCGTCCGCAGTTCGCTCTCGCCGTTCGCTTCGTATGCCGTGAGGATACCCCTGAGTAGGTCCCGCATTTCCTCTTGGAAGTCGCCCAGCCCGTCTTCTCTGACATGGTCTGCACGGTCTGCTCTGGTCTTCGGGTCACTTGCGTACATCACATAGGCCAGAACATCGAATAGGTCGCTGTCCCGAGCATCTACCAACTGCCGGATATCCTCCAACCGATCCTGATCGTAGCCTTGCTCATCGAGCTGCGTCAGAAAACGCTCACGGTTATCAGGGTCGCTCCAGATGCTCCTGAGTTCATCCTCGTCGGCCACCATGTTCGACAGGTCCCCAAAGAGACGCTCAAGGAACTCCCGAGCTGACATGGGTTTTCCATCGGGTCCCCAGTAAGATGTGGCCCTCACGTATTGGATGCGCCTCACTTTGCCGTCCGCCAGTTTCACCACGAGTTTCTCTTCGGGTGGCTCTGGAGGTGTCGGTGGGTCTGGTGGGTCGTCCGGTGGGTCCTCTGGGGGTCGTGGAGGCTCTGGTGGTCTCGGTGGCGTTGGCTCATCAGGTGGTTCCGGTGGTCCATCCCATTCGGGGTCTTGGAAGTTCTCGTGAGCCTTCACGAAGTCCCAGATAGTGAAGAAGTCTTTGCCATCATAGACACGCGTTCCCCGACCAATGATCTGCTTAAACTCGATCATGGAGCGGATCGGACGCATCAGGACGATGTGACGGACATTTCTTGCATCGACCCCGGTAGACAGCTTCTGGGAAGTCGTCAGGATCGTCGGGATCGTCTTGTCGTTGTCTTGGAAGTCACGGAGGTGCTGCTCACCGATCTTGCCATCGTCAGCAGTGACCCTGTGGCAGTAGTTAGGATCGTCACTGATCTTTACTTGGTTGATCAGGTCTCGGATTAGAGCTGCGTGGCGCTGGGTTGCGCAGAATATCAGTGTCTTCTGTCTCTGGTCGATTTGCGACATGAACTCTTCGACCCGGCTCTTCTCACGCTCAGGTATCTCGATGACCCTGTTGAAGTCGCTCTCGGTGAAGGTTTGCCCTGCTTCCACTTCTCCTTTGATCACCTCGTCTTCGGGGTCGTAGACGTACTCGTCGATGGTGCTGGCCATCTGGCGCACCTTGAATGGGGTGAGGAAGCCGTCTTCGATGCCGTCCTTGAGAGCGTATTCGTAGACCGGTTCACCGAAGTAACCGTAGGTGTCAGCGTTGTGTTTGCGCTTCGGTGTGGCGGTCAAACCAAGCTGCACCGCTGGGGAGAAGTGGTCGAGGATGCCACGCCATTGGCTTTCGTCCTGCGCTCCACCCCGGTGGCACTCGTCGATCACGATGAAGTCGAAGAAGTCGCTCGGGTAGCCCTCGTAGGTCGCTTCCTCCTCACCGGTCATGAAGGTCTGGAAGATTGTGAAGAAAACGCTGGCGTTCTTCGGGGGCTTGCCTCCGCGCTTTCGGAGTGTCGCTGGGTCGATCCGCGTCACTGCTGTTGGGTCGAAGGCGGAGAAGGCGTTGTATGCTTGATCAGCGAGGATGTTGCGGTCAGCCAGAAAAAGGATGCGGGGGCGTCGGACAGGTTCCCGCTCAAGGCTCCACTTAGCATGGAACAGTTTCCACGCGATCTGGAAGGCGATGGAGGTCTTGCCGGTGCCGGTGGCGAGCGTCAGCAGGATGCGCCTGTCGCCCTTACCAATCGCCTCCAGTGCCGCCGTGATGGCCTTGTGCTGGTAGTAGCGCAGCTCCCACTTGCCGCCGTCCGTCTCGAACTCCACCGCCCCGAAACGCTCGCGCCAAGGGTCGTGATCGGCAAAGGTGCGGTCCCACAATTCATCTGGCGTGGGG
>Ga0307983_1000923_pt1 | contig 13734 bp, 17 predicted proteins | sample OrgLakmetagen991_FD_201845 | JGI IMG/M metagenome (GOLD analysis project Ga0307983, IMG submission 201845) | Saline water microbial communities from Organic Lake, Antarctica - #991 | ecosystem: Environmental > Aquatic > Non-marine Saline and Alkaline > Saline | place: Antarctica: Organic Lake... | reverse complement strand
GGGGGGTCTTGTGCTGCAGTCGACCGGAATAGATTCCCAATTTAGACATGCTGATAAGCCTTATCAGCACTATTTGTAACGTGCTGATAAGGGTTATCAGCACCGCTTATTCAGCATCCAAGCATAGCTCAACCTGGCACCCGTCACCCCTGTTTCCGGTCATTTACCCCACGGTTTTCTAGTGTGAAGCAATCTCTTTCTGAGAAGCATATTTCGCTGCAACATTGGCTCCTGTTCCGTCAACACAAGGTAAGTCGGTCACTCTTGTTTGCAGCAAAGGTACTGACAATGGAGGGGCTGCCGTCTCATGGTTTTGGATTGTGCCGCCCGATTCGTTCGCAAATGAGCTTCTTGCTTGATTGCTCACGCCCAGGTTGGCCGCTTCAGCACACCAAGCGACGATCGACAGGCTCAGATCATCAGCATGGCCTACGTCTTGCCCCACTTTTGCCCGATCGTTCAAGACAACCTGTCCGTGGCGTGGCGGCACTTTGCCACCCCCGAGGACTACGCCGATCACCTGCTGCACGCCATTGCCCGCGGTCCCTCGCCCCCTGACCTTGCCGTCTTCCACCACCTGCACGTGTGGCTCGGCAACGTCGAGGAATTGGGCCCCGATCAAGGGATTGGCTTTTTGTTTCGCTGCATCACTTGGGTGGCCGACGTGGTCGTACAGGTGAGCGTGACGGTCGGCAACGGGACGATGGGCGCCCCTCCTGCTCCTGGCGTGCTCGGCAGCGACTTTCGAGACGCTGTGGCTGCTCGGCTGGCCGTCGCCGGGTTTCCAGTGGCCAACGTGCCTCTGCTCACGAGCGTGCAGCTGATGGTGGACAAGCCCGCTGGCGGCCAGCATCAACTGCACCCCACCGGGCTCGCGACGTACTTGCCCGCCTGCCAACGCCTCTGGATCAGCGCCAACGACGTCGCCTGTGCCAACCTGGCCACGGTTCCCATGCCATCCCTGCGGTCCTTGAACATGGAGTCCGCGTTTGGAGGTCAAGCCCTGTGGTTGCTCGGCGGAGGCGGCAAGAGCGTGGTGGACGCGATCCTGGCCAACCCGCAAGTGCAAACCCTGACCTTGTCTCGGGAGCTGGCCACCAACTTGGCAACCTTGCTTGCGGGCCGCAAGGTGCTGGTGCGAGGCGGCCTGCTCGGCTTCAACAACGAGCAGTCGACGTCGCTCGTGACGCTCAGCGACCCTTCCGAACCTTGGAAGCATCATTGGGTGGAGACGATGCGGGGGTCGTTTGAGGACTGTTGGCTCCTGCGTGAGACCCTACAAGGTCTCGGCGTTCCGCACCACCAGACGCCCTTGTTGGGGCCAGCGCACAACCCTGATCCGCACTGGAGCTGCGTGCTCAAGCCTCGAGCGTCCACCCTTGTGCTGCCTGGCGCCACGGCAGACCTCGTGTGCAACGAGCTCGTGGCAAGCCGATGCTACGAAGGGCTGGATGGCATGGTCAACGTGACGGTGCTGCTCGAGCTGTTGGCAGGCGGGGGGTCGGCCGAGATCCACGGACGGGTGCTGCGGTGGTTGGTGACGCTGGGGCCACGAGGGCTGGGGTACAAGCTGAACTGAGTTCGGGCGACGTTTGAATTGACATGTTTACATACCAAGTTGGCTGGCAGTTGCATGCATGCAAGGGGGTGATGGGTCCGAGATTCCCACGAAATTTTGAGGCTCGCCCTCTTGCTTGCATAAAGAAAAGCTGTAGATTGTTGTCATGGCCTTTGCGTACTTTTGCCCGGTGATTAAAGACGACCTGACCGTGCAGTGGCGACACTTTATTACTCCCGAACTCTACGCGGACCGGCTGTTGCGGATCATTGCTCGCGGACCTTCGCCCCCAGACCTTGTCCAACACCGAGACGTTCGCGTGGGGCCCTGCAACATTGAGACCCTCGGCCCTGACCACCAGGTCGGCTTTCTGTTTCGGTGCATCCCTTGGTTGGCCGACGTGGTCGTGCAGGTGACCGCTTTGACCGACGCCGGAGCGCCTGGCGGCCCTAGAACGGTTGTCTCTGGCCCTGCGGTTCCTCTTGTGCTCGACAGAGGCTTCCAAGACGCTGTAGCGGCTCGGTTGGCCACCGCCGGTGGGGTTGAAGTTGCCGACATGCCTCTGCTTACGAGCGTCCGGCTGACCGTGCAGAACCAAGCTGGCGGGCAGCACCTGCACGGGACCGGGCTCCTCGCAACGTACTTGCCCCTCTGCCAGCAGCTCTGGATCGCAGCCGATCAAATCCCTTACGCCAAGCTGGCCACGGCCCCCATGCTGTCCCTCCGGGTTCTGTACGTGATGGACGCGGCCGATGACTACCTGTGGGCGCGGGACGGGGGCGCGCAGAGCGTGGTGGGCGCGATCCTGGCCAACCCGCAAGTGCAAACCTTGACCATGTCTCGGAAGGTGGCCATCAAGTTGGCGACCATGCTTATGGGACGCAAGGTGTTGGTGCGAGGGGGTCTGATGGGCGTTGGCAGCGAGGGGTCGACCTCGCTCGTGACGCTCGGCGACCCCTCCGAGCCCTGGGAACACCATTGGGTAGAGACGGAGCTGGGGTCACAAGAGGACTTGATAGAAGGACTCGGCGTTCCGCACTACCAAACGCTGCCACTAGTGGCGGGGCAAAACCCTACTCCCTACTGGAGCCGCGTGCTCGATCCCCGAGCGTCGAACCTTGCGCTGCCTGGCCCCATGACAGACCTCGTGTGCAACGAGCTCGTAGCAAGCCGATGCTACGACGGGCTGGAGGGGATGGTCAACCTGACGGTGCTGCTCGAGCTGTTGGGTCAGGGGTCGGCCGAGATTCATGGGCAGCTGCTGCGGTGGTTGGTGACGCTGGGGCCGCGAGGGCTGGGGTACAGGCTGACCTGAGCGTGGGCCACGAAGGGGTTGACGCTTTGCACAACCGACTGTCAATTGCATGTAAGAAGACAACGCCGCAGTGGTTCAAGAGGGTGGGAGCGACAACGCCTTGCTGCGACGCAATCGAAGGGGGCCGACGCTCGCTTGCGTAAGAGTTGGGTGAGTTCGTTATCGGACGAGGAGCGCAACCACACCTGTGCGTGTGAGCGAGTCACTCGGCCAACGGCGAGGCGTCTTTGGCAGCGCGAGGGGGGACGCACGGCAGGGCGGCGGCAACCGCTGTTGCCAAGGCCATGAGCTCGGTGGCAGTCCAGCGAGGCGCCCCCTCCACCGCCTCGGGCTTCATCATGTACGCGTGCGTGTCGCCCACGCTGCCGGTGACTGGTGCTGGCTGAAAGCACAGTCCTTTCCACCCGACGTGTTCTCGCGGAGGGCCGGGTTGATGCACTTGAAGAGTTCGGAGGGCAAAGTCGGCCGTGCAGCGTAGTCCGCCGCCCAGGCGCTTTGTCAGCTCGCTGGCCAAGCGCTCGTAATGCACGGCGGCAAGTTCAGCCGTCATGTTGAGCCGAGCCCACCCAGCCTGGCTCGTGTCGGGGCGGTGTCTCGGGCCCGCTGCGTCGGCTGACAGTGCTGGTTCTTGCTGCTCTCGCTGCGACGGAGGCTGCGGTTGAAGCTGCGGCGGCTCTCGGGGCGGCGGGGCGCGTGGCCGTGGCCCTGAAGGCGTCACGAGGAAGCAGCGGTCGCCGCCTTTGAGGAGCACGTACGGCGTTGGCGCAGAGGTAAACGCCACCATGTCGGCCAAGCGCTCGGTCCAATCGTCGGGCATGACCAGGTGCAAGCGCTGCTCGGGGTGCAGCCGCGCCGGGGCGTCCCATCGCACGGCCAGGGCTGGCGGGCGAGGGTCGGTCGGCAGGGCGTCGGGCCGGACGGCGGGCACAAGCGCGAGGTAAGCCTGGGGGTACATGGCGCGGGCTCCGCTGAGCAGCGTCCCGAACGTGGGTTCGCCAGGGTCAGTCATGCCGCAGGACCGCCGCGCTTTGGATGCCCAAACGCGTTTTCCGTCGTCGCCACAAGGTAGAGAAAATGATCGTCGCTCTGCAGGGAGGAGTACGTGTCTCCCAGCGACCGGCTGAGCAAGACTCCCGTGTCCAGGGGCGGCCCGCCCTCTTTGAATGTCCGCGCAAACAGAAAGACCGACTCGGTCGGCAGCAAGCGCTCCCCAAGCTCGCGCCGGACAATGGCCTGCACGTGCGCCATCGACATGCTCTCGGCCCCAAAAAAGCGCGTGCGCTGCAGCGTGCGCTTGCGCAGCGGGTCGTACAGGGCCATGAGCATGGGGCACAGGTCGGCGCGGTCAGAGCGCAGGCGGGCCGCGCGGTCCTGCCGTGCTTGCAGAGGCTGGGCGCGAAACGCCAGAAACGGCCGGGGTTGAGCGGGCATGCGTGTGCGAGAGTCGGGTTGACCAGGAATGAACTACCCCGTTAAATTACAAGACGCCCCGAGCCCACCCCCAACTCTTACGCCCAGACGCAGAGCCCCCCCGCGCCAGTCAGGGCGCATCCTCTTCCTGCCGGGGCCGTTTGGACACTGGCACCCTCTGCGGCGCCGCCAGCAGGTCGGCGTGCACGTCTTTGCCGGTCCGTGCCAGCGCCTCGCTTGCCGTCGATGACCCCCGCTTGCCACCGCCGGCTGCCCGCACGGCCGTCCGCTGTCGGACAGGCGAGCACTCGCTGGCGACGCAGTGCTGCACCACCGCATCGTCCTTTGGCCAAGGGCCAGTAATCCAATCGCTGCTCGCTTCTGGCGCCGTCAGCAGATCGGTCACGTGCAGCTCGCAGAAGGCCTGGGCCTGGGCCATGTCCGCAACCGGCATGATGGCGAGCGCCTTGGAGCAAAAGGCCGACCCCAGCGCCGCGCTCGCCACCGCGGCGATGAAGGAAGCGCACCTTGGGCCCCAGCGCGCGTCTGGGAGCTTGTCCCCTGGCACAAGCACCACCGTGCGCTCGTTGGTTCGAACCACCGACACCTGAGCGCTCGGCGTCGTGTCGTACCCCACCTCCAGCGAGCCTTTCCACGCCAGCTGCGGGCCTGGGATGCGCAGGCGCACCCACGCTGCCATTGCAAGCGCCCAGGCTAGGCCTGCCACGCGCGACGCGTCGAGCGCCAGCAGACCCCAGGCCGGGCCGACGGCGGGCGTCGCGCGGCGCACGTGGTGATGAACGGCACTGCCAGAGGCAAGGGTTTCGAGCGCCGATCCAAGATCGGCAGGTGCCACAGTGCGGCCCACCTGCACTCGCTCCCACGCCGCCGCGGCTTTGCCTGTGTACGACGCAAGCCGTCGGCGCCCTGGACAGGTGAGCAAGGCGTCGTCCGCAGCAGCGCGCCGCCAGCACACGGCCTTGGGCTCCGAGGCGCATGCATCCTCTGGGGCGGCCATGACGTAGCGGACCACGAGCCGAAGCAGCGGCGCAAGGTCCTCTCGGCAGAGATCGGGCCAGTTGAGCGCGCCTCCCAGGTGCGCCACCCAAACGTGCCGCGGGATGGACCCCCCCGTCGCGTCGGCAGCGCCGTCTGTCGCCGCGCGAACGGCAATCTGGCTCACGATTGCGCCCTGCCAGCACAGGAACACCGGACGCTCGCTGCCAGCGCGATCGGATGCCACGGCCGCCGTGCGCTCCAACCACGCCACCGGCACGCCGTCGTCGCCCAGCACCGTCGAGACTGGCGTCATGGCTGCCAAGGGCTGCGGCAAGTACATGGTCTCTCCGCGAACCTTCAGCCGCAGCGCGTTGGAAGCGGGAACAAACTGGTTCCACACGCGCGCCAAGTACGCCAGTGCGGGCTCGAGCGGCGTCTTGGGACGCCAGAGGCACTCGAGGCGCCACGAGCCGTCGCCCGGCGTCCAGGCGGGATCCGCAGCCTGCTGCACCCACGAGCGGGATTGGCGACCGCCCTGCTGGACCGCAGGGACCCAGGTCGACAAGGGACCGTCAGTGCCAACCACGGTGACGCGCAGCAGCCAGCTGGTCTCCATGAGGGTGCGTTGCCACAGGCCCGTGCTCGCCGCCGTCCACTGCTGCAAGAACGCGACCGCCCTGGCGTTTCCAATTGGCTCTCGGTGGCGCACGGAAACACGAATCCGGAGCGGGGCACCCGGCAGCGTGGCAACGCGCTCGACCCGGCACTCTCCGTCGGCCGCCAGCGCAAAGCACAGCACCGTCAGATGCTGCGCGAGGTGGCGAACGTCGCCGTTGTCCGAGCCGAGCCGCGGGCTCGAAAGCTCTTCCTCGCTGCTGGGCGACGGGCCCGAGGGGGGCGTCTTGTCCATGTCGGTTGAGAGAGCCGCTGAAGCCATTCCGAAATGGCGCGCAAGCTTTTGCGAGAGACGCATTACCGACGTTCGAACCAGCGACGTCATCGTCCGACGTCATCGTCGGATGACGTCGCCGGTTGACGTGTTTCGAGCCACTTGCAACCCCTTCCGGCGCGCTTCCGCTTCTTCACGGTGCCCCACCACCCGCGGTTTTCAACAGCCGTCTTTCCGCCAGACAATGCCTCGCCTTGTGACCTTGGTCCCTGCAGTCCTTGGCGCTTTGCTGGCCGGGCTGCATAGTTCCTCCTTCAACAACACCCCCTCGCGTTTTGTGAGATTGTCGCCTTGGGCTGCACCGGCGGGGGCTCGGCTTGACCGATGCGTTTGTGTAGACTCTCGAGCCCGAGGTTGCCTTTGGCCAGCGCGGGCTGACGTCTCAAGAGGTTGATCGCTACCAGCGCGACGGCTTTTTGATTATGCGAGCCGTTTTACCAGCCAAGGTGGTGGAAACAATTGCGTCTCAAAGGCCAAAGCACATGCTGTCGTGGTACCTGCGGCCGCTGGAATGGGCACTGAACCATGCGCTCGGGCAAGTGTCTCACCAGGTACGACGCTGAACGTCCGTGCCCAAACGGCAGTTTACTCTGGCAAGTCTGCAGGACGCGCTCTGGGTCGACCATGACTTTTTCTACTGGTTTTGGAGTGCCTCGCCCTGTGCTTCTTGGACCGCACAGGCCTTTCAAGTCGACGAGAGTCGCCTTGTGACTGACTTGATGGTTGGCTTTCGCAAGGCCACCCGCCCTTCTGTGGTAGGGACTTACCATCGGGACACGTACTCCTACAGCCTGCTTCAGGCCTCGTCCGGAGGCGTGACGGTTTGGATCCCGCTGTCAAACGTGGACCCGGTCCGTCAGGGCGGCTCGATTCACCTCATCAACCGCAGCTTGGACGCTGGCCCATGCGCATGGCCCGACAGCAGCGGCTCAACCCCGGCGTGCCAAGCTTACCTCGACGCCGTTGCTGTGCTGCCCGCGTGGCGTGTAGGCGACGTCCTGCTGTTTGACAAGGCCACCCTTCACCGCACCCAGCCGTTTCACCCCAACGCGACCGTCCCCAGCCGTTTTGCGCTTGTGGGGCGCTTCGCGCCAGGCGCTCCCTTGGTCGACGCTGAAATCCCCCGCGCCAGCCTTCGTCTGAAGATGGCCTACTGCCCCCACAACCTGTCGCACCACAGCGCCCTTGCTCACCCTTGCTTTCCACGCATGCACCCGTTCCTTTTGGCATCCGAGCGCGAGCGCCGGGCCACGGGACAACTGGGTATGCCGTCCAACGACGCTTGGTTCATGATGGAGGGGCGTCGACTTGCGTGGCACGGTGTCAATCGGCTGTTCAAGTGGTCAGACGGTTTAAATTGAACCCTGGTGTGGGCCGGTCAGGGTGTCTGTGGCATGAGCAACCCCAAGAGAGCCTGAGGTCAATCATGTCAAGGTGCTGACGCGCGTTGCGCGACGCGCGCTTCGCGACGCGCGTTGCCGCTGGCTCTCGCGCCAGCCGCGTTTCCGAGCCTCTTGGTGCGCCGGCGTCCAAGCCAGCGTTTCCAGCGCCAGCCCATGCACGTCCACAAAGCGCCAGTCGGCCAGCCCAACGTGGTGAACCGTCAACCCGGGGCGGCAACGGTGGGCCAAGCCCGGCCGAGCCAGGGCCAGCGCGCGGTCGGCCCGCAGCAGGCGGCCGGTGGGCAGGCGCAGCAGGTGGATGGCAGTCACGATGACGGGCCGGGTGGGGACGTTGGGGCCCAACGCACCGGCCAGGAAGCGAACGCACGCGTCGCTCCGGTCCTGGGTCACGTGCGTGACGGGGTGCAGACCCCCGTCGGCCGTGCGGACCACCGTGCCGACCGCCACGTCCCGGGCCAGCGCCCACCCTTGTTGCAGGGGGACGCGCATGGTGCCGTGAAAGCAAGGGACCGAGTCCGAGGTCGTCGGGCTGTGCCGGTACACAAATGCCTGGCTCGCGTTGCGCGCCCCAACGGCCACGGTCGCGGTAATGTGCTGGACTCCGCCGACCGTCTCAACGCTGCTGCTGCTGGCTAGCGCCATGGACAGGCCAAAGCCCGAACTATCTTCCGGGCCCAGGATTGGGCCAGTGGAAGCCGCCACCCAGGCCGCCCCTCCGACGGCCGTAGAGTTCCAGGCGTATAGCCACACGGCCCCCCGCAGTCCACTGCCTGCAACCGCGAGCAGGTTGCCATCGGCAGACAGCGCGACGGCGCGGCCCTTGTGAGTGTCCACGACCAAGCTCGACAGGTCCGAGCCCCGCTGCACGAACCCCTGAGCGCCGACGTCGTACACCCGAGCGCGACCGCTCCGTCCGCTGACAGGCTGAGGTTGCCAAAGTCGCTGTCGGGCGCATCGCCGACGCTTGCCCAGTTGTTGTTCAACGGCGCTCTGTAGACATGGACAAAGTGTTGGTACCTGGCGGCCAGCGTGCTGCCGTCTTCCGACAGCGCCACTCTCAGTCCCAAGTTGTTGGATGGCGTTCCGTTAAACAAGACCGTCCCGTCGTTGATGACCTTTCCCGACAGGGTCCAGGTGCTGTTGGCCCACTGGTACAGCCTCACCTCACCACGAGGGTCACCACCGGACAGCGGGCGGTACCAGGGAGCGCCGATCGCCAGCAGATTCCCGTCCCCGGACAGCGCAATGCTCCGACCAAAGGTTTCATTGGCAGTGCTTCCTTCGATGGCGGCGCCGCGCAGCTCGTGCACGCCAGTGCTTGCGTTCCACTCGTAAACGTGCACCTGTCCTCGGTCGTCCGACAGGGCTTGTGGCGAGCCGACGGCCACCACAAGCCCGTTGGCCGACATGGCCACGGATTCGCCGAGCAAGTCGCCAGAGGCACCCGCAAAGGACGCCCCGCGAGGAGTCCAGAGGTCGCCTGTCAGCGTGTACACTGTCGCGGCGCCGGCGTCGGTGTTGGCCCTCGAGGCGCCAACCATCAACACGCGCCCGCTGCTGGCGATGGCCACTTGGCTACCAAAGTCGCTCGAGTTGGGTCCTTCCAACCTCTGCCCCCGGCGAGTCCAAACGGCCGGCGCCGTCATGTTTATCGGCACCGTCCCGTCGGAAAATAACTCGTGCTCACGCCGGATGTGCCCGCGAGCCCTCTCACTCGATCCATAGGCAGACGCGGCCAGCGGTTGACGATAGCTGGCGATAGCGAGGACGGGAGCAGCGGAGGAACACTTGATAAAGGTCTTGGCTGGCAGCCCGTCCGGTGCTGGAAGGAGTGGCGTCCGAGTCGATCCTCCTAAAGTGCACCAGGAGAGGTGTCGCGCGCCAGTTTTCTTGCGCATGGATACTGCCGTGTCGCTCGTGGTCCAGTGCCTGCGCGGCTGCCGAGCTTGGTCCCGCTGCACCGCAGGCCGCAGGTCGAGTTGCTCTTCTCCGACTCGGTTGATCGACAGCGCGCCAGCGCCCGCGTTGACCATGATCGAGAGGCCGCCGGGCGCCCAGGATGACGAGCTTGCGGACCGGGTCTCCTTGCTCGCTGACGCGACTCGTTCGCCTCTACCGAGCACGCGTTCGAGCTTGAGCGACTTTATAGACTTGGCGTTGCTGACGAGCCCAGTCGATGGGTGCCCCACATGACCAAGCGAGCCACCCGGGGACCGCGCGGGTCGGTCGAGTCCTCTTGCGAAACCGCGTTTCGGCGGACACGCGAATTGGTCAGGTTCAATTGGACTGGAATGCCAAAAATGTTATGGGACGTGGCAGTTACGTGACAGCGTCATCTGGCGCAACCCGCTACGACAGGCTTTGCATTTTACCACCAGCTTCTTTCGCCCAGCTTCTTTCGCCCAGCTTCAACGTGCTAATCATTCTTGGCTATCCAATTGCCCCCAAATCCGTCAAAACCGTCAACGTCATGACAATGTCACCACCTGCCCCCATCGACACGACCATGCTTTTCAAGCGCCCGGTGTCAGAAGGACAGGCCCCGTCGCAGAAAGCCGCGCATGCGCGAGCCAAGACAGCGCGCAGCCGAATTCAGCACGACGCACGTCCAGGATCGGCCGCCGTGCCACGTCGGTTGTTTGAGCAGTCGCTGCGAATGGGCAACTGAACATTGTTTTGCAATTGTACCCATGTGCCTCAATATGTATTCCTTCTCGTGCTTCACGATCAAGCCCAGCAAGTGCGCTAGTAGACGTGGGTAAGTCCTGTAATAACTACCTTTGCCCCTGTCATACCGTGACGCAATCCATAGTGATGTTGCTTAATGACGTAGCCAATCCAGTTCGAAATTTGCAATACATTGCAACAATTGAAGAAGATGCATGTCAAGAGCAGACGTCTTCAAGTCGTGTTTTTGACTACAGTACAACTCCCAAGTCACAAAGAGACCGTCCGCTCGCGGGGCCCGTGGCCGGCAGTCAGTTTGGCAATTGCGTTTTTGTTGCAGTTGCAGTAGCGGGGCTTGTATGGCCGGCGCTTGCCTCGAGATTCGCATACTCTTGCCGCTCTGACACGCGCGTGAGACCCAGAAAACGGTACATGCAAAGCTGCACGACACTCACCATCAAGCGATCGGACGACCTTCCGATGAACTTGAACGAGGCTTGTCTCGAGCTGCGCCCGCATTGCCTCGAGGTTGCCCAGCTTGCCCTTGCCAAGTTCGAGAGCGGCTTGGCGCCTTGCCGATTCGCGGTGCAAGCCGGCCAGCTTGATCTCTTTCGCCGTGGCTTCGCTCATGCTCTTGCCCCAAAGATCGTCCTGCGCAGCTCCCAGAACGTACCTCCCTTGGCAATCCAAAGGTCAACCACCGACACACAAGTTCAGAGAAGTAGAGTCACCTTTTGAGAGCTGCTCGCCCACAACCTTGAGTCGCTGGCTCGCTTCAGTGCGAAGCTGAGTGACCCACAGCTTGAGACTGCGCACGTCCGAAGCGATCTGCCGAAGATCGGCCTTTGCGCTCTTGCGCGCGGCTTTCTTGATGCCAATTTTGGCGATGCAAGCGTCGTGCGCCGCGTGCAGCTTGTTCAGGTGAGCCATGGAAGCACAAGAGGGAGGCATGATGGGAGGGAAAAAGGACCGACGTCTTATCGAAATGGTAGACCAATGGTAAAATGAGGATGGGAACCAGCCTGAAGCTGATAAAGGCCCGCTCCATTTATGGTCGACTTCAGCACACGTAACGATAAAGCTCATAAAGGCTCGTTCTATTTATGGTCCAATTGGGCACATGTAGCGCTTGAGCACGTCACGCATGCGTGCCAAGTTACCGCGTTGGTCTTCATTTACAGCGCTCCTCTGCGAGACTTTCAACATCCCCATGGACCCTTCCAATTGCCCAGAAGCTCTTTTCGCGCAGTACGACGCGTTGACGTCGACCGTTGCTGCCATGGACGCAAAGATGCGCCCTGCCATGCTTCAACACCTCGGCGCTGCGCAGCAGGCCTCTGGCGCGGAAAGCGTTGCCGGTAAGCCATGTCTGTTTCTCCTGCATTAGGCTTGTTGCTTATTGGTTCTTGCAGACGACGTCAGGAAATCGAGCTTGGACCTGCGCCGCGAGGTGGACCGGATGCGGCTGGAAAGGGAGTTGATCCTCAGCAAACGAGCAACCGTGGAACAGACACTGGAGCGCCTGATGGCCAATGCTGACAAAATGCTTTCATGTAAGACCTGCTCCTGAGCTGACCAGGCCCGCAGCCTGTCTGACTCCACCCCAGACGCACCCGCAAGCCAAGAAGAGCCTCCAGCCAAGCGCAGCAAGCCGTCGACAGTCGTGACTCCGCCTGCTGCGGCCAACGAGAGCTCGAGCTTGGCCAACCCGCCCGTTCCAGACCACTTGAACGCGAAGCAGCTTCCCATGGCCGAGTCCCAGTCACCTGAGGCCGAGCGCGAGTCGCTTGGACAAACGCATGCGCGGCTACAGTTGGAACAGGCCGACGCTGAGAAGGCTCTCGAGGCTGCCCAGTGCATGGCTGGCATGGTTGTGACTTGCACTGCGGTCGCAATGTCAGCAGGTACGACTGCTTGCGCATGCATTGCTTTGCGCACGGGATTGATGCGAGGTGTTGGGTAGGCGAGTCGACCATGTCAGTGCATCAAGACCGGGTTGAGATTGTGATGACGCCCGTGCGAGCGGCCGTTCTCAAGCTCAATCACATCAAGGCCTGCGTGCGCGAGGCGGCATTGGCGGTCCATGCCCATGAAGCAGCGCTGAGGGACTTGAAGCCGCCCTGCGAGCAGCCTGTCGGTAGTCCTGGGGACGTGTAGAGGGGTTTGCTTCCTCGGGTGCATCGTGGTGTTGAGAGCAATGCAATTCCACGACGGTTGGTACTCGACTCCCTCACAAGGCTCGGTCCGACGATTGATCCCACGTCCCGCGAAACAAACGGATCATAGAGGCCGCGGGTCCGCACAAGCACTCCTTTCATGTGAGGTCAGGTCTTGTTGCCAGGAGGGAGTCATTTCGCAGAGGGTCGCCAATGTTGAAGAAGACGCGCCTCGGGAGCGCTCAGTCTCGAACAGGAGTAAGTTCTCTTGGGTCAGTCACATGACGTTGCGATCGGAATGTCACTTCCAGCCCATGATCGACCCGCAGAGTAATCTGGGCAAGTCTATCGACCGCATCTTGTCGAGGGAAGGTGGGCCTTTTCACATTGTGATTGACCTAGCCATCCTCCGAAGCTACTTTACTGAGCCCCCGCATTTGTGGATTCGTTACGATCCATGGATCTACAAGCTAGGGAGGCCATGGTCACAAACGGCTCGCGAGCTGGACGTCCATTCCATCGTCCCATTCGTCCCGGGCGACAACGACTCGCTGCCACTGACTAACCAAGCCAATCTGGAAATGTTTCGACGGAACCATCCCGTGATCACATGTTGGTACTTGCGAGTTTGCCTGCCCACCCGCTTCACGCAGGCCCGAACCAGGTTGTTCAGCATGTTTGATGTGGTGGACGAGCTGCGGTGCGACGACCGGGATCGGCAGCCGACATACCTTGAGTACGGGGCTGTGCGCGGCAGGGGCGTGAGCGGCTGGCGGCCCCTGACGTTTGTGAACGGCGTCGCGCGCCTCGACCCTCCCATCGTGCTAGCGGTCATGGCATACCACTGGGTTTACGTTGTGTTTTCCACAGCGACGCCAATGCCCGTCGACGTTGTCGTCGTGCACGGTTTACTCGAGAGCGGGGTGGCGGAGGCGTGCGCCACGAGCCCTCTCGACGGCTACCCGGAAAGCGAGCGTTTTGCCATGGTTCATGGGCTGCTGCCGCTCGAGAGCTCGTGAATGCTGGACGTCTAACATTTACGCGCCTGAGAGGCGCCCTCAGTGGCTCGGTTCGCGAGGGCCAGCCGGTCCAAATCCGTGAGTTTTTAGTGCTTGCACCACGAAACATCATCCCGCTGTAGGCACGTATTCTGGCCGACTGACCTTCTCTCTTCAAGTTCCCTCACTCGTCGCTTAAACCCAGTCGAGGCGACGCACACGCTATAAACTGGAGCATGACCGACGCCGCTTCTGTCAAGAGCTCATCCGACTTGTTGA
>Ga0307983_1000922_pt1 | contig 13734 bp, 16 predicted proteins | sample OrgLakmetagen991_FD_201845 | JGI IMG/M metagenome (GOLD analysis project Ga0307983, IMG submission 201845) | Saline water microbial communities from Organic Lake, Antarctica - #991 | ecosystem: Environmental > Aquatic > Non-marine Saline and Alkaline > Saline | place: Antarctica: Organic Lake... | reverse complement strand
CATTCACGAAACCATCATGAGTTTCCCCGAGGGTTACGACACGATGGTTGGTGAGCGTGGTTACCGGCTCAGCGGCGGAGAGAAACAACGAATTGCAATTGCTCGAGTGCTACTAAAAGACCCACCCGTGTTGATACTTGATGAGGCCACCAGTTCTATGGACACCCAGAGTGAGCGAATTGTGCAGGAGGCGCTAGATACTTTGTCTCGTAACAGAACCACCATTGCCATTGCTCACCGGCTTTCAACCGTGATCAACGCCGATGTGATCTTTGTCATCAGCGGCGGTGAAGTGGTTGAGCAGGGCACTCACACTCAGTTGCTGGCAGCCGAGGGACTTTACTCGAAACTGGTGAACGAGCAGTTCAAAGGCGCCTAGCCCAAGAAGGCTCTCTCATTGGGCAGCGACAGCAGTTTTCAGTCGATTTATTTTCACTATGGTGATCAGTCCCATCACGGAATGGTAGGCAGCAAAAATTTCAATTGCCATGGACAGTAGACCGAAGGGTTCAAACCAGTTGCCAATGTCATCCATTGCGCCGGGCATGCCAATCGATCGATTCGCCACATAGGCCATCAAGACAGCAACCGAGACTCTAGCTGCGCCATCCGGGTCATTGTCCGCGGTGGACTCGAGAGTCTAACTAGTAATGTATAGCGCAGCCAGATCGGGTCCGCCCAAAACACAGGCTTTGGGGTGGCTCGCCCCAACATTTACACGGTGGGTCAACTCGCCCAGTGCCAAGTAGCGGTGCAAGTTCCGTCACCCCACAGGTGTCCCATACTCCGACTTTCGAGTCCATGCAGATGCCGTCGGAAATTCCCTGTGCGGGCTCGATGTCGACGAGGGGCTCCCGCCGCCGGGCCCAGCCCGAATCTCGGAGGGAGGGATTCACACGGGAGAGTGCACCGGTCGCCGAGTCCGCGCCCGGCGGCGTAAGCCATCGATCCGCAGTAGAACCGCCCTTGCGCGTCGTACGATTCGTCGTTCATGCGAACCGTCGCATCCGACCACAAGTCGGGAAAAGTGGTGAGAGATCCTTCAGACCAGATGCCAAAGCCGCGCTCGAGCCACACAACGAACCCACCGTGCGCAGACGGTCGAAGGGCGGCGAGCAGGTTTCCGACATGTTCGCGAGCTTATGCCCCAGTGTCGGGATTCCAACTCACCACATCGCCGCGCAGCATGTCGACCCATCGCAGAGTCCCTCCCTCTACCGTCCATATCGGGCCCCCTCTTCGGTAGCCGGTGCGCCCGAGCGCTGAGCGGTTAATTACAGAGTCACGATGACCACCCGGTGATCGCAGAGGCTCCTGCAAAATGGGCATCGGATCCGGCGCGGGCCTCTATCTCCAATAGTCGATTCCATTTGGCGGTGCGTTCAGATCGCATTGTGGAGCCCACTTTGATTTGGCCGGCCTTCCAACCGACGGCTAGATCTGCCAACCAAAAATCTTCAGTGTCACCGGATCGCGCGCTCACGACCGTGCCGTAGCCATTCTCTTGGGCAAGTTGAACGACCGCCGCCGCACGCGATACGGTTCCAGCCTGGTTTGGTTTCACGAGAACGGCATTCGCTACTTCGTCCTGGATACCTCGCTCAAGCCGCGTGCGGTTTGTTGCGAAGAAGTCGTCTCCGAGGAGTTGGCGAGTGGGTCGATGAGTGGCCGACGCCACCTTCCATCCATCCCAGTCGTCTTCGAACAGGATGTCCTCGACTGAGGCAATCGGAAACTCGCTGCACCACCCCGACACCACGTCCAACCAGGCGTTCGTTGTCAGCTCTGAGGACTCCGACCGCAGCTGATACGAGGATCCGTCCCAGAACTGGTTTGCAGCAAGATCCACGGCCAGTACGGCGTCTTCGCCTGGTCGCAGCCCGGCCGCCGCGATAGCATCGGTGACCAAAGCGAGCGCGTTCCGATTGCTCTTGAGGGCTGCGGCGAGCCCGCCCTCATCGGCTACGAGTGCGGCAGAAAATCCTCGTTCTTCCATCAGGTGGGCGGCCGAAGCGCGAACCCGAGATGCCCACTCGATCGACTCCGCGAAGTTCGACGCCTTGATTGGGATGACCAACACGTCTTGAATGTCGAGAAGACCTTGGGCGTGAGCACCGCCGGAGAAGATGTTCACCATGGGCATGGGGAGCAGGGGGTGCCCGCCGCTCAGGTGCTTCCACAGAGGCAGGCCGCGCGAGGACGCCGCGGCCTGCACAGTCGCCAGAGACGCAGCCAGAACCGCGTTCGCACCGACGGTTCCCAGACCCGGACTGGTGTCAAGACTCTCAAGTGTTGCGTCTATCGCCTCTTGATCGTCGGCATCTCGCCCCACAAGCACCTCGCGGACCACCGTGTTGACATGCTCCACCGCTCGCAATACCCCCGCGCCCGCGTACCGTGAGCCGCCATCCCGAAGCTCGACAGCCTCGTGGCCACCGGTGGATGCTCCAGACGGGGCAATCGCTCGACCGCTGGCGCCGCCGGAGAGCTCGATGCTGCAGGCGACTGTTGGTTTGCCGCGGGAGTCCAGTGACTCCCAGGCGCGCACGGTTCTGATAGTGGATTGTGTCATTTGATGAACCTGTCTCGGAGGGTGCGGAGGTCGGTGAGGTTGTTGGAGCTGCTCTGTACTAACGTGCGCCCGACCTCGAGAACGGCGGCGCGACCTCGAGCGTCGAGGTATTCCGCGGGGGACTTACCCAGCACTCGCGCCATTAGCAGGCAGCCCACGTGAGCGATGACCCGATCCCACTCGGGCGGCGGGCCGGTTTTCACCGCCTCGTATGTTGCCGTGAACGCGTCCCCTGAAGCATCGAGAGCAGAACGATCCTGAGGGAAATGTATCGACTTCATCGTGAGGTGGGTAATTACGAAAGCGAGATCGAATGATGGATCGCCGTAGTGAGCGACCTCCCAGTCGATAAGCCAGACTTGGTCTGGGGATGTGCCCACCAGAATATTCTTCGGTGAGAGGTCGCCGTGCACGAGGCATTCGCGACGTGTTCTCAGTTCTTCGGCCAAATAAAGGATGCGCTGTGCTTGGGCCGGCGCCGCGGCAGCAGTGGCCAGGTAGTATGGCGCTAGGCGAAGTAGCTCGAACGGCTCGGTCCGAAAGAAGTCCGAATCGAGATCTTCACCCCCGCGGGTGTTCCCGTGGATTAGCGCGATTTGCCGCCCCACCTCCGCGGCAGTTTTCGCTTGGACCGTGTGTGCAAACAGGATGGACTTCCAGTCACCCCAACCGTCGTCGGCTCGATCCATTGTGATGGTGAAGCGCGAGTCATCGCTGTCTCGAAGCACTGCGCCAGTACCTAGTATACGCGAGGCGACATCGATCGCCTTTCCTTCGGTGATCACCCGTTCGACCGGAGCTAGCCACTCGGTCTCAACTCGAAGCTTGGGCAATGCCTGCTTCAGTACCAGTCGCTTTTCCCCTTGAGTGACCGCAATCACAACGTTAGACACACCGCCCCCAAGAAGGCGAGCCTCCGCGGCGGATTCGCCGATGATGCCGCGCGCGCGCAAATAGTTAAGCACGCTGGCCTTAGTGAGCAATTTTTCGGTCATATCAGCTTTATCCCTGTCGGGTTCAGTAGATGGCTCGTCAGCCGGACAGGTCGAACGTGAATCCAGTATTGAAGCTGCATTCGGGTGACGCAATCCTCCTGGATGTCCACGCTGGACTGGATGCCCGTATGGGTATCAACCACGAGCCTGGTCCCCAAAGTTTGCCCGCTGAGAGAGGAGCCTCCCGGGCGAAAATTACAGGGGTTTCCGTAGCGTGTTCGGCGGCCAGAATCAGGGTGAATGTCGTCCACGTTTTGGGCAAGCGAAGTACTCTCAGGTTGAATCTGAAAATGAGCGGTGTTCCTGGACCACACCGCAGATCTGGCAGCAGACTGCTCGAGTTGTTTAGAGTCAAACCCGATTTTCGCAAGTTGACCCAGCACAGGGTGTCTACTCATGTTGTCTCAACTCTTTTTCGTCGCCGTTTGGTAAAGACGGATTTGTCAGGCCGGCTCTGTCACCATGAACCATACTGCTCGTGATGATATACTAGTATGACAGTTTATACCTAAGGCTAATAAACAACGAGCCCGGACCATCCGCAACGAACGTGAGGCGCCAGGTGAAATCAGACTCCAGCGGCCCTTTTTCTGAACATCCTCATGACGCAAACCAGCACCCTAAATGGGGAACCGTCGATGTCGTGAGCCTTGGCGAAACTATGGGCCTCATGAGGCAGGAACCTTCCGAACAGCTCCAGCTTCAGTTCTCCTCCGGTTTTGGCGGAACTGAATCAAACGTCATGCGCAGATGTCTCGCCTTGGGCTCACAACTCGGTGGATAAGCTCTCTAGGTAATGACACCTTTGGCACTCAGATCGCCCGAGGGCTAGCGAACGAAGAGGTTCAGGTTTTTTGCACAGAGAATAATGTCAACAACACGGGCCTCGTGATCAAAACCTACGCGGGTAAGGAAACCCCAGACGTCGCCTACTACCGTAAAGACAGCGCCGCATCTCGTCTAGACCTAAAAGATGTGCCCTCCGAACTAATCAGCACAGCACGCCTCATCCATATCACTGGCATTTATCCGGCATTATCGAGCACATCGCTGGAAACCACCATGCAGATTCTTGAGATTGCAAAGCAGTCGTCGTTGCTGATCAGTTTTGACGTGAATTACCGCCCGAAACTATGGGATGAAGCGCAGGCCAGAAAAGTGCTTCCCATGATCGCTCGCTACGCCAACATTATTTTTGGTAGTCGCGATGAACTCGAGCTGCTGGTCGAAGAGGCCTCGGGAAGAACCAATCTCGAGCTTCTGAAGATGGTGGGCAGTGAGGGGTGCGATGTTGTACTCAAGCGCGGCCCTAACGGAGCGATGGCGCTGATTGACGGTCACGTTGTTGAGCGTCGAGCTTGGCCCGCCAATGTGGTGGACACTGTCGGAGCGGGGGACGCTTTCGTGGGCGGTTTTCTTTCGCAGTACCTCGAGAACGGACCTAGCCAGAAATGTCTGGCTGTGGCAACATACTGCGGAGCCATGACGTGTGAAAATCTCGGAGATTGGGAGGGACAAGCGCGCCACTCGGATCTTTTGGCTGACGGTATTCTGCCAGCCCCGCAAACAAAAGCAAGGATTTAAAATGATCTCCTCTCTTATGCTCCCCCGAAGAAAATCCCTCATACCGCTGGTTCTGGTCAGCGAAGTCAACATCTCTCTAGAGTTCGCCAAAAGGTGGGAGGGTGAAGGGAACACTCACATTGAGGTTCTATTGCGAACGCCTGAGGCTCTTGCTGCGACTGAAGCCATCGCCAACTCCACGTCCCTAGTGGTTGCAGCGGGAACAATCATCTCCCCCCGGTCTCTTCGAGACGCGCACAATGCTGGAGCCCATTTCGGCATAACTCCAGGAATCGAAACGGCAATACTAAATGAAGCAGAAACCCTCGGCTTCCCACTTGTTCCAGGCGTCCTAACCCCCTCAGAGATTATGGTTGCACTCGCGAAAGGTTTCACCACCCTAAAACTTTTCCCCGCCAGTCGATTCGGCGAGGTTCATTATCTTCGTGACCTCGCAGCAGTTTTCGCCGGTGTGGACTTCATTCCCAGCGGTGGGCTGACAGCAGAGAACCATCAGGAGTTCCTCGCGCTGGACAATGTGTGTGCGGTGGGGGGTAGATGGATGGTGCTCAAGCACTAGGTTTGCGCTGCATGGAACCGCTCTTGCTAGCTACTAGCTGCAAATGAACTTAATCACACAGGATCCATCCTCGCCAGTCGAAGATCCTAACATCAGATCCCAATCGAGCCCCATTCAGGAACAGTCTTGCGGGGCTCGGCTTTCCCCCCACACAGGGCACTTAGAGAGCGCCAGTCGTGACAAGGCTTGTGCCTTAAGCCATTCCCCGAGCTACCCCTCGGCGCTATCCTCTGGAATTCGCGTCGACGGGTGCCCGTAGGATGCATGCTCCAAGCCGCGAATGTAGCCAACAGCAAACAAACGTCCAAGCGTTTCGTAGCCTGGCCGGTCATTTGACTCACCCTCGAGTGTGGGAACGTGATCCGGTCTCATAGGCCCCTCGAAACCGATGTATTTATAAGCTTCGAAACATTCAGCCATATCTGTTTGACCATCGTCATGAAAAGTCTCCCGGAAGTCAGCAACGGTGCCTCTGACATCACGAAAGTGAACAAAGGGTACTTTTTCAGACCCGAACTCGCGGATCAGACTGGGGATGGATATTTCACCACTCAGCACCTCAGGCATTAAGGCGAAGTTTCCCTGGCAGAGCGTTATCCCGTTATAGGCAGAAGGAACCACGTCGAGGAGTCGACGATAGTCGGCGACAGAACTCATGATTCTCGGCACCCCACGGTCCATCTGTTGTGGTGGGTCATCCGGGTGCATGGCAAGTCGAACTCCTGCTTTGTCCGCCTCCGGAATCACCGCTTCCAGAAAGTATGCAAGGGCATCCCACATGTCTTCGGTGCTCACCGTTCCTGGCGTTATAAGCGAGGGTTGTGCTTGGCCTATCTTCTGGTTATACCCAGTGACAAAAGCACCAGCACGGTCCTCCATCTGGATATCGGTTCGACCCCAACTGCTTAGGGCCATCCAGTTATAGGCAAGGGTGGGAATACCCAAAGACCCCATAGCTTTTATTTGGACAATTATTTCGTCGATTTCTCTGTCACGCCCTTCTTGGCCCAACCTAATATTGTCCATCGGTGCTGTGTCTTCAAGCGCCACCAGAGTGAAGCCCCACTGCTTGTAGAGCTCAATATTGCGCTTGATGGCCTCATGACTCCAGGCCACTTCAACTCGCTCGTCGGCGCTCCACCCCTTGCCCCCGACAGAAGCGAACATTCTCTGGTCCTGTTCGGCACCGTTGAGAACACCCACGACATTGTCAACTCCAACCTGTCGAAGAAGTTTCCACGAGCTTTCAGGCCGCGGTGGGAGTAACTCGCTCAGTTTAATCATGACTGGTGGTCCTTTCCTTTATGACGGATAACTAATGATTCATAGAGAATCGCACAAATCCGGTTAATCTAATTTGGACGGGAGTGCAGCTCCGATCTGGGCCAGCAAACCACCATCGACGCGAATCTCCGCCCCGGTGACGAAGCTGGCCGAAGTGCTGGCGAGAAAGGAGCAAACTTCGCCGACTTCCTCAGGCATCCCGACACGACCAAGTGGATGGCTCCGACCCCAATCCTCGACAACTTTTTGCGCGCCAACATCGGTTCCATCCGACCACTGGTGCGCAGAAGCGCGCAACATTGGGGTGTCGATGGAGCCAGGTAGTACCACATTCACTCGAACGGCGTGCTCCGCCTCGTCCACAGCCATCGCACGGGACATTGCATTCAGAGCCCCCTTCGTTGTCGTGTATCCCACAACGTTCCTCTGGGTTGCGACTCCCTGAACAGAAGAAATGATGCACACGGTACCGTGGTTTTTGCGGATTTCCGGAATGGAAGCCTGAACCGCAAGGAATACTCCGCGAACGTTGACGGCGTAGATCCGGTCAAACTCTTCAACGGAAGTGATCAACGAATCCCCATAGGTCTGAATGCCCGCCGAAGCCACAAGATGGTCAATTCGACCAAACTCCCCCATGGCAGCGGCAATAATACGCTGATGGGTTTCTTCTTCTGAGACATCCCCATGCACTCCTAAGGCTGAACCGCCCATTGCTGTGATCGCTTCGACGGTCTCCGCTACCAGTTCAGGAGTGAGCCCATGAACAAGCACAGATGCACCGGCCTTTGCGAAAGTCATGGCCACACCTCGTCCAATTCCCGTCGAAGCCCCGGTCACGACAACGACATGATCAGAGTGAATGCCTGTCACCTTCATGTCACGCATCTCTTCCCCCTGCAAAACCTCCCGCATCACAAAACTCCGTACTTTGCGAAGGCGTCGGTTGCACTCATGCCCTCAGAGATTTTTACGAAAATCTCTTTTTCCGTGCTGACCTTTCCAAGCGCCAGCTCGATGACCTCAGCTTCGACCTCGCGAGGGATCACCAAAACTCCATCGAAGTCCCCAAAAATTAGATCGCCCGGAGTGATCTTCACACCGCCGATTTCAATCTCTGTGCGAAAGTCTCGAACGACCGAACGAAGAGAGGAGTCCTGACCTGATGGTCCTCTGCCAAATACTGGGAAGTCTTGCCCGAGAATCTGAGGCGTGTCTCGGTAGAAACCATCGATTAGCGAACCAACAGCACCACGCTGCAAAGCGACGGCGGTAAGCAACTCTCCCCAAGATGCGACCGGCTGGACAACCCCCGAGGCCACGTAAATTTCGTTGGGCATTAGCTGGTCGAGGGCCTCGGTTAGAAGCCCGTAGGGCTTTTCTTGCACGCCGTAGGCATCAGAAACCAAAACCGGCATAGCTCGGCCAACAATCTTCATGCTCGATTCCATCGGTCGGATGTTGTTGGGGAGGAACTGCTTCGTATAGCCAAACTTATCGAGAATATCTCCCACCACTGGGGTGTAAAGCTTTTGACGGACAAGCCTAAACAGTTCGCGATCTGCATCTTCGTTCATTTCTGACTCTCCTTTGACAAGTTGATGTTTCTTAGCAGTAAAGTAGTAGCCTACTGACATACTAGTAAACAAGAATACAAGATTGATATTGTGATAGCTTGACAAAATGGAAGTGAATAATGGATTTGGTAAGGGGAATATCCCCGGAATGCCCCCAGCCGTGAAGGCGCTGAAGCCTTCACGACGTGGCGTGGCTCTCAAGCTTCCTCCCCTTGAAGGATCAAGTTTTCGAATGAGGAGCTCTGACGCAGTTTTTGAGCACCTCAAGGAGGTTATTCGCGGCCTTGAGCTACTGCCAGGAACCGCTATCTCTGAAGCGGGCATCACAGAATCTTTAGGAGTTGGGCGATCCCCAGTTCGGGAAGCACTCGCGCGGCTCGTCGATTTGGGCCTGGTTTCTGTTATCCCCCAGGTAGGTGGGCGCATAGCTCCTATCTCGATTCGGCAAGTAGAAGAGGCGGTATTTATTCGAAGTTCCTTGGAGATCGGCGCCTTTAAAAGAGCAATAACGGGCGCCGCTCCCGATACAAGTGAGATTCAAAAGCTGGTGGATGAGAACTCAAAGGCGGCAGCCGAAGGAAACATGGAGTTATTCTTCGAAACCGATGAACAGCTCCACCAGAAGGTTTTTGAATTGGCCGGAATGGCAAGAATTTGGGAAGTTGTTAGAGGAACAAAAGTGCAACTGGACAGACTGCGCCAACTCAACCTTCCGCTCTCCGTGAAAAACTTAGAACTTTTCGATGAACACCAGGCAATTGTTGATGCGCTGCGTTCCCAGGACATGGAGTTAGGCATAACCACAATCCATCGTCATTCCACTCGAATCTTCGAAACCGTCGAAGAATTAAGATCGGTTTACCCTTCCTACTTCGCTCCGTAACAATCCGGAACGAACCTCATTGGGGGGCCAAGAAAGTCAAGGAGGCAAAACGTTGGCAAAAACTGCACCTGTCGTTCTCTGCCACGCTGAAGTGGGCGAAGGTCCGGTATGGCATCAAGAAACCCACTCGGTCTACTGGGTCGACATTTTTCCGGGCAAAGTCCATCGAACGTCACTGGATGGAAACACGTGGAACACTTTCGAAGTGTTGGAGCCGGTTGGAGCCGTGGCCCCTCGAAAAAACGGTGGCTTGGTCGCCTCCGTGGCTTCAGGGTTTATGGGCTTCGATGCTGAGGGTGAACTCACTCACCACCTGAAAATTCTTGGGGAGGGGATTCGCATGAATGACGCGAAAACTGACCCGCGAGGCGTGTATTGGTCAGGCAGCTGCGAGATCGACTTCGAGTCCGGACGTGGTGGGTTGTGGAGGATGGACGAGAACTGGGAACCCGCACTCGTCCTCAAGGGCTTGACTTTGCCTAACGGATTAGGGTGGAGCCCCGACGGGAAAACTTTTTACCTTGTGGACTCTCAACAGCGCGTTGTTTTTCAGTATGCGTATGACCCACTCGCCTCCCAACTGGAAACCACGCCCACAACACTGATCGGCCCAGAGATGTTTACGGGGCTACCCGATGGTTTGGCGGTGGACACCCGGGGACATCTGTGGATTGCCGAATTCTCAGGTGCCGGACTTCACGAGTTTGCCCCAGATGGAACCCACCAGCGAACAATCGCAATCCCCACGCAACAACCCACCTCTTGCGCTTTCGTGGGCGAGGACCTGAACCATCTCTGGGTTACCTCCGCAGCACTGGGTCTCGACTTGACGGCCGACCCCGATGCCGGGTGTATTTTTGAAGTTCCCGGCCACGGCGCTATTGGCCTTCCTGTGCCGAAATTTAGAGGTTAACCAATGACCGTGTCGATAAGTTCAACCGAGTTGATCATCACATTTACCCCCGAAAGGGGTGCCGATATTGTGTCGGTCATTGACAGAAAAACAGGGATCGAAGTCTTGGCTCAGTCTCCCACGGGTCGGGTTTCATCGGGTAAAAGATCTTTCACGGATTCAATGACGAATTGGATCGACGGCTACCCCGGGGGCTGGCAATTGCTTATACCCAACGCTGGGCCTGAGCGAGATCACGACGGCGTTCTACAAGGGTACCACGGTGAGGCCTCTCTCGCACGCTGGGAACTCCAAGAAATCGCGACTTCCACCGCTGTCTTAGAAACTTACCTGCTCACTGTACCCTTTCGCCTCAACAGAATCATCACGGTGGAAGGGGGGACGCTCCTGGTGACCGACACGGTGACCAATCTCTCCCCCGGCGAGGTGTCGTTTAGGTTCGTTCAACACCCAGCGCTTGGGCATCCATTTCTGCACGAGCACAGCTATCTGGTGACCGAAGCTCGCACTGTAATTTCTGATGCTCGCCTCCCAGGGAACCTTTCCGGTGCAAATGTTTCAGGGGAACCGTCAACTGTGCTTGCGGAGGGTCCCGTAAAAGGATCTATCGCGCTGCCCGGTCCAGGGACCGGAGTGTCCTTCTTCGGCGCACTGACCAATTTTGACACGAGCGACAATGACGGGAACCTCACCCAAGCGGTCTTTTACAGCCCCACACAAGGCTTTGGGATCAGTCTTGAATGGGACGCCTCTGCTCTTCCGCATGCCTGGCTGTGGATTGAAGCGAACTCTGTTGGAGGTTGGCCATGGTTTCAACGCATGTATTCGCTTGCCGTTGAGCCCTCAAACGTCTTCCCCGGGGACGGGATGGGGCCTCATGACACTCCGCGCGGTGGCCCGGGAACCCTTATAGGCGGCGGCCAGTCATTCTCTACTCAGACGCGGATGTCCCGAGTTCCATTGCCGGTGAGCCCCGCCTCAGATACCCCCATAACAGACCGCCACAAAGACAACGGAGAAACTCTATGAAAATCGAATTCCAAAGACTCGGGCCACTGGGGAAAGAGGTCCCAGCGGCACTCATCGACGGCGTGCACTACGACCTGCGGTCAATCACTGGCGAAATCAACGCAGAGTTTTTATCACGAGATCCGGTCTCGTTGGTCGAGGCAGCCTTTCCCACTCTCGAACCCCTTGCGGAAAGCGGAAAGATGAGGGTGGGTTCGCCGATTGCCAAGCCCGGAGCAATTTACTGCATCGGCATGAATTACGCTAAACATGCTGCGGAGGCTGGGGCCGAGCCGCCCGAGAGAATTGTGGTGTTCCTGAAACCACCCCACACTGTGGCTGGACCCGATGATGACTTCGTCGCTCCCTCCGGGATGGACAAGCTTGATTGGGAAGTGGAGCTGGCCGTCGTCATTGGTAAGCAGGCGTGGCAGATCGCTCCGAATGAGGACCCGCTCGACTACGTCGTAGGTTTCACCGTAGCCAATGATATCTCAGAGCGTTACTGGCAAATCGAGGTGTCTGGTGGCCAGTGGTCCAAGGGCAAGAGTGGTCCAGGCTTCCTACCACTGGGTCCGTCATTGGTGCCAAAAGGCCAAGCCGACATTGGTCATCTGCGACTGACCTCAGCCGTGAACGGTGACATCCGACAAAACTCGAACACGTCGGACATGATTTTTGATGTTGAGACCATTGTGAGAGATCTGAGTCAGTTCACGGTTCTTGAGCCTGGAGATGTAATCCTAACGGGCACCCCCGAAGGGGTTGCGCTTTCAGGCCGCTTCGCTTACTTGAAATCTGGTGACGAGATGCGCATCGAAATAGAAAATCTCGGTATCCAGACACAACACGTCACCAAGGGAAAGTGAGTTCACCATGCACTCTGACCGTTTTGAAGGACAGGTCGCCATCGTCACCGGCGGCTCTTCCGGGATAGGTTTAGCCACGGTTACCCAACTCCTAGGCGAAGGCGCACTTGTTGCCGTTTTCGACTTAACCCCTCTGCCTGCAACGCTGGACGGCCAGGAAAATGTCCATTATTTTGCTGTCGATGTGACAAAAAAAGCCTCCGTCGAAGAAGCCGTGGCCCAACTAGTTGATATGTGGAGGTCAATCAATATTGTGATCAACTGTGCCGGTGTGGGGGCAATAGGAAAAGTTGGCGACAACAATGAAGCCGAATGGACCCGAGTCTGGAATATCAATGTGCTGGGAATTGCGCTCGTAATTGGCTCGACCATCTCACATCTAAAGCTTGCGACCCCAGCCTCTGTCGTTAACCTGGGATCAGCAGTTGCCCACACAGGTTTCCCCGATCGGGTTCTCTACACTGCCACAAAAGGCGCAGTCGTTTCGATGACTCGAGCGATGGCCGCTGACTACTTGGGGGATGATGTTCGCTTCAACGCGGTGTCCCCTGGCACAACGGATACCCCTTGGCTCAAGGGTCTTTTCGACGCGTCCGACAACGCGGAAGAAGAACGTCGAAAGCTTAATGCTCGCCAACCTCATGGGCGTCTCGTCCGAGCCGACGAAGTTGCAGATGCAATTCTCTACCTCGCTAGCCCCCTCGCGGGCTCCACCAATGGAGTTTCGATGTCGGTTGATGGAGGAATTGAAACGCTCTTTCAGAACAAGTAGGGCAGCGAAAAAGCCAGCTGAGCCGCCTAACGTCAAAACGTAAATAAAACTCGTTTCAGAAACTAGCTGGAAATTCATCTCACTTCCCAAGAAAGATGACTTACTAGTCGAGTTTTGGAAAAAATGTCACAGGAGCCCCCGCCACACAAGTGCCCTCTGCGATTTCATCGATCCACAGCTACGAGTTCCAGATTTCGGGTGCCAAAACCACGCGATTGTCTCTACCTATCTCCTCAGAGTGCTGAGTTACCGAGTCGATTTTTCAACCTTGGTGTGTCGCAACTTGAGTCAATCAGAGCTGAACTTATTGTCTGGTAAAAGAACCACCATCGCAATTGCGCACCTGCTTTCGACCGCGATCAACGCCGATGTGATCTTTGTCATCAGCGGCGGTGAAGTGGTTGAGCAGGTTACTCACACCAGGTTACTGGCGGCCAAGGGCCTTTACTCGAAACTGGTGATCGAGCAGTTCAAAGGCGCCTAGCCAAGATTAGCGGCTCGATAAGATTGCGAATGCTTAAGCTTGATCTAGGGCTGTAGGCGTTGAATTTTCCACTGGCTAGGCGCGTCAGCTGTATCAAGCGCGCGAGAAAAGGCAATTCGATCGTGCATCCGGTTTGAACGCCCTTTCCAAAATTCGATTCTGGTTGGAACTATGCGGTAACCGCCCCAGTAATCAGGTCTTGGAACCTCATCGGCCTTGAATTTGTCCAGTGCA
>Ga0307983_1000919_pt1 | contig 13741 bp, 3 predicted proteins | sample OrgLakmetagen991_FD_201845 | JGI IMG/M metagenome (GOLD analysis project Ga0307983, IMG submission 201845) | Saline water microbial communities from Organic Lake, Antarctica - #991 | ecosystem: Environmental > Aquatic > Non-marine Saline and Alkaline > Saline | place: Antarctica: Organic Lake... | reverse complement strand
CATATGGAATTTGCGTTGGCATTCTGGGTGCTGTCCGAGCACTGGGTATTCCTTATATCCAAGTAATGCCTGATGAAAATAAGAGGGTATTTACTGGTAGTAAAGGTGCCACAAAGAAACAGATGATCAAGAAACTCATCGAGCTTTACCCTGAAATCATCCTGCCAAAGGGTCAGAAGAAGGGCTCTGTTGGTGACAAGAGCGAGCACATTGCCGATGCCACCGCGTCTATCCATTCAGGAGTACATACTTCTGAGTTCCAAACCCTCCTCCGTATCATGCAATAAAGAAAGCAAACCCATGCGTATCATTCTCGTGCAAGCCGAAATCGAGCTTGCCCTTCGGAATTATGTCTTCAGCCAAATCAATGTGGCCGAGGGACAGGACATCACCATCGACTTCAAAAACACCCGTGGCGAAGACGGTGCAACGGCTGAGATCAACATCACCACTGCACAGGCCACAGGAGGCCGCACAGCAGCCCCTTTGGTTCAGACGAAGACGAGTGCCCCGAAACCCTCTACGGCCTCTGCTGCCCCCGCTGTGGAGGCCACCGTCGATACTACGACCCAAGAGGAGAAAGCACCTGCACAGCCTGCTTCCACGTCTTCGGAACCTGAAAGTGAGAACCAGAAGGAAGAAGCACTGCCGGAGGAAGCTGCTGAAGAAGCTGCCGAGGAGACCTTCGAAGAAGATCAGGGCAAGACCGAGATCGAGGCTGTCACCAAGCCTGTCGGTGAAGATGCTCCTGCACCACCCAAGAGCTTGTTCGCCAATCTGGTCAAGCCGGTCAACGCCAAGACCTGATGGCTTTCTTCAAGGCACTTCTGGCAACAGGGGCAATCATATTCATCATTATCATGGTGACGGGCTTGGTGATGCTCGTTCTTCCCATGATGGTTGTGGGTAGCGTTATTGCCTTATTCTTTTTGATTATGTATCAATATTTCAAAGATATTGATTGATAAACCCCCCAGAGAAATCTGGGGGGTTTTCATATCTAATGTGTCAAGTTCCACCAAGGGTTCAGAGCAGGTGCCCTGAACAGCAAACCCGGACCTGTGGTGTATCCCAACCTCCCATCCAGCATTGCCGATACGAAGTTGTCGGTGATCGGGTTGCCGATGGAGCCAAGGAGAGGGAACCTCGGGATCACAGCCGTGTGGAGCAGGGCACGAGCAGGGTGAAGCTGCATCATCCGCTGGCTGATCTTCATGGACCGCAGCTTGAAGTGGTAGAACCACGTCAGGCCCATGGCTTCACCGTATGCACGGCCCCTTCCAGCAAACCGATTATAGTTAATGAAATCTTCATTAACAAAGGCAATGGCTTCCTTCTGGGACATTTTCTTGCGGTTGGTTAGATCGTCGTAAAGGATCGCCTTGGCAAGGAAGTCCCCGTACATCGTGGCACGGGACATGGCCTTGAACAGGGACGTGTCACGAGTGACCGCAGCATAGCGACCTGTCTCCCGTAGCGGACCCGCTGGCAGCTTGTTCACCAGCTTGTCGATCAGGTTCGCATAGCCACCCTTGGCGATGGCAATGTCCTCTTGGGACAGCCCACTCTCGGTGATGGCTGCATATTCCCCTGCCTCGATCAGGGGCCAGATCGACATGTTCCGGTAGCTGTCCTTCAGAGACTGCAACCGGGCAACCAGCTTGCGAACCTTCACCAAGTCCTGAGCACCCTCAGCCACCTGAAGGTCGATTTCCAGATTACGTTCCATTTCCAGACGCTTAATGTAGTTATTAAGCTCAGCCATTTTCTGCTTATAACCAGTAAAAATGTGACGAATCGGAACACCGTGCATCGACAACTGGTAGACCCCAGAGATGAAGTTCGCCGCAGGCACCACCATCGACTTGATGACGATGTTCACCTTGGCGTCTGTCACCAGTTCTTGGAACAGGCTCTCAGCATTAACCAGATAACGGTATGCTTTATTACCCCCAAAACCGACGATCAAATCCCTGATCTCTTTCTGGGTGGTTGCATCCCAACGGCTGTTGCCCGTCCAGAAATCACCGACCGAAGCCACACGGCCACCGATCACATCGTTGAGCATGGTCCGCTGAACCCGGAAACCTTCGGTCCCGAATTTCTCCTTGATGTAATTCTTGGTCTCCTTGGGGATCAGGTTCCACGCATCCCGGATGATCTGGTCCGTAGACTTGTCCACCCGGACAAACTCGTTCGCACGGCCCTCACGCTTGGCCCGTTCCCAGATACCATGGGTCGCATCGACTTGTTCCTCGTTCACCAGTTGGGCTGTCTTCTCCTCGAACTGGCGACCCCTCCACGCACCCAGAGCACGACCCAGATTATAGGTAGTGTTCAGGTGCGTTTTCATATCTGGGTTCGCCCCACGGACGAAGGCCGTGACGACACCAGTGGACGAGTAAATGGGACGCAGGTTCTCCTTGGTGGCAATCGAGTTGTCTATCCGGCGATTGATCGCAGCCACGGCACGAGGGTCAGAGACGATCCCACCGTTCAGTTCACCCACCGGGTAGCCATTGTTCGGGTCCACACCGAAGACCGTCTGACGCACCGTCTGAAGGTTGCCCTGCATGAATTTCATGTTCCCGGAGACGGGGGCAAAGTAGTAGCCCATCTTCTCCCGGCCCACATCGGCACTAGAACCCTTGTAAAGGCCCATGTCGGTGTAGCCCATGCGGGTCCACTTGGCGTGCTCGGAACGAGGCTTCAGGACGAGGTTCACACCCTCCTGATGCTGACCTTCCAGATGACCCTTACGGAGGTTCATCTTGGCAGCCTCGGTGTTAGCCTTCGACATCTCGGTGTCATAAGTCGCAACCGTTGCAGCGAAGATTTTGAACAAACCTTCCTTGTCATTTTTAGCCAGATTAGTGAGATTATCTTTCACACTATCCGGTGCCATATCCAGAGCATACAGCGAGGTCAGGTGATCGATGGTCTGTTCCATCTTCAAATCACCGTTCAGCTTAGCAATGGCATAGGCATTGGGCTGAAGCATGATGCCCTCGTCACCCGTCATCATGAAGGTTGCCAACTGCTTCGCCTTGGCGATCATTTGGGGAGTAAGCATGATTTCGAGTTTGGCGATCTCAGCCGCACGGCGGGAGCCAGAGGAGAGAAGCTCGATGGTGCCGTTCTGACGATAGGTGCTGAACAGGGCAGCCACACCTGTGTGAGCGATGCCCACATGCAGAGCCGATTTCTGTTCAGCCGTCAGAGGTGCTTTGAACCATTTGGCGATGGTCTTCGGAAAGTCCTCCCGCCACCGCTGACGGGTCTGGTCCACGAAGCTCCTGATCCGGGTAATCTGGTCGAACACCGGGGCATTCTCCTCGGTACGACCAATGATCTCCGTCACCACCTCACGATGCAGCGTCGTGAACTCAGGCTGGTTCATGTACGAATTGGTGGTCCGGTTCAACGATGCCTGACCTTTTACGGTCATGGCCTTGGTGAGCCTCGACAGCAACTGTCCGGCCTTCTTCCCGATAGGCGACTTGCGTGTGTTCAGCCATTTTTCAGTTTTAGCAGCACCCTTTTCTACATAACCCTGCATCATAGTATCAGCAGTATCGAGGAGGCCATCAGCCTTCTGCTCGATGAACGACCGCTGATCGCCGACGTTCTCGATCATGTTGTCCATCAGGGCATCCATGGCAGCCAGCAGGTTCGGCCTGTTGCGTCCCTCACCAGAAGCATAGGCGGACAGGTTCGCAGCCATAGCGGCACCGAACCTCTCGACAATGGCGTCAGGCTTCCAGCCCGTGGGGACGATCTCCTTGGGCATTTCCATGCCTCGGATGATCTCCCGGAACTGCTCATCCACGGTAGTCAGAGCGATGAAGTTGGCAAGCTGACCCGACCGACCTTTGGCGTCGATGTTGGTCAGGCCACCGTTCAGCAGAGCACGGTACTTCAGTTCGGCCTGCACCTTATCCAGTGCAGGATCACCCTGATTAGTAAGAAAATCATCAACGGTAATCTTCTCGATAACCGTATCAAATACATCCTGCATCCGGTCCAGCGATGCCTTGTTGATGCTCTCGGCCACCGACAGCATCAATCCCAGCATTTTGAAGGTGGACGACTGCTGCATGTCAAACTTGAAGGCGATAGCCATCTCGTTGGCCGTCACTACGTAGCGAGCCAAGGCTTTCTTTACCTGCTCCTTCCGACCCTCTTTCAGCACCCTGTCCGTTGCCGTGTCAGGTGTGGTCGAGGTGTTCACAAAGCTGGCGATGTGCTGGGCATAGCTCTTGCGAAGCTCAGACAGCCGGTTGCTGGAACCAAAGGAGGAAGACTGGAACATGACCGTCTCACCGAAGTCCCGGAAGAACAGTTCCCATTTCGTGGGCGTCTTCATCAGGATGCGGGTGTTGAACTTCACGTTCGAGAACATGTCCGTGCCCAGCGCCGGAGCCTTCTTATGGCCCCAGATCAACTGTTTCAGAGCCGTCAGAGCCTGTCCCATGATTTTCAGGATAGGATTTTTGACGGTTATCTTACGCTGGCTCTTGATAATCTCCTGATTGGAGAGGGACCAAGCCACGAATTCATTCAAAGCCTCGGCCTTCTTCCCTTGGCTCAGATACTCGTTGATCGCCCCCCGAGCCATACGCAGGCCGGTATCCGTGGAGGGTGCCTCCTTGTCATAAGTGGCTTCCATCCACTGGTCCATGAGACCTTCCAGACGAGTGATCGCTTCACCATCAGCCACCGTCACCAGTTTCTTGTCCTCGAAGAAGCCCTGCATCTTCGTGATGGTCGCAGCATGGATCAACTCGTGCGAGAGGGTTTCCGTCGAGGGATTGGTCAAATAGATGATGCGGTTTTCAACATCGATTTTCCCATAATAGCTGTCAGCATTATTCTGATAACTATCCGGGAAATTGTTACGCTCGAAGTTGTTCACCATTTCGGGGGTGCCGAAGACCACCGTGTAATCGCTGTCCGATAGGGCTTCGATGGAGGCGTTCAGCATCTCCCGGTCGGTGTTGTTCAGCTTGTTGTTCAGCGTCTTGCGGATCGCCTGCAAGGCACTGATGTTCGCCACCAGCACACCCGTATCGGTGTCGAGTTTGGCCTTTTCCTTGAAGGCACGGACGAAGTTCCGGCGAGGCTGATCGATGCGTTTGATCTTGGCGATCTCACGAGCATCGACCTTCGCCTGCTTGGCTTCCTTTACCAGACGCTCAGCACGCTTCACCTTGGCACGCTCATTCAAGGCCATGGCGATGTCGGCAGAGGTCGCATTGGGGGGCAACTGGATGGTGCCCTCCTGCGTCATCGGAGCCGACCCACCGGCCATCTGGTCAACCGACCATGCAAAGTCCTTCTGTGCCTCGATACGATCCTCGATCAGGCTGGAACGCTCTGTCAGACGGGCAGCCATGGCCTGCAAATCAGTCTGCAACTGGCTGGGGTGCCAAACCTCTTTAATCTTGCGGATGCCCTCGGCGTTCCGGGTCAGGTCTTCCAGTAGAGCCTGATACTCGATGTTGTAGGGGTCCGTGTCGTCCAGAAGCTGCATCAACGGATTGAGACCCATGAACGCATTGAAGCCCTCGGCCACAGCCTTCGTCGGGTTCTCCTGCCACGATTTCATCACGGCTTCGTTCGCCAGCTTTGACCCCTCGGCAATCTTGTCCACGGGCAGGTTGATGCCATCGAACACGGGCAATACGCCTGTGTCCTGCATCCGTGCCCGAAGCTGACCCAAAAAGATGTCGATCATCCGACCGTCGCCGGTCCCGATGTTGAACGAGGCCAGACCCGAGACACCGGCAATGGAAGGAGCAAACGAATACGAGAGCGTGTTCATGTCCCCGGCCAGCGAGCGGGAGAAGCTCTCTGGCATATTCACCTTAATCTCCTGCCCATTAACCATAATGGTTTGGGTAGAAAGTAGATCAGATTTTTCACCAGCACCCAGCAGGAAGCTCTGAGCCTGCGTATCGATCCGGGCCATGTATGGCATCAGCTTGCGGATGATCTTGTCCATCTCCCGCTGGGTCAGGAAGTCCCCCTTCTTGTAGTTCGGGAACTTGGTCTTGTTCACCTGACGCTCAGCCATCGCCTTCATTAGTTCCTTACGAAACATATAATGGGCAATAATCGACTGAGCATTGGTGCTTTTCTGGATGTCGTCCACCATGCCCTTGATGTGACCCATCACGGTCTTGTCGATGGCATGGACCATGTTGTTCACGAACATGACACGCATGTTGGACCGCAGAGCCGCCTTCTCATAGCGGTTCAGGTTGAAGCCCTTCAGGGCATCACCACGAGGAACACCGTTCACACGGAAGTTCTTCTCATTAACAACGATAAGTTTACCCTTATCATCGACAACTTTATTGTCGATAATGTAAGCCAGATCATTCCACAGGTTCTTCGACCCGTAGACCGCAGTCACAGACTGGGGTGTCACCCCATTGTTCTCATCGATCACGGCGTCTTCATCGAAGACTGCTTTGGTAAATCCATCAGGATTAACCAGCATAATGTTATCACCAAAATCAGAGTTCGTATTGCTCTGCATGTGCTCGGTGATCGCGGCATACATCATGCCCATCATCTCGTCAGCGACGTTGCCCGCAATGCCGTTGATCCCCGACCCGTAGATCGTGATCGTCAGCGGGTTCTTCATCGTCTTCCGGTTCACGTTCAGAACGATGTCGCCGTTGTCGTTGTGCGTGAAGGTCAGGGTCATGCCCAGACCACGCATCACCCGGAACAGGGCTTCATGCACCTTCCGCACATCCTCTGGCAGGCTCTCAGCAAACACTGCTTGATCTTCCGCCAGCGTGTTGCCAGAGGTCGTGTAGAGGTCATCTACCCCTCTCTGGTTCAGCATCGAGTGATCAGTATGGCCGATGAAAGAGCCAGCCTTGCGGATCGTTTCGACCCATTCTGGGGTGATCTCGGAGGTCATGTTCATCAGGGCGTTGGCCGGACCATTGGTCACGCCGTCAGCCTCGAAATAATTGAACGTGGTGAAAGCAGCCAGCCCAGCCCCATTGCCGCTGTCCCGTGCCATCACGTACTCGGCAGCCGACAGCAGGGTCATGATTCCGTGTTCTGTCAGACCGGGGTCTACAGACCGTGCAGTCTCTGCCCATTGGCTCAGATCACCTTTCCGGCCATCCTCCATCCACGATACCAGTTCGTTCACCAGACCCGTGTATTTGCCGTTCTCATCCATGACCAAGGACCGGGCCATGTCAGCCTGCTCCTCGGGTGTGAAGTCCTTGTTCTTGACCCCCAGACCCTGTGCAATGGCCATCATGAAGCCCTGCGTCTGCTCGCTGTTCGTATCCGTCAGATCAAGCACACGCTTGCTCGGCAGATACACATGGCGAGCCACCTTGCTGCTCTGCGGGGTGTTATCACCCAGCATTTGCAAACGGTCCACACGGCTATAATTAAACTCATAATACTTGTTAATCTCAGCCAGATCAGTGATGCCTAGCGTCTTGGCATGGGCAACCAGTTCAGCGTGCTGCTCTACCATGGCATCGAAGGCCATAGTCACGGTCAAGTTCTGACCCTCGATCTGCTTCCGGTGCTCGTCGTTCATCACGGTGTCAGGCGTAATCACCATTCCACCCATCAGCTTGATCCAAGCATCCTTGCCGATCCGCTGCTGCATCAGGAAACTATTTTCATAGAAATTATGAGCAATACCCTGTGCAGTCTTAATAACATTAATCTGCTCAGCCGTGTTGTTCACAAACTTGTTCCGCATCTGCGTCTTGGCGACGTTCGTCGGCTTGACGTTGTACGTGGCCCCGACACGCTCCTTGGCAGGCACGGCAGCCATCTGAAGGAACTTCTTGGCCGGTCCCATCTGGGTCATGATGCTGCGGATTTTCGGGTTGATATTGGCCCCGAACATGTACTGCGTCAGGCTCCTGCCATTGGGCAATTCCACTTTCTCCGTGGTCATGAATTCGGCAGCGATGAACGTCCGAAGGATTTCCTTCGCCACGCCCTCGGCGATGCCCACAGGCAGGTTGCTCGGTGCATCCGGGTTGGATCGCAGGCCCCAGAATTGCTGGATGGTCTGTGCCATGCCACGGGCAACCTCGGTCTGACCGACACCCATGTTCAGACGGGCCAGCAGATCATTGCTGATCTCATCCACGTCGAGGCCGGTGATCCGTGCCACGTCATCCTTTTCGAGGTTCACGTTACGGTTCTGAGACTGCGTGAACCAGAAGAGGGAGGCGAGCATGGCTGTCTGCAAGAGGGGGGCATTGTACTGGTGCCCACCGCTGACCTGCTCAAGGATCGCCAGAGCACGGCCCTGTACCGTACCCACCACATCATCCTGATCGATTATCCGCTGGTAATTGGATTTACCGCTATAATCTTTTTTGCTCCACTCTTTCAGATTATAGAGCAAACCACCGGGCATGGTGCCTTCAGACAACTGACGGCCCAGTTCCAGATAGGCGTTCAGCCCTTCCATCATCTCAGCCGTCACCTCAAAGGTGGCATCCTCACCGATGAAGGACCACATGTCCTCAGCCGTGTTGGTGCTCTGCATCATCTCTCGCAGAGGCTGCCCACGCTTCAGCAGGGGACCAACATTGTCCCCCATATAGGCTTCGTGGAAGCGGCTGATGCCTTCCTTGTCTCGAACCAAGAAGGGGAACAGCCGACCAATGGTGCTTACCCGAACGGAGACATTACCGTAGGTTCCGACTGCTCCTGCCACTTCTTTGACTTGATCAGAACGGAGGGCGGTAGGGTCAGTTGTTCCTGTGGACCCTGTTCCTGTGGCTTTGACATAGGCTTTGACCCGGTTTTTTCCGAAGGCGTCATCAGCGATATTCTCCATAATGGTAAAAGTTTGGGGCAGTTCCTTCTGCACCATGAGCGGGTTCCGCAGGAAGGCTGCGAACAGATCGGCGAAGACTTCCTTCCGGGTGAAAGCCACATCCCCACGATTACTGAGAATATAGGCTTCATAATAAGCCCGGTTCTCAGGGTCACGCTCCATCATGGCATCAAGCTCAGCCATGACGATGCTATCAGGGGCGAAGTCCTTGGCAGCCGAATAGGGCATACCCGACTGCTGATCCCGGTAGAAAAAGTCCACCCCATGGCTGAACTCGTGCGTCAGTGCATGAGCATTCATTTTAGGGTTAATGTTATTGGCGATATTCCCAGCCATCTTGTGGCTGATGCTGATCCGCATCTTACCATCTTCGATGGTATGGAAGGCCATGGCCAAACTCTTCGGAGCATTTTCGAGGAATTTATCCTCGATAATGATCTTCATATTTTTACCAAAATCACGGGGCAACCCGTGCATCTCAACGATGGTCTTGAACGTCTCACTGACAAAGGTTTTTTCGACCTTGTTCAGTTCACGGGTAGGCTGTGGTGTCTCTACCTGATCCTGAAGGGTCTCTCCGAAAATCTCGGTGGGGCGCTCCACGAGCGGCATACGACGGGTGATGTTCAGTTCCGGGTGGGCATCAGCCAAAGCGTTGAACATGTCAGCCAGCATGTTGGCTTCGATGATCACCTGACGGGCAAATCCTACGGCAGCAGGGGAGTTCGACCGGAAAGTGGCTTTGCCATCTACAGGGTTCGGACGACCATAGGAACCAAGGCGGGCGAACGTCTGTTCACCCCCTTCCCGTGCCGATTTGATCAGGGCATTGCCCTTGCTGGCCTGAGACCAACCGAAGTTGCCCAAGGCACGCAGGGCAGCCTGTGCATTCTCAACGTCACCTTTGCTGATTGCCGTCTCGAACCGTGCCACATGCTGGTCAGCAGAGAGGCCCCAGACCTCCTCACGACCACGACGCATGACCTGATCGGACACATCTACGGTGTTTTCGGACAAGGTAGGTTCCGGTGTCCCCTGTCCCGTAGGAGTATTGATGCCGCCCCCGGTGCTCGGCTTGGACACGTCCTGTGTTTTCAGATCGAGTTCGGTGTTGCTGGCCTTGATCATGGCATCAGCCTGATCAGCGATCTCATTGATCCGCTGCACGTTCTGCAAGACCTTGGTATCGACCTCCGACAGTTCAATCTGGCCTGCCGTGGCCTGTGCCAGAAGAGTGCTTGCTCCCTTGGCTTCAAGAGCCGAAGGCATTGCCCGTGCAGCACGCAAAGCAGTCTGCACCACTTCAGGTGAAGTAATAACATTATCCTGAATATCGATGTTGGCATTATCGACAATCCACGATAGGGTATCTGTCACGGATTTTGCCGATTTAAGGCTCTCGATTAATGACTGGAAACCTTGAATAGCAGTGTACTCAGGGCTGGCCTGATCCATGCTTTCCATGACTTCGTTGATGTCCTCAGAGAACAGCTTCGTGCTCTGGTCCATCGTGTTCATCAGGTAGAAGGCTGCACTCTGACGTGCGGCCATGCTCATGTCTTCGCCCTTGGCGACGGTCGCCAGAGCAAGGATCAAGCTGGTCTTGTCCTTGACCTCGATCCCGGTAGCCGTAATGGCTTCCATCACATTCGTACCAAGAGCATCCCGGTCGGTCGGTCCAAGCACGACCATATCGTTCAGACGTTCACGCAGGGTCGATGCACCGATCTCCCGACGAACGATTTCAGGGGCAGCCTCTACAGCCGCCTCAACGGCCTCTGTGATGGGTGCAACCGTCTCAGCCAGTTCGGTGCCCGTGGCAATGAAATCAGCGTCTGTGACCCCGGAGCCTGCCTCGTTAGAGGCTTCCACCTTTGCACTACTGGCCCGGAGCCGCTCAGCCACAACCCTGATGGTCTGACCGGGAACTCGGGGAGACTGAACCACACCAGCCGTCAGGCCACCCAGAATAGCACCCTTGGCCGTCTGCTCGCCGACGTTTTCAAGGAGGAACTGATTTTCATCAGCCTGTTGAACACCGAGGTTCTGGGCCAACTGACCAGTGGCAGACTGCGTACCTTCCTCGACGGTCTCCCGGAGGATGTTGTTCACCATGTCGCTGAAGCCACGGGAACCAAGGGGCTGAGCCTCGAACCTCGCTACCAGCCTACCCGTCAGGGCACCGACCGGAGCTTGGATCAGGGCAGCGATATTGGCTGCATCAGCAGCAACAGCTTCACGAGCGGTTTCCGGGTCCATCCCGGAAGCGATCATCTCCCGGAACGACGGCGAGGTCTCGTACAGGCTCTCGATGGGCATCGCCATGACCTGTTGGAGAGCACCCGAATAGGCCGAACCACCTTCCATCATACCGATGGAGGCAGGCATCATGGCCTTAGTAGAGCGTGATCCCATGCCTGCCAGACGGCTGACAGCACCAAGCCCTTTGCCGACGTAGCCACCAGCGAACAGGGAACCGACACCTTCGGCCAGACCTGTTTCCAAAGACTGGGGGTCTTCCCAGAAGGAGGCTGCACCATTGACCAGACCTCGACCCAAGAAGGAGAGGCCAGCTTCAAAGCCACTCTCACCGCTTTCGAGGTCTTCCTCGTACTGGTTGCGGTTGTCCTGACTGTCCAATTCGGACCGGACAGCACCGATGGCACGGTTCCGATTATTGGCATTAGTCTGGGTATATTCTTCCATAAAATGACGGAATTCGGTGGTCCCATCGGACACCACTCGACCCGCATCCTCGTTCAGCATCCCTGCTACTAAGGTGCTTGCATCCCCGATCCCGCCGATCAGACCAGTGGCGACACCAGAGGCAGCATCCCCAATATGCTCACCTGTGCTGCGTCGGCTATTGGTCAGACGAGCCACCTCAGTGGTGCCCTGTGTGAGCATGTCCATGTCACGGGCAACGGTCATCCCGTAGCGTTGAGAGAACGTCCACGGGTCCATATTCTGATAATCATTAACAATCTGATTATCTGTGGCAAGATCGTTACCACGTTGCCGAGCGACGTTCAGCATCAGCATGGCGTTTGGATCAGTCAGCGAGTTCCGCAACTGGGCTGCATCTTCCGGTGCAGGCGTTACGGGAGCCGCAGCAGGAGGGGTAATCCCCGTCACTGGCGGAAGGAACTGATCTATGAAGGTGGCCATGATTACCTCTGTTAATGCGCTATAATGCGAAAGCGGGGAGCCACTTCTGACTCCCCGCATATTTACCTGTTTTCCCTGATCTATCCAGTGAAAATCAGCCTCCGGTCTGAGACCTCAGATTATTGTCCGCACCACCACCTTGCATCAAGGTATTCAGAGCCTGTCCGGCCTGCTCCCGGATCATGTCCAAAATACGCTCAGCCTCGGCCACATCTGCCACCGACGTTCTCGGGTCTGCGATGACCGCTTTCAGGGCGGCCTCACGTTCCTCGAACTGTGCCCTCAACTGGGTGAAGTCCGCTCTCTGGTCTCTGGTCAGATCGCGGTTGTTCATCATCGAAATGCTGGGAGCGTAGGTCGGATTACCGTTCGCATCAGTGGTCTGATAGCGATCAGCGATCTCATGCACCTTGTCCATATCGACTTCGATACTGTCCTCATTAAACCACCAGAAGGCGTCATCCGTTGTGGTCGCATTTTCAAGAATGGCACCAGCGAAGGCAGCATTATTATGCCCGAGTTCTTCCATAATCTCCACAATAGCGGCGTTAATCGCGGTCCTCGGTACACCTTGGAAAGGTCCAGTAGCAACAGTATCAGCCGCTGTCTCTCCTTCGTTGCCATCGCCGATCAACCGCTGAACGACACGGGCAACACTGATGTCTTGGTTGCTCGGGTCTTCCAGTGCAGCGGTCACGCTACCATAAGGATCAGCGTTCGAGTTGCGGTCGAAGAAGTTCTCGACCACGTTGAACTGCTGCCTCGTGGTCTCTGCCGCCGTGAGGTCACGCAGAGCCAGTTCCTGCGGATTGCCAGCTTCCGGCTCTCCTCCACTGGTTCCACCCACCGGGGTATCGATGGACGTACGACTTTCGAGGAACTCCTGCTGACCCGGCGTCTGGCCGAAGTTGGCAGCGAACTCGGAAGGGTTCTCACTTGCAGCCCTAAGCTGTCGCGGGTTCGCACGAAAGTAATCCCGAGCAGTATCAGTCTGATACCAATCGATAGCCGTATTGGCAGCTTCACGCCGTTCGTTATTACTATCATAATCATCGCCATCGCCCATGAAGTAATCGAACCCGGTCACTTGACCCAGCCATTCACCACCATCCTGACGGAGATTTGCCCGGATGTTGCCGACGGCTGTGTCGATTATGCTCACACGCTGAGCAGCACGTTCATCACGCAAGAACTGCGATCCATCGGTACGGAGGGCAGGAATAGTGATGTTATCATTAACAACGATTTCCTCTCCATAATCGATGTTATTATCCGCACGCATCTCACCAAGACGTGCCGTGGCAGCATCAGCAATCGATCCACCACCGATGTCTTCGACGTTCGTGCCTTCAGGGTAGATTTCCTGATCGATGAGGAACTGAAGACCCTCTTCTTCTGTGGTGAACGTAGCCGGGTAATCCTCGATATTCGGGCCATTATCAGCCGGAGTAACCGGGGTATCCAGCGTCGGGGTCAGTGCTTCGTTCAGAGCCTCATTCTGGGCCGCTGTGGCAGCCTCAGCCTGTGCCGTGGGACTTCTACCGGCTTCGGTCAGCATCTGCTCCACACGGGCACTGTTGGCAGCCGCAGCATCCTCTGCCTCACGTTGGGAGGCAAAGGTGCCCAGAGCCGGGTTCGTACCCTCTTGGAACTCACGCATGGCCTGATCTTCAGGAAGAACCTCACCATCCCGTTCGGTAGGGATCACCATCCATTCGTCGCCGA
>Ga0307983_1000918_pt1 | contig 13745 bp, 8 predicted proteins | sample OrgLakmetagen991_FD_201845 | JGI IMG/M metagenome (GOLD analysis project Ga0307983, IMG submission 201845) | Saline water microbial communities from Organic Lake, Antarctica - #991 | ecosystem: Environmental > Aquatic > Non-marine Saline and Alkaline > Saline | place: Antarctica: Organic Lake... | reverse complement strand
TGGATACACATACCAAAGGGGAACAAATGAAAAAGTTAATCACAACAAGTCTCGTTCTCTTGGCCGCATATAGCTGTGGTCAAGAAAGTAGTTCGAGTAAACCGACAGCGTTCACTAAAAATTTAAATGAAGAATCCACTAATAGGCCAAATTATTCGCACTTAGATTTGTATAGCTTCTCAAATTCATCGAGAGCTCCTCAGAAAAATGATATTCGTTATTTAAGCTACGAATCGAAAGTTATCAAAGGACTTAATTCTCATAATCATATCTCCATAGAAACAGGAGTGAAGGATATTAGTATTAGAGGATTAAAAGTCATTATAAAGAAAGGCGGAGACTCTGGTTTATTTGAAAAGATCTATAAAAGGTCTGATGTTAAAAACTTCTCTATTGATGCAGAAATTATTGAGATTCACGATGCAATTCACTTAGCGGGATCAAAGGTTAGTCTGACTGCAAAAACTATCCGCTTTGTAGGTGAGGGGTCTATTAATACAACGCCTCTTGATCCTAAAAGCATTACTGCTTTGCAATTTCAAGATGGTGTCGATGGTCTAAATGCTGGGAGTATTTATCTACACGCAGATGAAGTCATAGACAAAGGCAGGGTTACCAGATTGATAGCAAATGGAGGAATCGGTCAAAATGCTGGTCCAGGGCAAGCAGGAGATCGAGGAACAAACGCTGTGCTTAAGTATGGTTATCATAAGTATGTATCCCACTCGTGTTACGATACTGGCCGAGGTGCACCAATATGTATGGATAACGTTGAAAACGGTAGACCAGCAGGTAATGGTCAAAATGGAAAAATTGGTGGGAAACCTGGAGAGCCAGGAGAAGCTGGGTTTATATATACCAATAAGGATTTCAATCTCAAGACATCACAAGTTGGAGCAAAAGCTGGAGCTGAAGATAGTACAAGGCTTGGAGGTCTTCCTGGAAGTCCCGCAACTACATGTGCAGCAAAATTTAGAAAGGGAAGAAAGATAGAGTTTGATTGTCGAACAGCTGTTGTAGGTGCATCAGCAGTTCCTCAAAAGGCGAAGAAAAATAAGTCTACCAACCGACAGATTAAAATTAAAAGAACAAAGGTCTCATGGGTATCAAATCTCACGACTCCTTTAAAGCTCAAATATATAGAAGACCTATATAAAGCCGGAAGACTTGAGGCGAGTCAAAAAGAGATTAAAACATTTAACAGCATAATTTCAAAAAATGTTATGACAATTGACAGAGCACCAGTGATGCAAAAACTCTCTCAATTTTCAAATCAGATGGATATGAGACTCGACTTCTATGGAAACAAAAAGACTTGGGTTCCAAATCTTGGATTTGAAGTTAATTATGTTCTCTTTAAAAATGAAGTAAAAAGAAATATCGAGGTCCTTTATTTATCTAATTCTATTGCAAACGATTTGAATAAGGAGGTTCATGATGCACGTGAAATTCTCGATTTTCAAAGTGGACTATTTGAAAACATCCAAGCTGAGAAAAACAAAATTGATAAAACGATTGACGGAATTGTAACGACAAATGAAGCTTTAGGAGAAGTAAAAGTCGCTGAGGAAGAGTTTCGTTATGAACTTTCACAGTTGGAAAAGGAAATCAGGGCGAAAGCTAAAAATAATATCAAAGTTCCTTTTATGGACAAAGCTGTCAAAATCTTTGCAGCGGCATCTAAAGTTATACCAGTTGGTCAGCCAGCTTTAGGTATCGTTGGAAGCGGAGTAGACTTTTTTCACAGTGCAACCAATGGAAGCATGACCACTGGAGAGATACTCTCAAAAGTTCCTTCAATGTATACTCAATTTAGTGACGTAGACTGGGGACAAACTCAATCTGAAATACATGAAAAAATTGAGGAGCTATCGTTATCAAATTTAGAGGGAATGCAATCTTGGGAGGAGAGAGCAAGACACTTAAAGAAAATTTCTGATTTCACTAGCCCCGTCTTTAAAGCGGTTGCTGACCAGATGAGTGAATGGAGAGAGCTTGAAGGGGATGGATCGAAACTTGATCGAGAGATTGATAAAATTAAGAGATCACATAGTATGTATCAAAAAGTTATTGAATCATTAGAGAACTTAAATCTTAAGAAAAAGATTTTTAAAGATAGAGTCGTTGACTTTCAAAGTTCGATCTCAAAGTCACTTGTGGCCATAACTTCAAACTACTCAGCCGTTGCTTTATCGTTTGAAGATATTGAAACTATGAATACTGCTAGAAAAAGAGACTATATAAATGCAATTGAAGATGTAAAAAGACTAGCTTCAAATTCACTTCATTATTACGGTTATTTATTAGAAAAATCTTACGAATATAGACTCCTAAAAGACTATGAAAGCAACTTTGATTTAAAAGTATTAACAGATGAGGTTTTGAATCTGATTAATATTGGATCTGGAACTACAGTGGATCACGTTACTTCACTTGAGATGATATATAACGCACAACTGACCGAGATCACGAACACTCTTTTAGATAACTTTAATACCGATGGTCCAGCTCTTACTTTAACTAAAGAGATAAGCTTAACTTCAAAGGAGCTCAATACGTTAAACGCTGGTAAGGATTTGTATGTAGATACAACGAATGAGAATTTCTTTGGAGAGAACAAAGAGAATATCAGACTTCTCGACTTAGAAGTTGTGTCCATGGAAACAAGTGGTGAGTCTTCAGAAGTAGAGGTTAATATGAGTCATAGTGGTCGTTCAGTTATCAATCAAAATTCTGTAAACTTCGCATTCGATTTTAAAAATATCGATAAGAATACTACCCTTCACTGGACATCAACTTTTAATCCATTATCAGGTAACCTCTATCATTCTGACTTTGACATTAGCGATGAGTCATTACTAAGAAATTTACTGGGAATGGACTCAATTAAGACCCATCTCTTTACCAGCCCAGGAGCGAGAACGTTCATAAAGATAAACCTTAAAAAGAGTGCTCACACACGAGTAGAGTCTTCAACACTTAGGCTTGAGTACTCATACAAGATCAAATAAATAATGGCCCCACATCGTTGGGGCTTTTCCTTAATTTACCCTCTCTCAATTAGACTTCTTTTTCCCAAATTGATACTAATAGAGGGTCTTAAAAATAAGGATATACTGCTATGCATACTGAAGTGCAAAAATCTCTCTTTCTTGAAGTTGTGAACGTCATCGAAAATTATTTTGAACAAAATAAATCATCACACGTTGTCGACTACATTAAAGGCACAGAACTCAAAGATAAGTTAGATCTTACAATCTCAGAATCTGGTATAAGTTCAACTGAGCTTATCGATGAAATCAAAAAATATTTAAAATATACACCTAGAACAAGTCATCCACAATTTGCGAACCAACTCTCTGGAGGTTATCAGTTTGAAGCTATGCTAGGGGAGCTGATCTCTTTTGTCGGTAACAATACGATGGCCACATATGAAGTCTCTCCAGTAGCTTCATTAATTGAAGCTGAACTTGTAAAACTCATCAACGATATTATTGGAATTAAAGACGGTGATGGCATTATGCTCACTGGTGGAAGTAATGCAAACCTAATGGCCATTCACTGTGCCCGAGAGAGAAAATTTCCAGACGTTAAACGAAAAGGAAATCAAGGACTCGATCTTTGTTTATTTGTATCGAATGAAGCTCACTACTCCCATAAAAAAGCCATGATGCTGATGGGTCTAGGATTAGATAATCTTATTATGGTTGAAGCTGATAAGTCTGGACGCATGATTGCTAGTGACCTCGATAAAAAAATAGAAGCAGCAAAAGCTTTGGGTAAGACTCCGCTGATTGTTTGTTCAACAGCTGGAACTACTGTTCTTGGGGCTTTTGATCCCATAGATGAAATAGACGTTGTAGCTAAAAAACATAAACTTTGGCATCACGTCGATGGTGCATGGGGAGGAGCTGTAATGTTTTCTCCAAAATATAAAAAATTAATGAAGGGAATTGAATTAGTTGACTCTTATACCTTTGATGCGCATAAGCTTATGGGTACAGGATTAATCACTTCATTTTTCACAACTAGACACCCCGATATATTAAGTCTTGCAAACTCTGGTGGTGGAAGTCAGTACATCTTTCACGAATACGAAAATGCTCAGTTTGATACTGGAAGAAAGTCTCTTCAATGCGGAAGAAAAGTAGATGCACTTAAATTTTGGCTGCAGTGGAAATCAAAAGGTCACTCGGGCTTTGCAAAGTTTGTTGAAGATCAATATGAAAAACAAAACTATATGGTGAGCTTAATTAATGAGAACCCAAGACTCAAACTAGTTGCTCAGCCTGAATATTTAAATGTGTGCTTTCAAGTAATACCTACAGATGAATCTCTTGATATTAATGAGTACAACCTCGATCTTCGTTCCAGATTAGTTAAAGAGGGAAAAATGCTTACTAACTTTTCAAGGTTTAATGATGGAACGATATTTTTTCGCCATATATTTGCCAATAATATCACTGAAAACAAACACACCGATCAATTAATCAGCCATCTGCTTTCTGACCTTAAAGAGGAATAATTATGAAAATCTTTTTAGCTTTGATAATCTGTTATAACGCTCATGCTAGTTTTCTGGTTAAAAGAACTATTGAAAACGAGATTGTAAGCGTTATCAGTACAAAAAAAATAGACTCTAGTGTTTCAGAAACCAAGATCTTAAAAAATATAAGAGAGTCTATTTCTGAAAAAGAAAAAACTAAAAATATCATTTATCAAGAAGTGATCTATCCAGATCATCTTCTGCCTGCAGGTCATGAAAAATTTATCATCTCAAACAAATCTTTTTGGCCAGATTCAGAAATTAGAGAAATGGTAAAAACTGGAGACGATAATAACAGAATCACTATTACAATCTTAGGTGACGGTTACACATTAAATGAAAAAGAAAAATTCTTCTCAGACGTTAAGAGAATGACTAAGGATATGTTTCAAGAGGTAACATTCAAATCTTACCTTTCACTTTTTAATATCTACGCAATCTTTACCCCAAGTGAGGAGAGTGGAATATCAGATCTGACAACTAAACGCACAGCTTTTGATTTATACAGAAGTCCTAAGGGATCAAAACGTGGAATCATGCCTGGCAATAGATCGGCCATTGAAAAAGCCTTAAATCTAGTTTCAGCAAATACTGACTATCCGATCATTATCGCAAATGATGACTTCTACGGTGGTCTTGGCGGACGCTATGCAATTACCACGAGAAGTCTAACTTCTGGATCAATGGTTCTTCGTCACGAACTTGGGCACAACTTCTCAAACGTTGGAGAAGAGTATGATGGTGGACAGGTTTATTCAGGAGCCAACTTTTCAAGAAGCTCAAATGTTCCGTGGACTCATTGGATTGATGGTGCAACTTCAGTTAATGATTCTAAATTTCTAACGGGGTCATATGTTTGGCAGGATCTTGGGAAAAAAGATTTTGAACTAGACTTTGATTTCCCAAGCGGAGAGGGCTACTCCTACGATCTAAGATTAAGTTCTGTCGGTTGGGAGAGTAAAGATGATGTAAATGTCTTACTAGATGGTACTAAACTAGAACTAGATGGACTTTTTACTGAAGACAGAAGTTTCTTCAAGACAGTTATGACTCCATTAACTACAGGGGCACATAACATTCAAATACAAGACAATAATAGAGATGGGAATAATGTACTGGCCTATGCTAATGGTTATGCTTATCCAAAAGACTATAACTTTACTCCTAATGTTGTTGGAGCTTTCAACGTTTTTCGCGACGGTGGAAATCGAGCGGGTTATAGACCAACTCATAACCAGTGTTTAATGCGAGATATGAGAAGTAATATCTTTTGTCCTGTTGATCAAGAAAATATCTGGTTTAAGTTTCTAGATAGAATTTCACTGATTGATAAAATGGAAGTTAAAGGGTCTATTCACTCTTTGACTCTGCTTGATGTTGAGACCATTTCAATCAAGTGGTTTAAAAAAGAGGGATGGAGCTCACTTGAAGAAATTACCGAGCTTCGCGATATGAAGAGTGTTGATCTATCGACATATGGTAAGGGAAAGTATGAAGTTCACGCCGAGCTAACTCATCCTGAAATAAGAAAAAAATCAGACTCAACGAAAGATATAAAAGAATTTAAGGTAAGGTAGATGATGAAGTTATTAATTTTTCTCATTCCCATTCTTGCAATTGCATCACACACTAAAACTGTAATACCAAATCAGTATATTGTGAAAGGTGCTGAGTTTATCGTTGGAAAGAAAATAAGATCTCTTGGAAATAGCGTTTTTCTCATAAGGACTAATGAAAAAATTAAAGTGGATAATATAAATGTTTTTCATAACTATCAGTACACTGGTGAGTTTAAAGAGACGAAAGTTAATTCATCTAAATCAAACGATGCTCTTTTTGTAGATCAAAAACATCACTTATTAATTAATTCTACTGAAGCTTGGAAGATAACCAAGGGGAGTAAAAAAATTATAGTGGCCGTGACTGACAATGAATTTGAAATGGATCACGATGACTTGAAACATGCATGGTGGAAAAACATCAATGAGATTCCAGGTAACGGTATCGATGATGATCAAAATGGATATATAGATGATGTCTCAGGTTGGGACTTCGTTACTCACGATAACAACCCAGATGTAGAGGAGGGCCCAACTCACGGTACTCACGTCTCTGGAATAATAGCAGCCTCTTTAAATAATAAAATCGGTGGATCAGGAATTGCTCCAAATGTAACGATCATGCCTCTTCGTTGGTACGGCGATGAGAGAAGTTGGAATACAGCTTTAGTCGTCGAAACTTACCGTTATGCAATTGAAAATGGCGCTAATATAATCAATACCAGTTATAATATTGACCCTCTTGTTGAAGACCCAGCTTACTTAGATGTCATTCAATACGCCAAAGAAAATGAAGTTATCATCTTTAATTCAGCTGGAAATGATCGCAAAAAAGATCCTCCTCGTGGTGTGATCAAGGATATTGTTTTAGTTTGCTCGGTTAGAAATTCAAAGGAGAGACACTTTGATAAAAAATCTGGATTCTCAAATTATGGATCTGAAATTGATGTCTGTGCTCCTGGTGATCCTATTTTATCTACAGTTCAAAGACGCTATCAAGGACTAAGTCGCTATGGTGAACTAGAGGGTACATCGATGTCCTCTCCAGTTGCAGCTGCTGTTGCAGCTCTTATTTGGTCCCACTATCCGCAGATGAAAGCTGCAGAAGTAGTTAAAAAACTAATAGAATCGGCAGACAATATAGACGCAAAAAATAGAAGTAAATATAAAGGGTTATTAGGGTCCGGAAGAGTAAATGCTCTGGAAGCACTAAGATAAGGGAATCGTAATGAAAAAAATACTAGTTACTGGTGGAGCTGGATACATTGGCTCTCACGTTGTGAAACAACTTGGTGAGTCAGGATACGATGTTGTGGTTTATGATAATCTCTCAACAGGAAATAAAAATGCCGTTCTTTATGGAGAATTAGTTCAGGGAGATCTAGAGGATCTTAAAAAACTTGATGAGACTTTTTCAAAGCATAAATTTGATGGTGTTATGCATTTTGCTGGCTCGATAGTAGTTCCTGAAAGTGTGGAAAAGCCTATTCTTTATTATAAAAATAATACTGAGAACTCACTTAACCTAATTAATATGTGTGAAAAACACGGTGTCTCAAACTTCATCTTCTCCTCAACGGCAGCCGTCTACGGAGTACCAGAGGGGGATGAGGCAAGTGAGGAGACTCCAACTCTTCCTATCAATCCATATGGGCAATCAAAGCTAATGACTGAACACATGCTTAAAGATACTTCTTTCGCTAATGATAACTTTAACTATGTTGCCCTGAGATACTTTAATGTTTCAGGTGCCGATCCTTCTGGAAAAATTGGACAAGCATTTCCAGGGGCCACTCATCTTATAAAAGTAAACTGTGAAGCCGCTGTTGGTAAAAGAGATAAAACATATATTTTTGGAACTGACTTTAATACTCCCGATGGAACGGGGATTCGCGACTATATCCATGTGGTTGATCTGGCCGCAGCTCATCTAAAGGCGATTGAGTACCTTTTTGAAAATAAAAAATCACAAGTTCTAAACTGTGGCTATGGCCATGGCTTCTCAGTTAAAGAAGTAGTTAAGACTGTTAAAGATATTACGAAGACTGACTATACGGTGATTGAAACGGATAGACGTGCAGGTGATCCCGCAAAACTTATCTCTCGCGCGACAAAAATTAAAGACGTTCTTGGATGGACGCCAAAACATGATGATTTAGAATTCATTATTAAGACTGCTTTTGATTGGGAAGGCGGAGAGACTTATAAGTCTTGGAGTTAATAATAAAGAGCGAGACCTAGTTGAGTTGCTATTGGTCCTTCATAATACTCAGGTTTTGGTTATAAGAAGGACCAGATATTAATATGTAATAGAATTAAGAGTTCTTACATGCGTTATACAAATTTACGTCATTTACTTTATAAGCGCTGTCAGATGTTGCAGCCTCAATGAAGCCAAACCCGTAATTGAATAGATTTAACCATCCTGTCGCCCAATCATAAGTAGTATCAACAGTTGAAGATTTTTTAGAGCCATCAGGGCATGTAATTTTTAGTGGAATATTAGACTTCGTTCGTGTCATCATGAAAGAGCCTTGTCCGTTCTCAACTTCAAATGTCCCGTCAGGTGATGATACTTTTGTAATACCTTTTTCTACTCCTCCTCGGAATTGAACTTGTTGCCTACTACCGTTGAACATAGATGCGCAACTTGCAAGAGACATCAAACATATAAGCATTAAAAAAGACTTCATAAAATTCCCATCCTACTTCATAATAATAGTAGCCTTATTGCTAACCTTCATCTTATCAAATAGTGAAACTTGATTATAAAACAATTTACAGAAATTTAAAGTCTTTTAATTTTACTTAAGACATTTACTTTCTATTCGAATTCAATTTATACAACTTATATCTGAAATAAAAACTACGATATGAAAGTATAAAAAAACAGGTATAATATAGTCATGGAAAAACTAACTAAGAAAGCAGTTGTTGTGCACTCGGGCGGAATGGATTCTTCGATCTGTCTATGTCTAGCTATAGAGCAGTTCGGGGCCGAAAACGTACTCGCAATTTCATTCAACTACGGTCAGCGTCATTCGAATGAACTGGAACAAGCAAAGATTATGTGTAAGAAACTAAACGTAGATCGACTAGTTTTAGACATAAATTGTTTATCTAAGATAACAAAAAACTCCTTAACTGATCTTAATTTAAAAGTAGATGTCACGGCTGAAGGTACACCTAATACACTCGTCTCTGGACGCAATGGATTGATGGCCAGAATCGCTGCTATCCACGCTAATGAGCTTGGAGCGAACTGTATTTTCATGGGAGTAATAGAAGTAGAGGAGGCAAACTCTGGTTATAGAGATTGTTCTCGAAAGTATATGGATATCGTGCAGGCTGCCCTAAGAATGGATTTTGATAATAATAATTTTGAAATTAAAACTCCTATTGTATATATGACTAAGAATCAGACAATGGAACTCGGGTATCAAATGGGAGTTCTACAATACCTTCTTGATAATACTATCACCTGCTATAATGGTGTCATAGGTATTGGCTGTCAAAAATGTCCAGCTTGTACTCTTAGAAATGAAGGTATTAGAGAATTTTTAAAAACTCACGAAGATTTTGTGTTCTCTTTTAAAGATCAATTATAAAACAGATCGAACTAGTCAGATAAATCTAATTAATTAAATAATTTCTCAGTTTAAATTGTCTTATTCCGATAGGTTAAAAGATGAATTTAACTGCTGTGTTATTATTTTTAATTTCCTTTTCACTCTTTGCAAAAGGGCTCCCTGCTAGCTTTGGTGGTCACACACGCAATGCTTGTGAGATTGCTTTTGTAAAAGTTCTCAATGGAAAAATACCAGCTCAAAAAACAGGTTTGGCATCTCTCAATTATTGGGATGAAAGATTTGATCCTAAAATGGTTATGGATGATGTTAGAACTCTTCCTGATCAAGAATCAAGACTTACATTTCTAAAAGAACTTCAAAAACTCGTTCATAAAGATCAGACCTTTGTTGATAATATTGCATCTACGGCCAGTCTTATGGTTGAGAGAAAGCTTATTGCTCTGCCTGATATCAAAAAACTTTTTCTAACTCCAAAGTTTAATAACGTAACCTACTTTTATTCCAAGACAACAAAAACACTTACGGGGAAACTCGATGTGGACATGGAAAAGTTAAGCTTTATCGAAGGGATTGTCTCAAAAGCAAAACTTTCAAAAAATAGGGCTAAAGAATATACCGATATTATGCTCCAAAGTAACAGGTCTATAGATGACTTTGATCTGGCGTTACAAAATGGATTCAAGCTTCGAGATGATGTCAGATCTCAAGAGCAACTACGTCACTACCTAGAATTTCTTGATAGCGCAAAAGCACCACGAGTAAAAAAAGGTATGAAGCAGATTGAAAAAATCTATGACTTTAACTACTCTCAACGATTCTCACTCGTTGATGAAGTTTTGCCTGTTTATAAAAAATTCCTAGCTCAAAAATCAAGAATTAGCTCGTTTGAAAAAAGAAGGGTCTCTGAAATTGAAGAGGGACTTAAGATGCAAATGAATAAAGAGCATATAAAAGAGCTCGATGCAATTGTAGCAAGAAAGGCAAAAGGCGAAAAAATAGATCCTGAAGAAGTAATAGCACTTCGTAAAAAAATTAATGAAAATAAACTTCCTAAAAATTTAAAGAAGAGAGCTCTCTCGCAAGCAAAGGGTGAGAAATCTATATTTAGAAAACTTATGAGTGGATGTGGATCCGGAGGTGGTAAACGTCTCGCAGGTGCCAAAAAGAAATTTATGCGCTTTAAATTCGCCGTAGGGTTGGTTGGAACTCCCGTTTTTTATTATATGAAAAACAAAGATAAGATGGAGATCGACGACTACTGGTATGAAAAGCTTGGATACGAGTGGGCCGCAAGTATTGTTTTTAGTTACTTTGGCGGAAAGCTTGTTACTGGGAACGGTGGTTTTTTTGCGAAATATGCAAAAGGCTTTTTTATCTTTAGAGGAATGGATGGAGTTAGTTCATTATCTTATGACACTTTATTTGGAAAGAGTAAGCATATAAGAAAATTCATGCAGATGTATCGAGATGATTTAGCTGAAAACGAAATAGAAGTAGAATTCAATAAATTACTTGAGAGCCCAACTTTTGAAAAAGATGTTCGAGGTTTACTTGCATACCTTGATAAGAAAACGAAAGAAAGAAATACAAAATTCTTTATAGATAAGTACTTCAACACTTCAGCATACAATTCTCTTGATAGCGATAAAATCACCCAAGAAGATCTCGAAACAGAAGAGGGAAAGGAAGTGATGATGGAACTTTTAGCTGAGAGAATGTACATGGAGAGCATGGGAGATTCACCTTATTTTACGACAGGTAATAAAGGTGGAGACAGATGGAGCTTCTACGCTGCAAGGGCCACATTTTGGGACATGAAAAGTTTAGCGTTCAATTTGGCATTATTTCAAATCATGTGTAAGGAACCGTTTGGAAAAGTAGGATCTTGGGGGGCCGTTATCGCTCTATATTTGGGAGATCAATGGCTTTCCGGTAACTTAACCTACTCTTGGCGACGAGATGCGATTAATCAGTAGACACTTTTCATTGTAAAAACTTCAATTGAATTTACCAAAATACAGATCGATGAGACCATAATGGCTATGAAAATCGCTATGTCACTTCTTTCATTCACTTATTGGTCAGCTAAATTCACACTTTTAGCTTGGTTTGTACTCGCTACATTTACAGCAATAACAAACTAGCTAATAAGAGACTGAAAATCATTCATTGTTAATTTACCGTTAAAGAAATTGTCTTGATCAGTTGCCATGAGGTCTTTAAAAAGATCTTTTTTAGCATTTTGGAGCACGAGTACTTTCTCCTCAACAGAGTCCTTAATAATAGGTCTGTAGACTGTAAGCTTATTTTCTTGACCAATTCTGTGGGCACGGTCAATCGCTTGATTCTCAACAGCTGGGTTCCACCAAGGGTCCATAAGAAAGATATAACTTGCAGCCGTTAAGTTTAATCCAACTCCACCGGCTTTTAGTGAGATTAAAAAGACTTGGGCCTCACCTTCTTGAAAGTGTTCAACCTGTTGACCACGTTTCTTTAATGTTTGCGAACCATCAATTCTTGCTTGCACCCAACCTTTTTCTTTAATTTTATTTTGAATAATATCCAAATAGGTTGTGAACTGAGAGAAGACGAGAACTTTATGTCCCTCATCCATGAGTTGTTCAAGGTTTTCCATTAAAAAATCAACTTTAGTTGAATGCAAAGTCTGCTGATTTTGCCACAGACAAAGTTGTCTTAATTTTAAAAGACTTTTTAATATCTCTGAATATTTTCTACCGTTTTGAACTGTCGTCATATTTTTTCTAACGTTAGCTAGAGTAGCAAGATAGTGCTCTTTCTCTTCTTTTTTAAAGTTCAGATAAACGTGATTTTCTACTTTCTCTGGAAGCTCAGTCAGAACCTCTTGTTTTGTTCTTCTGAGAATAAATGGCCTAACCGTTTGACGAGCAAGCAGTCGACTTTTCTTGGATGATTTCGTTTTAAAGAAACTCATCTCGCCCCAGATCCCTGGAATACTTAAATCCATAATATTGTAGAATTCAGATAGATCATTCTCTACCGGCGTACCTGTTAAGCATATTCTAAACTTCGCTTTAAGGTTTCTAGCTGCACTCGCTCCTTGAGAACGAATATTTTTAAGGTGCTGAACCTCATCCATAATAAGAACATCAAATCCCACGTCATTGAAGGTTGTGAAAGATTCTTTTTTCATAACTCCATAAGAGGTAAGGATTATTTTTGAGTCAGTTGGATCTGTTCTGTCTGCACCGTAGTAACAGTGGACATCAAGATCAGAGAACTTCTCAATCTCTTTTTGCCAGTTAATAAGAATTGATACAGGACATACAATAAGGACTTTATCTAATTTATGCTCAACAGATTGTAAAAACATAATCGTCTGCAGTGTTTTACCAAGACCCATATCATCAGCAAGACATGCTCCGAAGCGGTTCTCAAAAAGAAATGAGAGCCACTGAAAACCAGTGTCTTGATAGTCTCTCGCTATGCCTTTATATCTTTCCGGTAGATCGTAGTGAGGCATATCTTTAAGGTTTAGAAGGTTGTGACATAACTGTTCTTCTTCTTCAGTTAATGCGCCTTCAATACCGTGTTTCTTTAATTCAAATAGTTCAAAGATTCTAGTTCTCTTGAAATTTAGGGAGAATCTTTTTGCTTTATTACCTTCCATCTCTTTGGCTGATGCCTCGTGGTCGGTGTACTTTTTCATGAATTTTAAAAGATCTTTTTCTTTCTTATCTAAGATGACAAGACCTTGATCTGTAAGAATAAAATTTTCGCCCATTGAGGCATTTTTAATTACTTGAAGATCTTCATCGTCCACAACTAGATTTAGTTCAAACCAATCAAGATTTGATTTTCTTCTTTCAAAACGAATATTTGAGCTCCATGTTTTAACTTCTGTATCATTATAAAAGATCGGAATATTAAAATGGCTCATTCGATTATGAAAAGAGCTCACTCCATTAAAGAGTTGGTTTTTAGGTATTTGAAAGAATACTTTTTCATCATCGGCGCGGTTAAAAGAGAAACGACTAGCATTTTCTCCAAAACACTCAAAGACACCTTTGA
>Ga0307983_1000915_pt1 | contig 13764 bp, 11 predicted proteins | sample OrgLakmetagen991_FD_201845 | JGI IMG/M metagenome (GOLD analysis project Ga0307983, IMG submission 201845) | Saline water microbial communities from Organic Lake, Antarctica - #991 | ecosystem: Environmental > Aquatic > Non-marine Saline and Alkaline > Saline | place: Antarctica: Organic Lake... | reverse complement strand
GTAGCGGTTTCTCCGAAGTTATCTGCTCTAGAACCGGAATAGGTGGAGAATATTAAAACTGGATCTATAATTAACTCCAATGCTCGGTCGTAACCATTTGGAAATTCAAAACCTACAGTTCCTTCTTCTGAAATGGTATACTTGCAAGCAACAACCATCTTTTTTCCATTAATTATTTGAAAAGCATATGGTTTTTCTTCTATCATTTCTCCCAATTGGTGAGAAACGATAAGATTGCCCTCTTTCAAGTAAGGTTTTTGCACACCCTCGTATGCAACACGTATTTGCTTTGGGGAAAAACCAGGTTGTACAATGTAATCGTATTTCAGAAAACCTTTTTGACTATAGACCTCTAAGTTAATTCCATCATACAATTCTTGATACTCTATTTTGCTATAGCTTCGTACTTCAGACTGCCATTCAGAAGGGTCATTGCCTAAATAATAGTTATAATAAAAGTCAGATCGTCCTGTTTCAAAGGTCTCAACTGTTTCGTTGGAGTTTAAAAAGTGGGCTTTAAATACATGACCTCTTTCCATGGTGTCTTCTGGCACATTGCCTAAATGGTAATTGGGTTTGCTGATAAATTGATAATGGAATGCATTTTTTTCGAAAAAAATAGTAGCACCTTCTACCTCTGCAAGGTACCTCACATTTTCATGCCATTGACCTTTGTTTTTTGTGAATAGAAAGGAATTGCTCTCCGCAGGTTCATGTGCGTTTACACCCCATAGGATGAAGGAAAAAAATAGAAGGAATAAATATCTTTTCATAGCACAAGTAAAGCAAGAGTAAATTTAACCAAATTGAACTCCTCCATGCTCTTTAGACGTAAATTCTTACTTTTCGATGCTTAACAGAAATAGATTTTAACCTAGCTTTACATTTTATCACATTCAAATTTTTCTATGATTTTAATCGCAGATAGTGGCTCTTCCAAAACAGATTGGAGATTAATCGAAAATGAGACCATTAAACAGTTTTCGGGAATTGGCTTAAACCCAGACTTTGTGGATTCAATAAAGGTCACTAGCGAACTCCATATGACATTCGAAGCAGTTCAAAAAAAAGAGGTTGCTGAGATTCATTTTTATGGTTCGGGTTGTTCATCTGAGAGTCGTAATAAAGTAATCCTCGATGGAATGGTTGATGTGTTTCCAAATGCTAACATTAACATTTACCATGATTTGCTTGGCGCAGCTAGAGCTGCTTGCGGAAAAAATAGAGGCATTGCAGGAATTTTAGGTACAGGAAGTAACTGTTGTTTGTTTGATGGGGAGCAGGTTATTCAAGAATTTAGGAGTGGTGGATTTATTATTGGCGATGAAGGTGGAGGTGTGGATATTGGAAAAAGAGTGTTAAAAGCTTTTATTGAAGGGAGAATGGACGGTGATCTTGAACGTCGATTTTTAAAAAGGTACGATACAAACGTCGACGAGATATTGGATGCATTGTACAAAAAGCCGCATCCGAACAAGTACATTGCGAGCTTCAGTCAATTTGCATTTCACCATAGAGAGAATCCTTATGTTGCTAAATTAATTCAAGATTCTTTTCGAGCTTATTTTCAAAACATGGTTTCGCGTTATTCGGAACATCAAAGCATTCCTCTCAACTTGGTTGGATCTATTGCTTTTTACTATCAAGAAACGCTAAGAAAAGTAGCTGGGGAATTTAAAGTGCAAATTGGGAACATTATTGAAAAACCAATATCTGGTTTAACATTATACCATACAGCGTTAGGAGCCGAGTAAGAATATAGCCGGAATTTTAGCTAAATTCTGTTTGTTGCTTTTTTTCCAATCTGCCACTGTTTTTGTTTTAATGTATTCGTTCGGTAAACTAATATTTGCTGCAACACACAGTTTCGTTTCTGGCTGCAGGGTTTTCATTAAATCGTCCCACATGGATTCATTACGGTAAGGAGTTTCCATGAAAATTTGGGTTTGTGACCGTTGCTTCACCAGCGTTTCCATTTCTTTTATTTCTTTTCCTTTTTTCGCTTGCTCTCGATCTAAATAGCCGTTAAATACAAACGATTGTCCGTTGAAACCGCTTGCCATGAGTGCTAGCAGAATAGAGGAGGGGCCAATTAGCGGAACGGTTTGAAATCCATTTAAATGTGCATGGCTCACCAAAAGGGAGCCTGGGTCGGCAATTCCGGGACAACCTGCATCGGAAATAATGCCAATAGAGTTGCCTGCTTTAAGCGCTGCAATCATGGGTTGAATGTCATCCCAAGTGCTTTTTTTATCCAAATTGTAAAATTCACTTTCATCAATTTTGGGCTTTAATCCAATTCGAACTAAAAATCTTCGGGAGTCTTTCAGGTTTTCAACTGCAAAGTGAGACAAGGAGGCAATAATGTCTTTATTCTCGGAAGGGAAAGAACGGCCTTCAGAAACTTCTGGTCCTAAAAAATTGGGAATCAGGTATACTTTAGCTTTGCTCATTTTTCAGTTGCTCAATTATTACGTCGCAAGCTGCGTCTAGCAAACGGTATACGTTTTCAAAACCATCTTCTCCACCAAAATAAGGATCGGGCACAGATTGATTGGAGTTCGGGTTAATCAGGTTCAATATCATTTCTACCTTGTCAATTTCTGCCACTTCTTTGGTTAGCGCAACCGTGTTGGAATAGTTAGAAGTGTCCATGACAAATATGCGGTCAAACTCTGTGAAGTCAGATTTTTGAAGCTGCCTGCCTTGTTGGGCACTAATGTCGATGTTGTATTCCGCAGCTTTAGAAATGGACCTTGGGTCGGGTGCATCTCCAATGTGATAGTCAGAAGTTGCAGCGGAGTCCACTTCTACCTCTAAATTATTTTCGGCTACTTTCTTTTCAAGAATTCCCTGTGCAAGCGGGGAGCGGCATATGTTGCCCAAACAAACCATTAATACTTTCATACGTTTTAAATAAAAAAACTCTATTATCTACTAAGTTAAACAAAGCGTGATAATAGAGTTAAAAAAAAATGTTTTTAGACTCGAGATTTACTGGATGCTAATTTTCTTTTCCAAGTCGGAAACATAGCCTCTGAACCTCTTGTCGGTATCAATTAAATTATTTACAGTTTTACAAGCGTGCAATACAGTTGCGTGGTCTTTTCCACCGCAGTGCATTCCAATGTTTGCTAAACTCGACTTGGTCATTTTCTTAGCAAAATACATGGCAATTTGTCTCGCTTGAACTACTTCTCTTTTTCTTGTTTTTGATTTCAGTAATTCAATTGGTAAGTCAAAATAATCGCAAACTACTTTTTGAATGTAATCGATAGAAACTTCGCGAGCCGTATTTTTCACGAATTTATCAATCATTTGTTTCGCTAGTTCAAGCGTAATTGCTTTTTTGTTCAGTGAAGACTGAGCCAGTAAAGAAATAAGCGCACCTTCTAATTCTCTAATGTTGGTGGTAATGCTGTAGGCTAAATATTCTACCACTTCTTTTGGTAGCTCCAATCCTTCGTTGTACATTTTTGTTTCCAAAATTGCAATTCTGGTTTCTAGTTCTGGGTTTTGCAAGTCTGCAGAAAGGCCCCATTTAAATCTAGAAAGTAATCTTTGCTCCATTCCTTGAAGCTCCACAGGAGCTTTGTCAGATGTAAGGATTAACTGTTTGCCTGTTTGGTGCAAGTGGTTAAAAATATGGAAGAATACATCTTGTGTCTTTTCTTTCCCACTAAAGAATTGTACGTCGTCTATGATTAATACATCTATCATTTGATAGAAGTGAATAAAGTCGTTTTGGTTGTTGTTTCTAACCGCATCAATAAATTGGTGCGTAAATTTTTCTGAAGAAACGTACAATACTGTTTTACTTGGGTGGTTGTTTTTAATTTCAATTCCAATGGAATGAACCAAGTGTGTTTTTCCTAAACCAACACCTCCATAAATAAGAAGTGGGTTAAAAGCTGTTCCGCCCGGGTTTTTCGATACTGCATATCCTGCTGAACGGGCTAATCTGTTACAATCTCCTTCAATAAAACTTTCAAATGAATAATTTGGATTCAGTTGAGAGTCTATTTTGACTTTCTTAAGACCCGGAATAATAAATGGGTTCCGTATGCCTTTTTCTCCATTTACATCCATAGGTACAGCCACAGGGTCATTTTTCAATGCCTGTCTGTTAGTAGTCGGAATTCTTACCGTGTATGGTTTTGGGTTGTTCGACCCATTTTCCATGATAATGCTATATTCCAACTTACCCTCTGTACCTAATTCTTTTTTAATCGTTTTTCTCAGTAAGGTAATGTAATGCTCTTCTAACCATTCGTAAAAAAATTGAGAGGGAACTTGGATGGTAAGAACATTATTAGCCAGTTTAACAGGAGCAATAGGATCAAACCAAGTTTTATAACTTTGAAGGCTCACATTGTCTTTAATAACCGCTAAACAATTGTGCCAAACTTGATTGAAATCATTACTCATAATACTAGGTTTTATTGTTGTTAAAATGCTGCGATAACTTAACTAAAATTTAACTCATTTCATATTTAATATCAACATTTTTTTAATATTTTGACAACTTTCTCTAAGGGGATGCTAGAAATCGTAACGTGTTGGCATTAAGTAAAATGAACGAATTGTGCTTAGTTTTTAAGCGCATGACAAATATTTGTAGAAAAAAGTGAAATAAAAAATAAAAGTGCTCTTGATTTAGAACTTTTTTATGCTCTATTCCAAAATAATTTCAAGTCACTAAAATATAAAATAAGTGTTATGATTGAATCAAAAACTACCCTTAGGGTTAGGTACTCAGAAACAGACCAAATGAGCTTCGTTTACTATGGAAATTATCCTCAATACTTAGAAATTGGGAGGGTAGATGCGCTGAAATCGGTTGGAATTTCTTATCGGAGTATGGAAGAGTCGGGTTACGGATTACCTGTTAAAGAATTGACTATTAGGTATCACAAAGCTGCGCTATACGATGATGAGTTAGTAGTGTCCACAAAAGTTAAAAACATGCCAAGCAATAAAATTATTTTCGATTACGAAATTCATCGGGGAGAAGAGTTGATTATAACGGCTCAAACAACCTTATTCTTTATGGATTCTTCGAAACGAGCTTGCAGACCCCCCAAAGATTTTGTCGAACGGATGAAAGATTACTTTAGCTGAGAAAACTTTGTAATCCTTTTCAGGTAATGGGAAGAGACTATACTAGTTGGCAAAATGCCGGTTAAATTTGGGTTTTCAACGGCAGATCTAATTTTCTTCATTTTATAGAAAGAAAAGTGTGCTTGCAAAATGGCAAAAGCATGTTTTGGACCCGAAGATATTAACAATTTGAAGAATGCGAGGCCATCTAACACCAGTCTTAGAAATAACTTGAGAACCCGATACGGAGATTGGTCATTTTTGTAAAGGGTGACCAAACTGTTTCGAAAGTTTAAAAAGGTTTTCCTAGGGTTGGTGTTTTTCATAGTACCTCCACCCAAATGGTAAACGGTACTTTCTGCTACATAATAAACAGAGTAGCCTAAGTTTTTTGCTCTCCAACACAAATCTATTTCTTCCATGTGTGCAAAGTAGCGCTCATCGAAACCACCAAGTTGCTTGAACAACGATGCTTTAACAAACATGCACGCGCCAGTTGCCCAAAAAATTTCTCTACTTATGTTGTATTGGCCTTTATCCTTCTCTAGAAAGTCAAAAATCCTTCCTTGACAAAATGGGTACCCAAGCACATCAATAAATCCGCCTGCGGCTCCTGCATATTCGAATTCATCTTTTTTAAGGTAGGACTTGATTTTTGGTTGTGCGATGCATACGTTCTCCGTGCTCTCCATTTTCTCAATAACTGGAGTAATCCAATTTGGAGTTACCTCCACATCTGAATTCAATAGGATGAAATAGTCTTCTTTTAAATTGTTGAGCGCATCGTTGTAGCCCTTTGCAAACCCCCCATTACTTTCGTTGATAATGAATTGTATGCTCGGATAGTTTTCTTTGGTAAAGGCAATGGAATCGTCTGTGGATGCATTGTCCGCGAGGTACACAGTTGCGTTAGTCGAGTTTTTTACAACAGATGGAAGATACGTCTCCAAGTGTTTTCTTCCATTCCAATTTAAGATTACTACTGCAACGCTCGGGCTCATTTCTAAAAATTAGGAGACAAAAATAAGCAAGTACTATCGAGGATTGTTAAATAAATCCCGAGCCCTATCCTGACCTTGTAGCGTCTGCCCTTCTCGAGTTCCGGGTCTTTTGGTGATGGACTTTTTGTTAATGGTAAATTCCCATTCATCGTTTTGAACTTCTCCGGGAACGTTAGAATGTAGTACCTCATACCCTAGCATTTCATTGGTGGGGCTGTAAAAAACAAACTTTCGATCTGTTAAACCATTCAATACAGTTCTGTAACATTCTGTTAGCTTGTAATATCTCCAAATGGAATAGGGGTGGTTGTCACTATCGTATTTCACATCTTGCACATCGGTAGGAGCTCCGTACTGCAAGTAAATTCTACCTCTGTCAGTTTGGTAGCCTTTCACTCCGCCGTAGCCAAATTTTTCATCTACGAGCGCTAATTTCCTCTTGTATTCTTCCCATTCATATCCTGGATCTAATTGATTCCTATTTCTCCAAAAATTGAGAAAATACCGTTGCATAAATTCAAGCTCCGCATAGCTGAGTTGATTGTCGGCCCACGTTTTTTCATTTTCTTCAGAGATTACACGAACAGATTTAATGTATTCTGCTAATAAGGCGGTATTTCGAATAGAGTCCACAAAAGTTCCTTCAATACTTACTGCATCCAAGTCTTTTAAGTCCGGGTTAAGTCTAAAAAACTGCACTTGTGTGCTCTGAATGACTTCATTGTTTCTGTTTTTGCATTCTACCAATACCTCGTAACTACCTGTTGGTAATTTATCGATGTTAAAGGGTTGAATGTGGGCGGTTATTTCTGTTGCCTTTAGTCTTTTGATTGCTCTTAGGTTACCAACTAACTGCTCGTTAACAGAACTCCTAATGGAAATATCAATGAAGTAATCGGCACTGTCGCCAAGTAATTTATTGGCATTGTATATTTCAAAATAAGCACTTAGTTTGTTGTTGTCTCTAATGTAATTGTGCGAAACATTAGGAGATATATCATATCCCACTTTTGAAAATTGTCCTTCTTTGGTAGTCGGTTCAATCTCATTTCCCAATTGCATTTCAGAAAGCTGTATGGTAGTTGGATCAGTAGCAACCGAGATAATGGTTCCACTTGCTTCAGCTGTGGTCTGATTTACTAGATCTTTCGCAATAATAGAGTAGGTGTATTCTCCTGCAGGAAAGGTTAGTCGTTTTAGGTCGATAAGATCCAACGGATTGTTGTTGACCTCTGCTTCTGTATATAATGGAGTGTTGATCTGGAATTTTTCAAAAGCGATCACTTCTGTTCCTTTTTCAATGAGGTAGGTCATTTCCACACTTGCTTGAAAAAGTTCTTGATCGCCGTCTTGTTTAACCATAGCATAACCCAATGAGCCGCCGTTTACAGATAAATAAAATTCCGTGTACGGTTTGTTTTTAAATTGAAAATTGGCATAATCAATAGAAAACGTCACATTTGAAAACAGCTGGGAGAGTAGTAATACACTTAGCAGCAGGGAAAAAGTCTTTTTCATAGTTCTAAATTACGAATACAAGACACCATTTATTTAAAATATGTTGTTAAAAGTTGTTTTTAAAATAAAAAGCTTTGGTACTTTTGCGGCGGAGAAATGGCAGAGCGGTTGAATGCACTAGTCTTGAAAACTAGCGTACCGCAAGGTACCGGGGGTTCGAATCCCTCTTTCTCCGCTTCAAAAGGCTCAAAACGAAAGTTTTGAGCCTTTTTTATTTCCACGAGTGGAAAGCTTGCTTTCCAACGAAATGGAAATAAAAAAGGCAAAACCGTGATAACGGTTTTTGAGCCTTTTGAAGTAGGTTTCCCCCCAGGATGGACAAGTTTTTGAAGCACCGCGGAAAAATCGCCGTCAATCCCGTTGAAAGCTTTCCAACGAAATGGAAATAAAAAAGCAAAACCGTGACAGCGGTTTTTGAGTCTTTTGAAGTGGGTTCTTCCCCTAGGATGGTCAAGATTTTGAAGCACCGCGGAAAAATCGCAGTCAATCCCGATTGAGGTTTTCTTTCCAACGAAAGGAAAATAAAAAGCTTTGGGCTTTTTTTAAGCGGTTTAGTTCCTTTTTGGTATTTGAAAAAAAATTAAATCAAGTTATTTCTTTTCTACTTCCACCCAGCTTATGCTCAATTTTTGTTTACCCCAATCTCTTGCCTTTTTTACATCCAATCCCATGTAAATGTCGATGCGTTTGGTGTATCTTCTATTGAGTTTGTCTTTCACTAAAAAGGCTCCTTCGAATCCTTCAAGGTAAACTGCCTTATTGTGAACCAATCCGGAATCAATCAAATCGCGAGAAACGGCAATAACCTTCATTCCGGGTATTAGCGTATCTCCCCATGCTGCTATGGTTGGTTGCGCAAAAGTGGTTTGACTCGCAACCGAATTGTAGGCAGTGGCAGTTACTTGTAAACTCCTTTTCTTTTCGGATTGACACCCAAAGAATGAAATCAGTAGTGAAGCAAGTAGTAGTATGGACCAACTACTTCGGTTAAAATTATTCATCTGTTTTCGCTCATAAATGTATAAATCAAGATTCTAATACGTTTAGGACAAAAAGTGCTTACCAATTGAATAAATAAAAATATGGAATACTTAGTGATACTTGAAGAAGCAAGCTATTGGGTTCCTTGTTCAAAACCTCTCGATTCATCCTAACCCTTACCACAGAATAATATTACTTTAGTATTTCAATTGCACAACAACATGAATCGAGTATTTGGATTTATTAGAGACCGACATTCCATCATCTTAAAAGTGATATTCTTTTGTCTTTCAGTGGGGTTAATTGTTTTTATCTTCCCGCGAGAGGGAAAGTTTAAATATGAATTTCAAAAAGGGAAACCATGGCAGCACGTAGACTTAATTGCGCCATTTGATTTTCCAATTTACAAATCTGTAGAAGAGATCAACTCCGAGCGAAAGGTAGTTCAACGCCAAATGAAGCCTTACTTTTTTAAAAGTGGTAGAATAGAGGCAGAGGAGTTAGAGCGCTTTTCGATTGAATACGACAAGGCATGGTCCAATGCCGCAGCAAATTTGGAAATTGGCAACGAGGAAGCTAGTAAATTAAAACGCAAGTACTTTTTGCAAGGAGAACGATTGCTAAAGAAAATTTACAAGCAAGGAATTATTGAAATCCACTCTAGTATTGAAGGGGAGGACCAAGGGTTTGAAGTGGCAGTTTTGGAAAACAATGTCGAGGTCGTAAGACCAATATCAGAATTTTACACCTTGAAATCTGCTTTCCAATACATTAATAAGTCCTTAGAGAAGCAAAACGAATTAGGTGAAAAACTGTTGAGCAGTGCTTTGGAGAACTGTCTAAAAAGAAACATTTCCTACGACCAAGAGACGAATGAGTTTGTGTTGAAACAAGAATTAGAAAGCGTTTCACCAACCTTAGGAATGGTTCAAAAAGGAGAGCGGGTTGCAAGTACCGGAGATGTGCTGACGGAGGAGCAGTATAAAATTTTAGACTCCCTTCGAACGGAATATGAATCTCAGTTAGGCGAAAGCAGCAGTTTGTCGCTAATTTTATTAGGACAGGTTATATTGGTAGCGCTGCTCATTTTGTCCTTGGGTTTGTTCTTGTACTCTTTCCGCCAAGAAATCATTAGTAGTGACACCAAAATTGTTTTCCTATTATTTCTAATTGTACTCTTTGTTTTTGGGGCCAAAGTCTTCTTAAGCATCGAAAACATAAACTTGTACTTGTTGCCATTTTGTATTTTACCCATCATTATTCGCACCTTTTTTGATATTCGGGTGGCGTTATTTACCTTTTTAGTGACGATACTAATTGTCGGTTTCGTTGCTCCAAACCCTTATGAATTTATCATTATTCAAATGATTACGGGAATGTTAACCTTATTAGGAATTGTTAACTTGAGAAATAGATCTCAGTTGTTTATTTCTTCCTTGGTAGTTTTTTCGGTTTACAGTGTGGTGTATTTAAGTATAGGTCTCATTCAAGAAGGTAGCTTTCAATCAACCGATTGGAAGTTTTTGGGATGGTTTTTTGGAAGTGCCATGCTGACGTTATTCGCTTATCCGCTGATTTACATATTTGAAAAGGTGTTTGGCTTTGTTTCAGACGTTACCTTGATGGAACTTGCAGACACCAACAACCAACTGCTCCGGCAATTAAACATGAAGGCTCCTGGAACTTTTCAGCATTCTCTACAAGTTTCTAATTTGGCAGAAGAAGCCATTAGAGCCATTGGCGGCAATGCACTTTTAATGCGCACTGGTGCTTTGTATCACGACATCGGTAAAATGAACATGCCCAATTACTTCATCGAAAACCAAAACTCAGATTACAATCCACACAGTGAGTTGGCACCAGAAGAAAGTTCTGCCATTATTATTGAGCACGTTATTAATGGTATTGAATTGGCGAAAAAGAATAAACTACCAGACATTATTACTGACTTTATTCGAACGCACCACGGCACCACAACTACTCGATTTTTTTACAAGCAATACATGGAAGACAATCCGGATGAAAAAGATGCCTCCGAACGATTTAGATATCCTGGTCCATTGCCTTACTCCAAAGAAACCGCAGTTTTAATGATGGCAGACTCCGTGGAAGCTGCTAGTCGAAGTCTCTCTAGATACGATGGCGAATCCATTGAAAAATTAGTCAATGCCATTATCGATTCTCAAGTTCGCGAGCTCCAATTTGCGAATGCTGACATTACTTTTAAAGACATTAGCGAAATCAAAAAGATGTTCAAACGCAAGTTAATGAGCATTTACCACGTTAGGGTGGAGTATCCGGATTAACAGGTTACAGGTTACAATTAATAGTTGACAATTGACAGGTTACAGTTAACAGTTAACAGTTGACAATTGTCAATTGACAGTTGACAATTGTCAATTGACAGTTGACCATTGACGATTGACAGTTACTTCTTTTGTTGAAACAGTTCACTCAACTTATTGCTAGCAACAACAGTTATAAAAATTGCTAAGCCTGGAAAAACGGCAAGCCACCATGCCTGGTAGTTGTTTCTTGCGGAAGCAATGAGTTTTCCCCAACTTGCTTCGTCAGCTGAAATTCCCATTCCTAAAAAGGATAAACTAGCTTCCAATAAAATAGCGGCAGCCATTCCAAACGATAAACTAACTAAAACGGGACTTAAGGCGTTAGGTAGAATGTGTTTTCTCAAAATTTGAAAGTTATTCAACGCAAGTGCTTTGGCACTTTGAATGTAGTTTTCATTTTTTACTTTAATCACTTCGCCTCTGGTGTATTTTGCAATGGAAGTCCAAGCGACACTTGAAATAATAAGAATGGTTGTGAAAAACGAAGGTTCAATAACGGCAGTTAGACACACCAACAGAAAGAGTAGAGGAATGGCGTCGATAAATTCTATTATTCTACTTACTATAAGGTCTAAAGGAATAGAACGCTTACTTGTGGTCTGTCTAGAATATTTTCCAATTAAAAAAAGTACCACTAAAAAGACGGTAGAAAAAGCAGCGAAGAATACGAATTTTTGTAAAAGGCTAACCGTGCTAATGCCCCATGGAATAATGGTTACCACGGAAAGCGAGTAAATTGGAAAAAGGATAAGTCCTGCTGCAAGTTTCCGTTTACTCACAAACAAGGTGCGATCTCCAAAATACCCGGCTAATCCGCCAAGAAGTATACCGATCAGTCCTGCTATAAACACGACGCCAAAGCCAATGATGAATGCTGTTCTGCTTCCATGCAAAAGTTGGGAAAGAATATCTCTACCAAGCTCGTCCGTTCCGAGCCAATGCCGGTAATAATTCGATTCAATTTGCTGAGAGTCGAAGGGAGAAATGGAATTCGAATTATCATAGTCAATAGCTGATGGAGAATAGGGTATAAGCGGTTTGATCAATTGACTTGTTTCCCCTTGAGATGCTATAATTGGAGCTAATGCGGCAATGCAAGCCCAAATTAGGAAATAGTAAACGGCCCAATTTTTCTTCCAACTTTTCATTTCTGCGCTTTATTTTCAGATGAAAGTTGCACCCTTGGGTCGGCAAAATGATAGAGCACATCGGCAATCAACAATCCAACCATAGAAAAGAATGTGGCGATGAGCAGTAGAATATAAATCGTTGAAAAATCTCGCGACAAGATGGATTCAATGCTGAGCTTTCCCATTCCCGGAATGGAAAAAATGTACTCAACAATGAACGAGCCGGAAAATAAAGCGGGAATAATACCACCTAGCATCGTAATTAAAGGGAAGGATGCATTTTTAAACAACTGTCCCCACATAATGGCGGAAGTAGAAAGTCCTTTAGCTTTCGCAGTGATAATGTAATCTTTCTGAAGCTCTTGTTGGATGGAGTTTTTCAATTGTTTGTAGACAAATGCAATAGACCCATAACTTAAAGCAATTAGCGGAAGCGTCAAGTGTCTTATCCTCAATTCTATAATTTGCGAAGTGGTGTAGTCGTCTTGAACGAAACCTAACCCATAGGTCGGGAACCAATCCAAATAATCGCCCGAAGCGAAAAAGAGAATTAATAAGGTTGCAATCCAAAAATTGGGGATGGCATAGAAAAGAAAAAATAATTTATCAAGTATTTTACAAAGAATGGATTCAGGATTAAAACTGCTGTAAAAAGCAGCAGGAACAGCAATGGAAAAGGTAATTAATAGAGACAGAATGCTGAGTAACAAGGTCCAATAAATAGCATTGTTTACTTTTTCGTTAACTGAAGTAGCATCCACTAAAGATTTTCCAAAATCACCTTGGAGTAAGGCATTCAACCATAAGTGGTATTGATTATTAAAACCATTCCATTTTAAGGAAGGAATATAGTTCTGGAATTGGTTCTTGTTAGTTGGTAGATCCTTAAATTCGGATTTGAGATATGGGAACTCTTCTAAAATGTTGGGTTGAATTTTTTTCGAGTTTAAGTTTTTTAGATCTTGAATTAAAGCTTGTTGTTCCTTGGAAGTTAGTAGCGGTAAAGTTTCCTTGGCAGTGGCGTAAAAACGGTTTACTTTTTCCCAATTGCCAATTTGGTATGCTACATCTTCTAGATTTTGACGAATTATCGGATCTTGAATTCTGTTTAACGTATCGCAACTCGATTTTCGAAAGATACTAAGGTAAAAGGAAGGTTTGTGAAAGCCCAATTGTTCTGCTTTAGCATAATTCGCTTCCCACGTTTCTATGATATTATCTCCAGATGAACGAAAATTATTTTCTTCTTTTTGCACGAGCAAATCTTGCTGAGAAAATTGAGCCATGTAAAAGACAAAAAAGCTCATTACTCCTAGCGTTGGAATAAATAGCAAGAGTCTTTTAGCGAAGTACTTTAGCATGGATTAATACAATTCTGCAGCCCAAAAATGTGGACGAATACTATACACGGAAATATTTTTTAGTCTGCTAGAGTAGGCAAAACGATTTCTTGTACTTAGTAAATAAATGTATGGCGCATCGTTAGCAACAATTTCTTGAACCTTTTTAATTTTATTCGTTCTAATTTGCTCATTTGGTTCCATTAAAATACTCTCTATTAAGCTATCTAATACAGGATTTTGGTAGTTTGCGTAATTTCTACCACCATTGGCAGAGGAGGAATGCAATGCGCTTGTAAAGTCTGGCGTAATGGGTAAAGTCAATTTTCCACTCGTAAACATTTGC
>Ga0307983_1000914_pt1 | contig 13786 bp, 10 predicted proteins | sample OrgLakmetagen991_FD_201845 | JGI IMG/M metagenome (GOLD analysis project Ga0307983, IMG submission 201845) | Saline water microbial communities from Organic Lake, Antarctica - #991 | ecosystem: Environmental > Aquatic > Non-marine Saline and Alkaline > Saline | place: Antarctica: Organic Lake... | reverse complement strand
TTTCGAATGAGCTCTTGCGAATAACCGACCCTGGTTGGGGAACCAGGTCCGGCCCTAGTGGCAGAATCCTGCTGGCCAGACGTCCGACACCCTGCAGGAAAAGAACGTACCCATCAGCATCCACATAGTTGCATTTGCCGTAAACAGCCGAACAATCAGGAGTGGCTTTAAGCTGCCTCAGAACCTTCTCCATTGACCCTGTTTCTAGAAAGTCATCATCTCCCAGCCAAGAGCAATATTTGATGCTTTCGGGCTGATCCCTGAGTCCTTGGTTTATCGCTGCGGCAAGTCCATGGCCGGCATCTGCCACAAACAAGTCAAACAATCCAGCCTGCTCTAGTCCAAGGCGCTCCTGAAGGTTTTTGGGAGCCACCAGCGTTATTAGTTCTACTTGACTGCGAAGAGACCGTAGAGAGCGACTCAGGGTCTCGGTTCGTGTTCCCAACGTCGGAACAATAAAACCTATTCCGTTTCTTGGCGCCACAGGCTGCCTATCGGCTTGTCCACGTGATCTGGATTTTGGAGCTTTTTGATGTCTTCCTCCACCATGGTTTGAGACAGGAGTCCAACTTCAACCAAGTCATTCATTCCAAGAGCCTTGGCTGACCCCGCATTGTTGGCCTGCAAATCCGCAACCTCGGTTGGTCTAATGTACCTGGGATCAAATTTCACATAGTCCAGGTGATTTAGACCAGCATGTCTAAAACAGGTCTCTACAAAACTAGAAACCGAGGAGGACTGTCCGGTTCCAATAACACGGTCCACCGGCTGATCTTGCTGAAGCATTCGCCACATAGCCACGACATAGTCCGGGGCATAGCCCCAGTCACGCTTGGCTTCGAGGTTTCCGAGGAACAGCTCACTCTCTAGCCCGGCACTGATTCTTGCCACTGCCCTAGAAACTTTTCTGGTTAGAAACGTTTCGCCTCTTCGCGGGCTCTCGTGGTTGAACAGGATCCCACTCACGGCAAACATGTCATATGCTTCCCGATAGTTTTTCGTGACCCAATGAGAGTAAAGCTTTGCTGCAGCGTATGGAGAACGTGGACTAAAAGGCGTATGCAGACCCTGTGGGGCAGCCGAATCACCAAACATCTCTGAACTTGACGCCTGATAAAATTTCACCCCCTTTTTTGCCTGTCTTATTGCCTCCAGAATCTTCAAGGTTCCAAGCCCTGTTACGTCTCCCGTAAAAACTGGCTCGTCGAATGAAACTCGAACATGAGACTGCGCTGCCAAGTTGTAAATCTCGTCGGGGGCTATTTCGGAAATAAGACTCGCCAGCCTAGAGCCGTCGGTCATATCCCCGTAGTGAAGGATTAGCCTCCTCGAGCTGTCGTGAGGATCCTTATAAAGGTGTTCGATTCTTGAGGTATTGAAGGTAGAGCTTCTTCGAATGAGCCCATGCACAACGTAGCGCTTCGAAAGGAGGAGTTCTGCAAGGTACGAGCCATCTTGGCCGGTGATACCGGTGATTAAAGCTGTCTTCATAAATTCCTCGAATTTGTCTAACTTTCATACCACACTACCAAAATTTCCCGTCTTAGTATTTGCCAACTTTAGGTTAATGGCCCGATGACAAAACCTTGCAAGGGCGGTCCCTGTGGGTTAACTTAGCTGGGCAGCCGCTTTAAAACTGCCGCTTGAGAGCGGGGAACCGCTGGATGAGATGGCTACTTGCGGTGTAGTGATTTACAAATTGAGATTATGTTCCTTGAATAGAGCCGCTCGATTTTATAGGATCAGGGCTGCCTTCAGGTGTTAATTTCCGTGACGTGCTTTGGTGTGCGTGGGTGGTGGTCATAACATTTTGATTTGATAGTGCGGATATACATTTCGGAGGCCGCGGGGTCTTAATCCAGAGCATCAGTCTAGAAAAGTAGACAGTTGAACACCTTGAGCAGAAGGACAAAATCTGCGGACGACGGACATCGAGCACATAGCCCCTCCCCCGGAGAAATGCTCAATTTATCAATGTATCTCGGTCACAGGTGTCTGGGTCGAAAAACCCGCCAATAAGCGACTAAACTCATAATCGCCGCTAATCATCCGCGGTCGGATGAAGAAAAGCAGTCAAAAACAATCCACTGAAATGACAAGTAGCGAAGTTGGCCTAGATGAAAATTATTGCGGAAATTGGGATTAATCACGAGGGGTCAATGCAAATGGCGAGACAGCTCGTATCCGCGGCTTCTGAGGCAGGCGCGGACGCAATTAAGTTCCAGTACAGAAATTTGAATAATGCATATTCCGAAACTTTTAGAGAGATTGGGGATGAAATAGTATTAGAGGAGATTAGCAGGAGCTATTTGTCCCCAGACGAACTAATCGGGCTTGCGGGACACGCGAAGGCACTGGGCCTTGAGTGTGGAATTAGCTTTTTCGATGAGCAAGACATTAAAGACTTTTCAAACCATGTTGAAATTTTTGATTTTTTCAAAATTCCTTCGGTAGAGCTCCTAAACAAATCGCTAATTGCGGCTCTGATTGGACTGGGTAAGCATCTATATATCTCTCTCGGCGCCCATAATGAGTCGGAAATCGAGGACACCCTCAGGGCCTTACCTGATGACGGCTGGACGCCCTTGCACTGTGTGTCTAACTACCCAGTAGCGCTCCATAATGCCCAATTGGGTTACCTTACTCATCTTCTGAAAAAGTGGGATAGGGAAGTTGGATATTCAAGCCATGATGACAATTGGGAGGTTTGCTTGCTGGCAATCCAGTTGGGGGCTGCAGTTGTTGAACGGCACATAACCCTTGATAAGAACTTGGAAGGGTTGGATCATTCCTCCAGCTCGACCCCAAATGAATTTAAGAAGTTGTCGCTATTGTCTCGAAACCACTCCGCACTGATGGCAGGAAACGAAGATCGCATTCCTAATCAGGGCGAACTACTGAACAAGCAAAATCTAGGCCGATCCTATTACGCGAAACACAAGCTCGTGGAAGGAAAGGCTCTACAAATGAGCGATTTTGTATACCGATCGCCGAACGTCGGCATAGGAAAGGCAAGACTACAGAGTGTTCTAGGCGACAAACTGCAAATGAGCTTAGAAATGGGCGCGCCTCTCACAGAAAGAGCCTTTCTGAAGGTAGCGACGCTACCAGAGGCTGTTATTGAAAAAGCAAAAGAGATCGGCTTATCGCTGCCAGTTCGCTTGCATGATCTTGAGCGAATGCAAGAGCAATTCCCCATTGATTCATTTGAATTTCACTTATCCTTCCAAGAGGCACTAGCTGAAATTGACTACTCGAGAATGAATTCGGAGAGCAGATACAGCGTTCATCTGCCTGACTACGTAAACCCCCGACAGCTAATGGATCCGTTTTCATCCAACGAAGAGCAGAGAAGCCAAAGCCTCAAGATTCTCGATCGCACGGCTCTGTTTGCGAAACGACTGCAAGACCTAACGGGCAAGAGTGTCCCCGTTGTGGGCAGCTTCTCAACGGTTCATTCAGATAGGGCTGTTTTCTATGAACAGCACAGCGAACTTCTGAAAGGGTTTGCCAGTCAAGGCGTTGAAGTAATTCCACAATGGCTCCCTCCAATGGCTTGGTATTTTGGAGGCTCCGTACGGCTAGAAGTCATGAATGACACGGCGGACGTGCCGTACATTAAGAAACACTTGGCAGGCATTTGTTTGGACGTGAGCCACTTGATTTTGGGTGCAAATTATTTCGGATTTTCGCCTTCAGATTTGCTCGTGCAGCTGGAAAGTCACACCCGTCATGTTCACATTGCTGACGCAATTGGGGTCGATGGCGAGGGGCTCGATGTTGGCCGAGGTGACGTAAAAAATCTGCCCATAATAAAGAAAACCCTGCAATACGATGGCATGAAAGTAATCGAGGTTTGGCAAGGGCACCTGGATGACGGAGCCGGTTTCAGGAGGGCAATTTTGAGCCTGGTTGCGCTGCATGAGGAGGAATAGAGTGCGCAAAGTGTTTATATCCGGAGTGACAGGCCAGGACGGTGCGCACCTCGCACAGGAGTTATTGAATTCTGGATGCCAAGTGTTCGGGGGTTTTCGTCGCGGAGACGATAAGTTTTGGCGGCTGGACTATTTAGGAATTTTCGAAAGAGTTGAACTAATTGAGTTTCAACTAAGCGAACCCCAGAGCTTTTTTGCAATTTTGCAAGAGAATCAATTCGATGAAATTTACCATCTGGCGGGCGAGAGCTTTGTTGCGGATTCTTTCGGCCACCCGATTCTAACTTTAGAGCTAAATACAAACGCGGTTTGCAATCTGCTTGAGGCCACAAGGCTAACCTCTCCTCACTCACGTATTTTTATTGCTTCGAGTTCTGAAATCTATGGAAATGGCCACGGGTCGACGATGTTGACTGAGGAAAGCGTTGCTAATCCAGGAAACCCATATGGAATCTCCAAGTTAGCTGCTGATTATTTCGTGAAGATGTATCGAGAGGTGTACGGGCTGTTTGTCTGCTCAGGAGTCATGTTTAATCATGAAGGTCCGTTGCGGGGGAGACAGTTTGTCACTCGAAAAATATCTCACAATCTAGCTCGGCTGAAAATGCAAGGGGGCCCACCCTTAAAACTTGGAAACCTGAATGCCAGTAAGGACTGGGGTGCTGCCGCGGATTACGTGCGAGCAATGGTGTTGATGTTGCGCTCGGACGAGCCCAATGATTATGTGATTGCGTCCGGTGAGCTTAACTCGGTAAGAGACCTACTAACACTTTCCTCGAATGCCGCTGGCTTTAGGCCAATCTTCGAGGGAGAAGGCCTTGATGAAACCTGTAGGGATGAGAGCAGCGGCTTAGTTCTTGCTCAGGTAGATGAGCGTTATTTCAGGCTGACCGAGACATATCCAATAGCAGGAGACCCTTCGAAAATTGCGAATGACCTGGGTTGGCGAAGGAATCAAAATCTAAGGCAAATCGTAGATAGTATGGTGGAGGCCGACGTAAATAGGTGGAAAGCTGGAGTAAGTAATGTTTGAAGATCTCAAGACGAGGTTAATCGGAAGCTTCTACACTATTTTCACTCCATTTCTGGAAGACGAGTCAATTGATTTTGAGAATCTCGAAAAATACATCACGATCCTGTATCGACAAGGTGCTCGCAGATTTTACGCCATGGCTTATAACTCCAGATACGGTCAACTGTCTGATGCGGAGATTTTTGAGCTAAATGCTTTTTGCATAAACGTAGTCAAGGACCTAGATGAGACCAATATAGTAATCGTTGGCGACCCCATTCACGGGTCAACTCGAAATTCTATCGACTTTGCAAATCACGCGAAGCAGCATGGCGCGGACTTGGTTTCCTTGATTATGCAGGAAAAGTTCTTCGGTGACGCGCAGGTACTCGAGCATTATTCGCAAATTGGCGAGGCAACCAACATGCCCATTTTGGTACACGAGATGCCGTTTTTATCGGGCTTTGACGGTAAACAGATGCATTGGCCGCCATCTCTTTTGACTTCACTAAAAAAAATACCGCAAATCGCAGCTCTTAAGGAAGACGGCAAGGACTTCGAGCTAACCAGAAAGGCTTTAGAGCTCGAGCCGGACATAAGAGTCATAATTGCAGGAAGCAAAAAGAAATTAATGCAGTTCCGGCCGCATGGGGCGTTGGCGTATCTAAACGGTATTTCTATAATCGATGCCGGGATTGGAGAAACATTTTGGCAGGCCTTTCAGGACAATGACGAAGCGACCATAGATTTTATACTGGAAAAACTAGAAAAGCCGTTCTTCGATAAGTGCGTTGGCAAGTACGGCTGGCACAGAACGAACAAGGCACTTTTGCAAGCAGCCGGATACATGCATAGACGAGACAGAATGCCGCTGAACCACCTTTCTGATGACGAGTTCATTGAAGTGCAGAATGTTTACCACGAAGTTAGTCAAAATTGGAATCTACTCAGGGCTGATGCCAAATGAAATATACCGCCGTAGTGCCGGCCCGGTCTGGGTCTAAGCGGCTACCTGATAAGAACGTCAGAATATTGGGAGGCAAGCCCCTCGCGGTTTGGACACTGGAGGCATGTGTTGATTCGGGCAAAGTTGACGAAGTAATTTTTTCAACCGACTCTATGGAGTACTGGGACCTTGTTAGGGGTTACGTAACGTCGGACAAGTTGACTCTTGACTACAGAACACCTAGCCAAGCTGGGGACAACGTGAAAATATTCGATTACCTTAAGGGTGAGAGTGTAAAGATCTTCGAAGACCGGCAAGGGTGTTTCCTGTTGGCCCTTCCGACCTGTCCTTTTCGTGAAACCAAGCACATTGACGAAGCCATCGCTTTGCACGAGCAGACTGGTAGCGCCGTTTTTTCAGCCACTCCTTTCGAATTCTCGGTAAATTTCGCGTTCAATCTCTCCGAAGCTGGTTGGACCTCATTACTTCCTGATTCGCCCATGATTACCGGCAACACCAGAGGCCAAGACCAGATGGGGGCTTTTCACCCCAACGGAGCGATTTATGTTCGCAAAATCGCAGATCTTCTGAACTCTGGACTGAAGACCCTTTACGACGAGGCGACTCCTTACATCATGACGAGGGACGAATCAACCGATATTGACGAAGAGTCAGACTTCCTTTTAGCGGAGGCGCTCATCTCTGCTAAAGTCCAGGGCTAGGCACTGCGGCAATGAGCGACGCTCTTCACATTTGGCCTCTAGCCGAACGATCCGGGGACTGCATTCCGGGGGTAAGGGTGAGTTTGAGGCCATGAGTCCCAGCGAGTTCATCAGAAAGATTTGTTCTCTCGAAAAATCAATGAATATCGATGAAATTAGGTATTCAGATTTTAACGCCTGGCCTCTTGTTAGGCTTGCGATTCTTCGGCGGGCCTCTCCAAAACCCTCACCATCTAGAGCTAAAAGCACTTGGGACCTCGGCAAGAAAATCAGGAGGCTTTTGCGGAGTGGGCTAGCCAACCTGGGAAACCCCATGAGGGTCGAGCAAGTAGACATCGTCTATTTCACCTTAGCGTCCCAGTCTCGCGAGGTTGTGAATAATCAGAGATCCAACCCGCACGCAGAAGGCCTCCGAGAATTCTTTGCGAAAAACCACAGAGTAAAAACTCTTGAAATGAGCGATGACTACCAAGGACCAAAGGCCTGTGCGAACAATGAAACCACCTCCTTAGACAATATATTTTCACGCACGCTTATCAGGTTCAAGCTCTCCAACTTGTTCCGTTTTGATAAATACGAGCTCTTTACCCCGATGAATAAAGAGATCCAGAGAATTTTCGGGTTTCAGATCAGAGTTGATTCTGATGTGGAGTTCTTGAACTTGCTCGCAGAGGAATTCGTTAAAGTCCTCTGGCTGTACAATCCAAAAGTGGTATTTGTGTCTGTGTTTTATCGGATAGAAGCAATGGCAATGTGTCTAGCATGCGAACGCCTTGGAATCAAGGTTGTCGAATATCAGCATGGAGCGCAAAGCGACCAGCATCCAATGTATACCAACTGGGAGAACGCCCCCAAATCCGGTTACGAGTTAATACCGGACATTTTCTGGACGTGGGGTGAAGCCTCTAAGAGACGCATTTCAACTTGGGCAGACAAGACCAAGAAGCACAGCGCAATTTTAGGAGGTAACTTGTGGATGACCCTCAACGGCCCAATCCACACCGAAGCTTTAGGTGCCAGGGGTGAGGGGTATTACAAGGATGGCAAAATTCACGTCCTCGTTTCATTGCAGGGAGATCCATTTTTCCCAGGCTTCTTGCTCGACGCGATTTTTGAAAGCTCAAACTTTGTTGTGTGGCATCTAAGGGACCACCCTCGGTTGCCAATAACGAAATCATTGCGTCGAAGAATTCTTCAGTGTGAAAATACCGAGCTGGAAGAGTCCACCAGCACTGCTTTATATGAATTACTAAGCAGGGTTGACATACATGTGACCGGATTTTCCACGGTGGCATTCGAGGCGCAAGTTTTCAATGTCCCCACTGTGTTCACACACGTGAACGCGGTACTTGGGCACTCCTCGCTAATAGGCCTAAATGGACTGAATTATGCTGATAGTGCTGCTGAGCTCTTGAAGCTTGTAAAGCGATTGAATGACAGCAGACCCCTCGCTGAGTCGGTTTACATTATTTCTGATTTGGAGTTATCGACCGCTGTTCTCGACGCTTTGGTAGGTAATTCTAACCCTCCCGAAATGGGGTACTGAGCTCGAAGCCAATCTGATTGAGCAGCTACTTTTGCACATTGCAGTAGCCAGTTAGCTCATTCCAGAAGACGTAACCGCCTGCACGTGTATTTCGGTAACTTTGTCTAATTAGGTTATTTGTTTCCGGATGTGTTGCACGAAACCGATTTGCAGCCAATACACATTGAGGATTGCTTTTGGCGGCTTCCACGCGGATCATTGGAGTGGTCCCCTCGATAGTCTGACCGTCCCTGTCTTCCAAGCATATCTATGCGGGTCACTTGAAGCCCCTATTCGGATAATGGTTGTGCCCCCGAAGGGTCCTTCTTTCGCCAGAACGTACTCTACCGGCACGATGCCATACTTCAGTACTGAAGACGAGAAGCGTTCCGGCTGTCCCTTCTACGGGCACAATCATGTCGTCAGAGAAGGGGTGGTCACGAGACGCTTGTCGATTCTTGTAAGAGATTTTCTTAGCGTTGAGACGAGTAAAAGCAGAGTAGCTGGTTGAGCCAGGAACGCAACTAAAAGCGCCGTTTTCTTGGGTGGTGTCTGTCAGATAAAGCAGAAACTTTAGAGAAGGCTTAACGTCGAAATGAAGATCTTGTGCCACATGAATGGTCTTAGGCACTTCTCGCATCGCGTAAACTTCCTTGTTCAAAGAAGGGGGGCCTGCCGGAAAAAAAGCGGACGAGACTTGTCGCATCCAGTTATCCGCGTAAAAGCGCCTAATCTCCCCCAGGCTCTCAGGGACGCCGGGTAGCATGAGCTTCGCACCGAAACCGGCTGACATGGGAATGTCTTTGACGCCAGTACCCATGGGAGCACTCGCAGAATTGAGGAGCTGGAATTCTTCTTGCAGTCGAGATAGCTCCGAGCCTTGGGAAAATCCTGGCAACCTAACTACGCCAAAAGCCCTCACAAGCCTAGCTAATTGCGTCGCAGATGATGCTCTACCCATCTCAATGTCTATAAGCATTTTTAAATACTAGTACATACGCGGGGCCGGCGAGCTTGCCCCTTATCGCTGACTCATCCACACTGTCGGGCTTCGAACTATTTTTGATTCTCCTAATCGGACCCTCAGCCAGGAGCAATCCGGCCCGCAAAGGGCCGCGACCGTTCATACCTCTACCCAGAACCAGCCTCCTTATCCCGCCTTGCCTACAATGGGCAATATGTGTATGTGATTGAAATCAATAACCGGCACCGGAAAGCATCGAGTCTTTTGCCCAGGGGGACCGTATTGTCAAAAAACTATAGTCAATGCGATCAAGCACCTGAAGTGCTGCATCTCGAACTAGAAATCGAGCCTCATAAATTAATGTTGTATCGTTCTATCAAGCGTTAAATCGTACTGCTGGCAAGTTGAGCTGGTCTTGCTAACAGAAACACGAAAAGTGTCGTCAGTTTAAGTTTAGGATTCTTGTTCGCACCGCTTGATGAGCTCAACATTGGGAGAAAAAATGACTCAGTTTTTGAATAACTACGACAAAGCGTTGCACGACGCAATTTACGAGGAAATGCTCAAGACTGATCCGGCAAGGTTGTTTTTGAATCCAAGGCTCAAAATTCTAAAGATTGTTCAAAGTACTATCGGCTCCCCCTTCGGAGTCATTGCGGATGTTGGCTGCGGGAGTGGCTATTTCGGTATTTTTTTAGCCACTCAAACCGACCAGATTAAATACGTGGACGCTATTGAGGCATCAGAAGCTGCAGTTAAAGAAGTGATTCCCAGAAATGCAGAGTTTCACAATGTGTTAGGAAAAGTAAAGCCGATTTTCGGTTCGTTTGATGAGCTGGCAAAGGAGACATATGATTTTGTCTTCGCAATGGGTGCCCTACATCACTCTCCAGATTTAAAGAAAACACTAGAGGTTATTTCCCAAAGCTTAAAAAAAGGTGGATACCTAATTGCCCAAGAGCCGGCAATGCCAGATTCTACCTCCCATGAGGCTTATGATTTTAAATACAATATTGTTGAGGAGAGGTTTGGTTTAAAAATACGCAATGGGGACAGGTTCGACCGGTTTTATAGAGAATGTGAGTACAAGAGCTCCCTGGTTCATGCTGGTTTTGATATTTTGTTGTGGGATGATTTCGTGGGCGGAATCAAAAAATCGGCTGTGCTTGCGGAGCTTTTCAAATCGTTAGTTTTTTCAATTAAAAGAGACGGCCTGAATAGCACCCTGCAAAGATTCTTAAGGAATTATCGCGGGACACAAAAAGTGGGGCCTGATTCTCCTGACTGGCAGTCGGACATGAAAAACGCGACGAGTAAGGTCATGCCAAAAATGACAATTGCACGAAAATCAAGCGCTTGCAACACCCACCACGCAGAATGACATCTCAAGATGTCGCCCGCCGAATCCCTCGACGGCCGGGAGCGCCACGGTGAAAGGCTGTGTTGTGTGCCTTAGTTTGGCCCCAAAGAGCTCAAGTTTAGTGCCCCTCAAAACTCGTCCAATTGGTGGGTCATTTTTTCTCCGCTCCCGATAACGTGGCGATGGAATTTGTTCCTTGCTGCGAAAATGCCCGCACCAGACCAGCTAGGTGACATGTGAACAGTTGTGTTTGGTGATGGCGACCTTGATGGAGGCGATGCGCTGTAGGTGTCTACTCTTGGACACATAATTTGGGCTGAAACTGGTCGACTACGTGAAATTGCACCAGTAACCCAATGGTAGCGGTCGAAACTAATACTGACATTGCAATTTGCACCATGTCCATCCTTCCTTGACTTGGGGTTTGCGATGTTAATGCTTATGAGGATGTCTTAGGTCGACTTGAAAACCACGTCAGCCCCTTGGTCCTCCGCAAACCCTAGATGCATGCGCGTCAGTGCACCAGAAGTCCGAATCAGACAAGGCGTCACTTACGCTTCCATTTATGAGGATTCTTTTAGATACTGAAGGCTCGCTGTCAGAAAGAAAGAGGGAAGCGCGGTATCCTGATCCGCAGTATACGGCCACGGCTTTGTTCACTAGGTCGCCTTCAAGAAAGGGAAAGTCCTCGTATGGAATGCTGGTGGAGTGCCTAAGGTGGCCAATGTTCCACTCTTTCCCGTGTCTCAAGTCGAGAGTCGTCAGTGCTTCCAAAGAAATCCAGTTTTCGAGCTGTGAAGCGTCGATGACGTCTGCACCGAGAGGAGTGAGTTCAGTTTCGCCAATATTGGTTATAAAGCGGTTGGGGGCGGGTCGTCCGATTGCCACCAGCCCCTCTGACAGAATTTCCGCCTGAAACTCGTCCAACACTAGAAACATCGGGTCGTCGGGTAGATCCTGACGCCAACCAAGCCACGCTGGGAACGGTCCGTCAGTCCCCAATGTCTTAGCCTGAACTTCTCCGGTCTCTAATCGGACCCTGCGGGGTCGGGTGTCTAAGAGTTCCCTATCAGCGTCGCGGCTACCCACAGTTTTTAGGAAGAAGTCATGGAAATTTCTTATAGGGCTCCGGTTAATTTCAATTTGGTTCCTAGTTGACATTTCACGAAAGTGCGGCGGTATGGGAAGGGGGTTGTCTAATAGCCGGGCCATCGGGTTCGCGGAAGTCAAGTAAGGATTTACTAGCCTATCGTGTCCCACCGTGGACCCTAATGATTCCACGGCGCCGTAAGAGCAGTAACTCCCAAAGCCGTGCGTTGGTAAGAGTAAAGTATCGTCCTGAACGAGGCCGCTCATCTTATGCAGGGACTCAATCTGCATAACAGCGAGTGTTTCTGGGGATTCTTCCGGGTCCAAATCAACCCTCCCCAGCCCACCGCGAATCCATGAACCCCCTGAAAATAGCATTGCGGCTTGGTGGACATTGAACTCTAGAATCAGCGAATGGTGGTCCAGAGTATGGCCCGGTGTATGCAACGCCCCTAATCCGAAGCTGTCAAACTCTATGCGCTGCCCATCCTGCATGGGGTTAGCTACGGCCACGTGGCGGGATTTGTAACTCGGTGCAAAGTATGACGCCCCGAGAGTCTCCGCAATATCAAAGCCTCCGGAAATGTAGTCATTGTGTATGTGTGTATCAAAAACTGCCGAGACAGAGAGCCTCTTCTCAGACAAATACTGGAGGATTCGCCAATTTGACAACGGCGGATCAATAATCAAGCAATCACGCCCGTTTTTCACTAGGTAGCATCTATTACCGAGAGAGACAAACGAGAAAACAACGAGACTGTTTCCAGCCTCATCTGTAGATTCGCTAATCTCCAATTGCCCTACCTGTCTCGCCTGAATTCCTCGCAGATACTTATCTTGAACAAAAATGAGACTATCACTAAGTTGCAGCTTGAGGCGCAAAACAATCCCGATTTAAGGCCTTCTGGTGCTCCTTCAGGCGGCCCAGGCCGTGAAAAACGGCAGTCTAGTTGCCTCCCCTAATTCCAGAAACCTAGGCAAATTGCGATGAGAATTTCTACAACCGATACCTTTGACTTTGGAGCCTAAGATCATCAAGGAACCAGTTCCCACAAGGCGGCTTCACCGGTGTTTTGGCCGTGAGATCAGCACGAGCTTAAAACTTATAAAGCGACTACTTCAACGGTGCGAAAGCCCTCTTCACGACCTGCAGCACCAAAACCGGGTCTCGGAGTAAGGATTTCAAGAGCCTCCGAAGCATTTGGCGCGATATCTGTCTTTCTTTCGACCGATTTCGACTTGTTTGGAGAGGCGGACCACTATGGACATCAAGTGAACCAGCCTCGACTGATGCGAATATTCGCTCGAGATTGCCATGGGTGGAGCTTTCATCAAACCCAATATTTTGTATCAGGTTAACAGACGGCATTGCGCAAAGAAGCTTTCTTGCGTGGATATATTTAGCAAAGGGTATCGCCCACGAGTTCAGATTGACTTCTCTCAGGAGAAGATTCCAGAAGAGGAGTTTGGAAAACATTCCTGGAATTGCGTCACATGAATTGGAAAAGCTACGGCCAGGTGAATCGTGACTTCTAAAATCCTGCCAGGTATCTTTCCATGTGGCCCATCCCCAAATATATGGGTGTCCAATGAACATGTATGGATCGGTAGTTCTCCGCATTCCGCTCAAATTTGTGCCGGATATAATCGCCACCTCTTCACTGTGCTCAAACTGGCCGAGCAGTTTCTCAGCAAATGGGAAGAATGAAGGTGATGGCATGCAGTCGTCTTCCAGAATGATGGCCGAGCTCTCGGACTGAAAGACAAGGTCAAGCCCTCCTAGGACGCTCTTACTTAGGCCGATATTCTCTAAGGAGTAATGTCTGAAGACTTCGCAATGCCAATCTACGCCCTCAGTTTCCTCCCGAGCCGACCTAACTAGGCTCTCTTCATCTTCATCTTTATCGGTGCGCGGACCATCGGCGAATATGTAGAGCCGTTCGGGCTTGTACTGACTAATTAAAGCAAACACTCGCCGAGTAGTTTCAGGGCGCCTATGAATAAACAGGACCACCGAAGTCAAGAGACCCACCGGGGCAATAAAGTCCAAGTCAAAATTTAACTCCAATTCACACTGAGTCCTAAATGCTATGCGATTCGAGGTCCCCAAGTAGCCAAATGTGAGATCCCGCAACTAGTTCTTAGTTCAGGCGCCGGCAATATGGTCGCATTTTCGATCACTCCCGCAAACTAGTAAAGTGAAGGTAGCAAAGAATGAGGTGAATCTTGAAAA
>Ga0307983_1000910_pt1 | contig 13836 bp, 17 predicted proteins | sample OrgLakmetagen991_FD_201845 | JGI IMG/M metagenome (GOLD analysis project Ga0307983, IMG submission 201845) | Saline water microbial communities from Organic Lake, Antarctica - #991 | ecosystem: Environmental > Aquatic > Non-marine Saline and Alkaline > Saline | place: Antarctica: Organic Lake... | reverse complement strand
CTCGATACTATCTAGGTGTCCGACTACCGATTTCTTGAGTGTAAAATACACCGTATGTGTATTTTCTGTTCTAATGCGTAGCCAATTAGCACCCAGTACATTATCTTTAGCACCAGGCTGCCCATAGACAACATCGTGCTGTTCCAGCTCGCCACCTAGCTCTATATTATTTTCGTTTAGTTTTTTAATGAAGCCCTCAATTGGTTCAATTAACCGGGCCTTTACTTCAATTTCTCTCATGCTATGTTTTCCCATTTGTGCTTGTTTAGTGTAAATACTATGTACATAATTGCACAGATGACTGCTGAAGCGATCAAACCATGCGATATATTGTTGTTCCCTATAAAGTTAACTGCTATGACCAGAGTTCCAGAAAACAGCTTATATATCATGCCGTAGAGCGAAACTGCACTTGCCTGCAAATCTTCTGGTGCTGCTTCTTGGATAAATGGAATGACTTTTGCAGAGTTGATGCCCCGCGCAAAACTTAGTAATAGATATATTCCTATCACGTAGATACTCGTAGCCATACCAAGCACCAGGTAAACAAGCACTCCTAGTAGGAAAGGAAACTGCATGGTCAGTTTCTTGCTCCGCGTAGAGAATTCACTTCCCAGTATTGCTGCGACCGATATAGCAGCAAACAAGAATCCGTGATATTGCAAATCAATACCCACAGAGAAAAATAATGGTGTCAAAAACCATATGATCAATAATGTCGATGTAAACAAGCTAGCACCGAGAAATATACGCCAGACCAATACGCTATGCCGAGACAAGTAGATAGTGGTGTCTTTCAAATCACCAATAATATTGCGATTTTTGGCGACATATTTCACGGTTGTATTAGCGATAAACAAAGACAAGAATCCTGCCAGCCCAAGTAATCCAGCCTGAACCAGAAATCCTTTTCGCACAGCCTCTGCGCCAATTGAAGCACCGTATATTGCAGCTGCTCCAGCTGCAACAAAACCTACGGATGTTAGCCGTGCAGCGTACTTTTTATAGTCAAGTTTTGCAGCTGCACAGTGAAACCGCAACAAGGCACTGTCTGCACCACTACTGAGACTAAACCCTATGCCAAGTAGCACTTCGCCTGCTAATGCACCAAAAAAACTATTTGCAAAGAAATACACAATAGCTCCTAGCGTCAGTAGTAAGTCACCAGCGGTATTGCTAGCCTTGTGACTAAACCTATCGGCAAGGTAGCCTGTTGGGATTTGAAAAGCCACCATAGTGAATGCAAATATACCCTGCAATAAACCAATCTGTGCCTGTGATAAACCGAGCTCATTTGACCAAAACACGTAGATTATAGGCACCAAAAGCATAGCCTTTGTCAGAGCAGACTCTGCAAATAGCAAATAGATAGATTGTTTCGATGATAACTTCATGACTTTTAACGCGTTTTAGTTTGTTAGTTCTGAGATCAGAACTCTTTTTTGTTCTGTTGTGTCGCGGTCGCGAACGGTGACGGTATCGTCTTCCAGGGTGTCAAAGTCTATGACAACACAATACGGTGTTCCTATTTCGTCTTGGCGGCGGTATCTTTTACCGATATTGCCATTGTCATCAAATTCACATGGGAATTTTTCTGCTAACTGCTTATACACTTCTCTTGATTTAGCGACTAATTCTGGCTTGTTTTTTAATAGTGGAAATACTGCATAACGAACGGGTGCTAGTTCTGGCTTCAGCTTCAATACTGTTCGTTCATCCCCTTTTTCTGTTGTTTCAATTGTATAGGCGTCTGCCATAACCGCAGTAAATATACGACCCAAACCCATAGATGTTTCAAGTACCCAAGGTATGAACTTCTCTTGTGTTTGCGGATCACGATAGCTCAAATCAACACCAGAAAACTTGGTGTGTTGTGACAGATCATAGTCTGTCCGGTCATGGATACCTTCTACTTCATCGTAACCAAGACTTGGGTAGTTATATTCGATGTCCCACGCCTCTACACAATAAAATACTAAGTTATCATGTTTGCTCCAGCGTAGTTTTGATTCATCTATGCCTAAGTCATTTACGTACCAGTTCCATCTATCGGCTTTGATTTTTTCATAAGCCTCTTTATTCTCATTAGGTCGTACAAAAAACTGCGTGTCCGCCTGTTCAAATTCGCGAGTTCTGAATAGAAAGTTTCGAGGACTTATTTCGTTTCTAAACGCTTTTCCAATCTGGGCAATACCAAAAGGTATTTTCATACGAGTTGTATCAACCACATTTTTGAAGTTTAGATAAATTCCCTGGCAAGCTTCACCCGGTAAGTACACCGGTCGCTCATCAGAGCCTGTAAAATCACCGAGGTTAGACTTCACCAACAGATTAAATGCACGCACTGGACCGAAATTTTTCTTGCCGCAGTTTGTGCATCTTAGCTTGTCTTTATTTTCATCAAATAGCTTTTGTAGCTCAGATTCAGACATTTTTTCGTCGGCTTTTACCCCTATTGCTTCCAGCTCTTTGTCAACGCGTATACGAGTGTTACACTCTTTGCATTCTGCAATCGGATCAGAAAATCCACCAACATGACCAGAGGCCTCCCACACTTTAGGGTGTTTGAACATAGAACTATCGACACCAACAATGTCTTCGCGCATCCGTACATTGCGCCTCCACCATGATTGTTTAATGTTATTCAATAGCTCGACACCGTACGGGCCAAAATCATACAACCCTGCCTCGCCTCCATAAATAGCACTGCCCTGGTAGACAAACCCACGACGCTTACACAAACTAACAATGTCTTCTAGAGATACTTCAGATTTTTTATCACTCATACTATGAAACAGTATACATACATCTTTTAAAGACGTAAAAGTGTAATTTGCAACTTAGTCACATTTTTAAATCGTTTGCTTTTATGTTCTTATCTGCACATGTAGACCAGGTAAGCAATAGATTAACCAGTCTTCTACTTATTCAATAAAAACTACTATCAGTGGGTGAAGTTATTCTCTTGGTTGGAGCGTTTCTTTCTTTTTTTTAAGAAGTTTTTTAAAAATAACTCAGCCAATCTTCTGCAACAAAATCAGGATCTGTGCCTTTACCATCTTCATCTGCACTCCTATTTGTTTTAATTAAATACATGAGGTTAGTACTCGGGTATAGTGCCAACTTAATGCTAGGATTAGCTACTTAGATCTGTACGGGCCGTCTGGCTTACTTCTATAAAGACTAGTTCCGTCAGTAGACATAGCGACCCTTTTTTGTTTTCTGGCCATATCGGCTAGGCCTTCGGCTGGGTTAGTAATAGTTCTGTCTTCACCTATTCCTACTATTGATTTGCCAGTTTCGACGCATAATTGTAAAGCGCCTTTGCCTACTAATACAGCTCGTTTCAGTAAATGTGGTTTTCGTGCGTTCATTTCCTCGACGGTTATGCCGAGTACATCAGCAGTTGTTACTTTTAAGCCTTCTTTGGTTAAAGAAGCAGCATTAGCCTCGCTCAATGGTCTTGCTTGAACTGTCTGACCTTCAGGCTCATGATGGTCTGTTGCTAGTTCAGGTGCATCTTGATCAAAAACAGTCTTCTCGACACTTTGAGCTACTACGAAACCAGAATTAGCTGTTTCAGGTGCTTGTGCAAATTCCTCAACCTCCTGGGTAGTATTGTCGACGACGACTCTTAAATCTGGTCGAGGTGTCTGATCCGGATCGATAAAATGTTTTGTCATGGAACTATTATAGCAAACATAAGCATAATTGTCAATATTATGCAACAATATTAGGCTTTGTGCATGCTGGCGGCGGTTTTGATAGTCTGTGCTAAATCATCTGCCAATTGACTTGCCCCGACAATTGCCTGTAGTTTTTTAGGCGTACTGGAGCGTTTTACCAGACGAAGAAACTTGATGTGCTTTGGATTAAAAACTCCACCTGCATGTTGAAAAAACGACATATCATCATAACTAAAATTGTATAATGACGATTCGGAAAACACACCACCCTCAAGTGGCGCTTCTGTATTAAAGCTACTGCCAAAAATTTCTAATATGTTTGTATAGAACCAGCTTTCGACAATAGTCATATCTTGTGAATGATTATCAAGGCCTTTCAACCCCTCTGATAGTAAAAAATAATAATCGGAACGGTCACTGTGCCCTGAAAACGCATACGCAAGCCCCATGAAATCATAGGCTGCCATGGTTCTGTTAACGTCTTTAACGATTGACTTGAAATGACTTGATAATCTTGTAGAGGTGACCGTTTTCATATCGTTTCGGCCATCAATATAAGTGATGTCGGTCACAGAAAACAATTCTAAACCTCCAGACAATTTGCTTTTTGCTCGCCTGGCTCCTTTTGCAAACAAACTTACTAGGCCATCGTCTTCTGTTAATACTGTCAGAATACGATCTGCCTCGCCATAATTAATGCGTTTCAGGACAATTGCTTTGGTTGTTTTCTGATTCACTGACTTAGGTCCAGCACTATGCCGTCTATTACTGCATCTATAGCTACCTGCGGCTTGTAGTAGACGCGTTTTATGGCAAGAAGCGACCAATCTTTTGATTGCATAACGGTATCGTCGACAGAAAGTGAGGTGTAGAGGTAGATTGGAATGTTCTGTAAGTCTGGATAAGATCTAAGTTCGTAGAAAAACTCTAGCGCACTATGACCACTTAAGGAAAGTTCGGATATAATAGCGCTGGGTGCATCATTATCGATTAACTGCATCGCTATTTCAGGGGTTGGTGCAATATTACTCTTTATATTTTTGGCTACCAACTTGTTTTTTATAAGCTTTGCAATAATTCTGTCTGGTTCTAAAATAACTATATTCATAAGGGTTTACAAAAACGCTAATTGCTCACTAATTGGCAATGTTACGGTAAAGCCTTCACTGCCCTGTTTTTTTGTTTTGCGTAGCGTACCACCAAGAATTAAAAACAATTTATGAGCGAGTATTAGATCAGTGGCAGCGCCAGACACACCCATGTACGGTTGTGATGATGTACCTATTGCTGTATTTTTTCTGCGTAGTGCAACACGAGATAAATCTATACTGCTGTTCGTTAATGATATTTGAACGCCTTTATTATGCCGAGAGACATGCCACGTCATAGCTGACGGTTTTTGAGTCATCGATAATACAGCTTGCCACAAACTTTCAATACCTGACTGCAGTGCTGCAGAGTGACCGTCTATGCTGGCAACGCCACTTTGGATAAACACCTCTGTTTCACATCCATGCTCTAGTGCGAGCGGCTGTAAGTCATGCGCAACACGGGTTAGCGTACTTCCTACATGGACTGGGCTTAGTTGCAGAGCCAACTGATCAGCATCAAGACGCTTAAATAACAGCATGTTATCTATTGTGCGGAGTGCCTTTTTTGATTCAAGAATAATTGTTCGTGACTGATCGTTTTCATGACTGTATTCTGCCAGTGCTTTTATAACCGTAAGCGGTTTTTTGAGTTCTTCGCCCATCATGAACACTGCATCGTGTTCATGGCTGAGTTTTTCATTGTGCTCAACATCTGAGCGGTGATGACTCTGCATGGAACGTTGTTACCCTTTAACTGATACTTAGTATAGAGTAATTACTTGTTTAACAATATTGCGGAATTAACTACGGAACGTATATTTTTACTATACCTACGAAGTTTCACTACCCGACCTAAACAAACCATCAAAGACATTTTCACTCATCCCCCAGTGCTTTTTATAAAAGTATTGTTGAGCTTTTTTGAAATCTATTTCTCTCGATTGCCCACGTACTTCAATTTCAAGATGCTTCGCGACTATTTCAGGTGAAAATTTTACCTTATAGCCGAGAGCTCGAACACGTTTTCCAATGTCATGTGCTTCATGGTACCGCATATTTTGATCAAAACCACTCAGTTCGGTAAATACACTTGCTCTAATGCAAAAATTGCCTTCAGCTACCCAGTCAACTTCTCTTTCAATAGGATCTTTATTAAAAACACTCCAGCTATCGCTATACGGCATTGCGTGCTGATAAATATAGTCTAAGACTTCTTGATTATTTGAAAAATCATTTGCCATATTTTCATAAACTAATGCTTGTGCGTCTTCAAATGGATGCATCTCTGGACCAAAATTCCAGCTCATCGGAACGCCAGATCTGTCTAGTAGTAGCCCACCGACTAGAGCCACCTCTTCGTCCTTAAAAATCTCTCTCGCTTTAGTAACAACACCCTCAGTAATTAACTCAGTGTCAATATCAAGAAACATTATGATACCTTCTGTGACTACATTTAGTATCCGGTTTCTGTTTCCACCTGCTCCTAGATTTTTGTCTCCAGCTAGAACACTCACTTCACCGGAGTACGCATTAAGTAGCTCTAGACTACTATCGGTAGAACAGTCATCAACCACGAAAACTGCATCGAAATTTTCTTCTATTACCCGAGGTATCAGTGAATCTATATTCTGCGAACCATTGAAATTAGGAATAACTAATGTTACTTTTTCGTTCATAAGGTCATAATATCATATATTGTTCTACATAAATAAAACAATACCTTCATTTATTCAAATTTAAAGTAAGATCAAAATCTACATCAAGGAACGAAAGTTATTGATGGAATGATAATTTCGTTGAAATCTTTCAAGAACTCGTTTGATTCAGTATAGATACGAATAGTACGATCTCGAAGAGGTAAGTAAACTGCTGAACCGTTGATGTCTTGATCTAATGCTCCGTCAATCCGCAAACCTAAAACATTCTGTAGTACTGCTGGTCTAAAAGCCTGAGATGTAATATCGCCCCGCTCAACTAATTTTATTAGTTTTTCTGCTTCAGTGTCGTATCGGGTGCTTAATATTTCTGCACGCAGTGCATATGGTTGCTTTGACTGTAAGCCAGGTATGACCCCTGGGTGAAGATAAACGTCTAGTACTGTTCCGCTTGTACTCTCTTGTGCGTAAACACTCCAAGTTTTAGGAAATTCGAATGATAATGAACCATACGTTGGAGATCCAGTGAATAAGCGAGTTGGTAATTTTTCTAACTCAACAAATTCAGCATCTTTGGCAGTTTCTGCATTTTGCACAGCGACGTCAACTGCTGTTTCGACTTTTTGATCTACATTATTCTTAAAATCTTGGCGCTCACTAAAAGCCCAAATTCCAAAACCGCTAGCTCCTAAGAAAAAAAGTCCAAGTACGGCTGCAAGAATAACCGATATACTTCCCTCTTCTTTATTCGCATCTCTATACATAAGCTTAATAATACCTATTTATAGGCTTTAAAACAAGCTTTAGACTCTACAGACTATTAGTTGGGTCAGATGACTCCTGAGTGGCTGTTGCAGTTGAAGGTTGGAAGGGTTGAGGATTTTCAACTGTCTGATTGTTGTAAGGATTGCCAGGACTAATAGAACTATCAATTTTCTTATTATGGCTAATTGCAAGCAAGAGAAGCACTATCCAAACAGGTAAGCCCATTAGCCCAAGAACCGCAACAATTCCAACTAATAACGAAAATAAATTAATTACTACCGTTATACCATCACCTTCTATGCCTGAAGCTCGTACGGCTACTTGAAGAAAAACGCTCAGTATCACAATGACTATAGGAGCAACTATAAGCACGATCCAGATTTTTGTACTTTTTCTATGCATGATAAAAGTATAAAGTATTTCAAATGAAAATTATATATAACAAATAGACTTACTTATATTTGTATTGGAACATACCATTAATTTCGTGAGATGGCTCTTTATTAGGTATTTTGAAGGCAAAGCTGACTAGTGTTAGTGGCCTTTTTGGCTTGCGTTGAACAATTTTATTATGTAATTTTTGCATAAATGGATTAAGTATAAATGCATATAAGGCGTCATGCTCTGGCCAATCAATTAACCAGTAATTTGCTAGTTTCACTGCGACGAGCTTGCGGTAGCGAAATGATTTGGCTTTTGCATAGATAACTAGCAGTGGATTAAGCTCATAGCCAATGCTTTTGATGCCTTTTTTGGCAGCTGCAATTTGCAAACGACTATCCCCTGATCCAAGTTCTATAAATAATTGACCGGGCTTTAAATCAAGTAGTTCAATAGCATCGTCAACCCGCTTCGATAATGTTGGCAAATAAGGTGCCCCGAAAGCAACAACTCCAGCAAACAGGAAAAATCCGATCAGCCCAAGGATGAGTATAATTTCAACCATTAGCTAGCCTTTCTTTGTTGCCTTTGAAATAGTGTTTTTTGCTGTTTCTAATTTTCGCTCTAAGCTTTCAATTAATTTTATGCCAGCATTGTAATCTTTAAGTAGCTCATCAAGCTCTTCATAGCTGGCGTGTTCAACTCGCTCTAAAATAGTGCTTAATTCGTCTTGTAATGCTCTGTAGCTTTTCGTTTCTGCCATTGTATTCTCTATGCTCCTTTTTTAATTTCCGCTTTTATATTACCGTCTTGCAGCGTCACATCTATCGCTTGAGAATCTTCTAGACGAGTAACCGATGAAACGAGCTTCCCATTCGATTCTATAATAGCGTACCCTCGTTTGAGCGTTGCTTTAGGATGAATTGTTTCTAGTAGTGACTTTGCGTGCACGAGTTCAGAGTGTTTTTCTGTAAGCATTTTTTCGACGGCAGCAGTTAGCTGTGTCGATAATCTATCGATAATTGAGCGCTCGTTGTCTATGCGTGCAGAAAGTGCATCTTGGAGCGCATTCATTTTGTATTGTAGGCCAGTGAGTACTTCTGTCTTCTCTGGAAACAACAGCTCAGCCGCATTGCTTGGTGTGGATGCGCGCATATCTGCAGCAAGCTCAGCCAATGAAGTATCGACCTCATGGCCAATTGCAACGACTGTCGGTATGCGACTTGCAGAAACAGATCGAACAACATTTTCTTCGCTGAAAGCGCTCAAATCATCCACGCTACCACCCCCTCGAATAATCACAATAACTTCTGGCGGATGCGCCAGCTGATTGAAATACTGTAACCCAGCCATGATAGAATCAGGCGCATCGACTCCCTGAACAAGCGCATCGTAGAGTTCGACAGACACGCCCTGCCAACGTGAGTTCATGATCTTTATGAAGTCTGCGTACCCTGCTGATTGTTCTGAACTTATCAGTCCAACGGTATTAGGTGCTCGCAGAACAGTTCTTTTTCGCTCTTGATCAAACAAGCCCTCGTTTTTTAGCTTTTCTTGCAGAAGTGCAGCAGCTTTTTTAATACTTCCTTCGCCGACTGGCCGCACGTTTACGACGTTAAGACTAAATCCATAGAGATTATGTAATCGTGGTTTTGCAACCAATTCTACTTGCATGCCATCTTCTAGAGGCATTTTGAGCTGAAACACCGTGCCAAAACATTTCAATTTAGACCCATCATCTTTGACATCAAAATATAGCCATTTACCTTTTGACACATTAAAGCTAGATATTTCTCCAACGATTGTTATTGTTGGATAAGCGTAATCAAGCGTTTGATTCAGTACCGCAACAGCATCAGAAACTGAGAAAATAGGAGCTTGCATACTTAGTAGTTTAGCTTATTCTTTAGCTATATCTAGAACTTTTATGGCTGGAGACTCAACTACAATAGTTACAGGCGATTTTCTAAAGCAGTAAATAACATTGTAAAGTAGTCACTCCCTTGTGGAACAAGTTTGAATTCATCTTTTGGATTACGGACTGCATCTTTAATGTCTTTTAGATTTTTCCATATGAGAGATTCTACCTCTCCATCATCTAACTTGAACTTATTGTCGTCTGAATTAAGTAAATACACCCACCTAAACTCATTTTCATAGTTTTCAGTGTCTCCAACTTGCATGTCTATATGGGTAGCAAAAATAAATTCTAAATTGTTTTGATCAATATCTAACCCAATCTCTTCTCTTGTTTCACGTATTGCTGCAGTGACGTAATCTTCTCCTAAATCAATATGACCAGCTGCTGATATATCGTAAAAACCTGGCCAAGTCCTTTTGTCAGATGCTCTTTTCTGTAATAAGATCTCTAGCTCATCGTTAGCGTTAGTTTTATATAGCCAAACATGAGCTGCTCCGTGGAGTAATCTCTTTGTGTAAACGTCATTTTTTAAAGCACCTTTTCCAAGCAAAGCTCTTCCTTGCTTATCATAGAGTTGCTATTGTTCATTCATGTGTAAATTATAACAGTACTTGTGGCCGGATCTCCAGCCATAAAAGTGATAGAACTGATTGATTGGCTTACTTTTGTTATCGAATCATTTGCGAGCACCTTTTTTCATCATAAATAAGAAAGACTATGAAAAAAGCGAACCGACCTTGGATCGACGCGCAGCAACAATAATAAATGTAAGCAAATCAGTCACGTTATAGCGCAAGAAGCTTGGCTGGTGCTTTTGTTACCCTTTTGGCGTCAAAAGGGTTGAAATAAAAAACTACTTAGAATAATTAGTCGACATTATCACCAACACCTTCTATTTCTTCAGGATCTATTTTCTCTTCTTTAAGTGCTCGTTGGTACAACAAATATCCTATCGGTAGAAAGATACCCATGTTGAACACTCGGTAAACAACAGTCGCAGACAGAGCAAGTGCTTGCGGTACACCAGCACTTGCCATAACTGCTGTCATGAGTCCTTCATAGACACCAACTCCACCAGGCAATACTGCAACAAGTCCAGCCACATTTGCAACGGCGTATGCAATTATAATTGCACCAGGATTTATGATGTTACCAAATGCAAGATACACGACAAAAATAGTCAAAATTTCAGTAAAATTCATCATCATTGTCCACAAAAAAGGATAGCGAAGATCTTTCCAGTTTTTGCGAACGTGCTTATAGTCTTTGTGCAAGTCACCAAACAGTTTTTCTATTTTTCCGATGTTGATAGGTTTTTTATTTTGCTTGTGAAAAAACTGTAATACTTTGTTGGCAAATTTTGGTAATACTCCAGTAAACTGCTTGACTCGTTTTTCGTCGCTAATAATATAAACAATAATAAAGGATATAAAAACTATAAACGAAGAAAGCGAAGAAGCTATTAGTATAATGAGACCGCTGGCATTACCGAACAAAGATAATAGTACGAGCGCTATTTGCAAATAAATTATGAATGACAAAAACGTTAGTACGTGGCGCGACGTTTGAAGCAAGGTTGTTGTTGAACCCTTGACGCCTAATTTTCCTAATCTGACCCCCAGATAACCAAACCCAGACACGCCACCTGATGGAAACACATTGTTCACGAAATTCATTTCAAGAGCGACTTTGAGCAACTCTTTTGATCGAATCTTCTGGCCGAGAGTCTTTAAATAACTCTGGTAGAATTTACCTGCAGAATAATAATTTACAATCTGAATTGGAATAATAAGTGCCATCCAGGCCAAGTTCAAAGATGTAAATTCTCCGAAAGCGTCGCCTATTTGCCCTCGAGCAAAAACGACTAATAATAATAGTGCAAGGATAGTGACGACATTAATCCAAAACTTGAATGATTTAAAATTCATAACTACCCTGCCTGTCCTTGTACTGTTGTATTTGCTTCCACTTCCATCCATAATAACAGTAATGCACAAAACTATAGCAATATTAGGACGGCAGCCAGCCCTTGGTATTGCCGAGCTAGAAAGTATTTACGGCGCAGCCAGTATTAAGTCTTTTGGTAGTCACTGCTTATTGCAGGAAGACATCACGAAAAGTTATTTTAGGCATCTTGGTGGAACAATACGAGTGGGTACGATACTTGCTGATATTGATGCGACCAATTGGAAAACCATAGAAAAGCGAATACTTGATAATAGTGAATCACTTTTCCCGGAAGTTGACGGTAAGCTTTCTTTCGGTGTCAGTGCTTTTGGCGTAAAAGCTTCCGGCAAAGATATTTCTAAAACTGCTTTGCTTCTGAAAAAAGCTATTAAATCAAACGGTCAGTCAGTGCGAATGGTTCCGCAAAAAGGAACTGAACTTAACGCTGCTACTGTTCTATATAATAAGCTCACTTCAGAAAGAGGCGTCGAGCTACTAATCGTTTCTGATGGTACAAAAACAATCGTTGCCAAGACGATAGCCGTTCAAGATATTGATGCTTACGCCGAGCGTGATCATGGACGGCCAAAACGAGATGCAAAAGTAGGCATGCTCCCCCCTAAATTGGCTCAAATTATCATAAACATGGCTGTCGGACAGTTTACTACTAAAACTAACGGAGAACGAGATCAGATTGGTGCGACGACGAGTAGCGCAACAAGTGGTATTCCTGATACCACGCGTGAGCGACACAGCCGACAAGCCGATATAAATCGTGCTCCGTTAGTTTTAGACGCGTTTTGTGGTACAGGGGTAATACTACAAGAAGCAATGTTAATGGATTACGACGTATACGGCACTGATTTAGAGCCTCGTATGATTGAATACTCAATCGATAATTTAAAATGGCTTGATACACTCTACCCTGATGTTGGCGATTATCGCCGTGTAGAAGTAGGCGACGCGACATCATTTACATGGAATAGCCCTGAAACGATTGATTATGTCGCCGGCGAAACTTACCTTGGGCAGCCGCTATCAACACTCCCACCAGGCGATCAGCTCAGCAAAATCATGCATGAAGTGAACAACTTGCATCATAAATTTCTAGAAAATATTGGGTCTCAATTGAACTCTGGGACTCGACTATGCTTAGCAATACCGACTTGGCGCGGAAAACATGAATTTCTACACCTGTCAGTGCTTGATTATTTGGCTGATTTGGGCTATACTCGTATGAGATTTGAGCACGTTTCAGATGAAGACTTGATTTATCACAGAGAAAATCAAGTTGTCGGACGAGAACTACTCGTGCTAACAAAGAATTAATAGAGAGAAGGATCGCATAAATGTCACATGTTAAAGCGGGTGGTACCGCTAAAAATATCCACGACAGTCCCGGCCAAAGACTAGGCGTTAAGCGCTTTGGTGGTCAAAAAGTACGCAAAGGCGAAGTTTTAGTTCGCCAAGTTGGACAGAACAAACTTGCTGGAAAAGGCACCTACCTTAGCCGTAACTTTACTATCCACGCAGCACAAGACGGCATCGTCAAATTTGTCGCTAGGCGCAAAAAGAACTTTACAGGCAAAACCGTTCCCCGCACCGAAGTCACAATCGTCTAATTATTTCTATACAAGAAATTTAAATACCTCTCACTTCATGAGAGGTATTTTATTTATGTGTTTTGCCCGTAAGACTAAGCCATTCTGCCATCTACCCTATCCTTGAAGTAACTCTTAAATGTTGCAGGCTGCATACGCTGAGCTGCAAGATCCATTTCACCATGAGTTATTCCTGGTAATCCGGCTAATTTTAGCTGAGCGTTGGCTAGGTTCATGAACAACGAGTTATTCACTTGAGCGAACGGTCGCACAATTGCACCATACTGATACTGTTCTGCTACCAGACCTACAATCTTATCTATGTCAGGGATTTCTTGGTTTAAGCTTTTGACAATCTCATCACCTTTTTGTTGCATAGCATTAAAATATTCATCGTTTCCTTTTCCGTCTGGATAGTAGAATCTGTATGATTCATTTTCTGCTACACCATTATCGTCATATGATAGAGTATCTTTTGCTCTGAATTCAGGGCTTATTCCATCCAAAATTACTTCATGTACACTTGTAGAATCAGGTGTAGAACGGTTAAATCTGTCTTCATACTTATCGTTATATATCCTAGCCGTTTCAGAAACGCTTAATGCTTGTCTAATTCTTTTGTTTACAGCAATTCCTTCTCCCAAGAAAACACCTCGTTCTGATTCTTTAAGACCATTTTTAGCTCCACCAACTTTATTATAAATATTATTATCAGTTGCTATAACGTGTGCAACTTTTAATGCATCCTTAAAAGATTCTTTATCTTTATAAAGGTCTCCATTTGTAATA
>Ga0307983_1000908_pt1 | contig 13848 bp, 11 predicted proteins | sample OrgLakmetagen991_FD_201845 | JGI IMG/M metagenome (GOLD analysis project Ga0307983, IMG submission 201845) | Saline water microbial communities from Organic Lake, Antarctica - #991 | ecosystem: Environmental > Aquatic > Non-marine Saline and Alkaline > Saline | place: Antarctica: Organic Lake... | reverse complement strand
TCAACAAAAGCGCCAACTTCCATTACTTACGCAGTTTCTGACAACCCTTTCAATATTGGCGTTGAAATAGTGCCGAAAATATGGAAGTACGAAGAAGATTCTCTATTCGCGCCCGCTTCAGGGACAATAGCTGCAGCGTTTGCAGGTGGTGAGGTTGCTTCTTCCTTTATTCCCTATACCATTCAAGCTGGAGATACAAATACGCTATTAACGCTTCCATTGGATAACGGAACCGCTGTGTTTAATGGATTAGATTCGGGTCAATATGTTGTAGGCTGGGAGGTAATCAACACCAATGGAGGAAATAGCTTTGAAGTTCAAGTAGATGAGTCATCGGGTCAATTTCAAAAACCGGTGACTTGTTTTATTGACTTTGGCCATTCACCTGGATGGGGATGGGTAAATAAAAACCCCGTCATTCGACTAAATCTTACCAATTTACCTTACTGCGGCCCAATTGGATTTGAAGATATTATCACCCATTCGACAGAGTTTTCAATACGTCCCAATCCGAACAATGGTTTATTTAATTTGACCATAAGCAACAAGATTAAAACAACATACAATTTAACTGTTAGAAATTTATTGGGACAACAAGTCTACACTGAAATAATCTCTGTTAACGAAACCGTTGCCAAGCAAATGGATTTAACAGAGTTCGAAAAGGGAGTGTACGTGGTTAGTTTGGAGAACGGCGCGGAGAAAATTTTAAAGAAGGTTGTTGTTCAATAATTAGCACCTAACTTGCTAATGCAAGTGCGCAGGTCTCAAAAATCAATTGTATTGGAAAAGCTTCATTCTAGGTCAAAGAGTGAGGCTTTTTTGTTTATTCATGAAGTATAATTCTACAAGTATGAATTTACCTCATCATTAAAGGATACTCCTGCTTTCTTTTGACAATGAATTCTAAAACTCTTCATTATGAAAAAGAAACAAATAATACTTACAAGTTTTTTATTGTGCACAATAGTTGGGTATGCTCAAAATAAGATTCAGTCAAAAATTAATCTTCCTCAAATCCAAGCAGCCTTATCCAGCACTCCCCAAGCTACTGACCCGGATTTTATCAAAACCTCTAAACTAAACTCCAAAGCCTTTGGAGACACTCTTTTTTATGACAGTTTTGATAGCTTACGTTGGTCCATTGTAAACAACAATCCAAATAACTTCTCATGGAGATGGGACACCATTTACTCCAATGGCCAGTATTCCAATGCAAATAATATCATTACATCTACCACTGCTGCGAATGGATTCATGGTTCTGCCTGCAGATTTTTACAATACTCCAAGCTCCATGCCAGTTGCAATGGACACGTATTTTGAATCCGCCAATATAGATTTAACTAAGAATGGCACCAACCCGAATGGGTTTTGTTCCGTTTGGGTTCGTTATCAGCAGGCGCTGCGATATTGTTGTTCTAGTGCTAATAGATTGGTTTTACAAGCCAGTGTAGACAACTTTGTAACGTTTCAAGAATTTGACGCAACTAATATGCTTCCCGTTAATGCGGCAAGCGGAACTGTGACTAATACAATAAACATAAGCTCAGTTGCTGCCAATTCTGTTAATGTAAAGGTTCGGTTCCTTTCAGAAGGAAACTCACACTATTATTGGATGATTGATGATTTTACTATTATTGAAGGTCCTAAAAATGACCTTGAACTAAGATCTGCCTACTTGGAGTTTAACAACGATTATGCTTATAATCCATTTTACAGCCAAATACCTTATGACCTAATGACGCCTCTTCAGGCATCTGGAAGTAACTTCAATAACGGATGCAACATTTTAACTGGAGTTAAACTAGAAGGTGATTTTGTTCACGTTGCCGACGAATTTGGAAATCCAGGTATTGGAAACGTATTCAATACTTCCTCCTTGACGGATACTGTATTTCCGGGTGCAACTTACACCACAGTTATGAATGGGCCCTTATTTACCGCCACTCTTTTAGGCGAATTTAGGGTCGATTTGATTTCAACCTCTGACAGTGTTGATGAGAATTTAGGGAATGAAACGTATTCCCAATCCTTTACAACATCTGATACCGTTATATCCCGAGATGACGATGGTTATGCCGGTGGAACGGGTCCCGGCTCATACGTGAGAAATAACCAAGCCGGGGGCACTGCTGTCGGAGATAGATTTGGGACCATGTACATTGTAGAGTCAAGAACAGGAAATGGAGGAACCAGGAAAATTCCTACTTCGATTACGTTTGCAGTTTCTAACGACCCAGCCAACATCGGAGTAGAAATCGTTCCTAAAATTTGGTCTTACAACGAAGACTCTTTAATCGCTGTTGGAGGAAGTATTGCTGCTGCATTTTCCGGTGGAGAAGTTGCGTCTACTTTCATTCCTTACACGATCTTGTCGTCTGATACAAATTCGTTATTAACTATAAAGTTAGATAATGGACCTGCTGTTTTGAACGGATTAGATTCGGGTCAATACGTCGTAGGATGGGAAGTAACCAACACCAATGGAGGAAATAGCTTTGAAGTTCAAGTAGATGCTTCCTCAGGTGCTTTCCAAGATAATGTCACCTGTTTTATTGATTTAGCTCACGCTCCGGGATGGGGATGGGTGGACGTGAACCCGGTAATCCGATTGAACATGGGAAATCTCCCTATTTCCACTTCATTGAGTAACAAAACCGACAGCAACACTACTATATCGATTCAACCCAACCCATCAAATGGGGAATTTAGTCTAAAACTCAAAACCAATGGATCCAGCGCCTTCGAATTTAAAGTTAGAAATACGTTGGGTCAGCTAGTCCATTCAGAACTAATAAATATCAATGGAGTACAAACTAAACAGTTTAATTTTTCAAACTTAGAAAAAGGAATTTATTACCTATCGTTGCAAAACGAAACAGAGAATATAGTTGAGACGGTGGTTATTCACTAACTTCTTCTATTATGCAGGAAAGTGGCTCTATCGTTTATTCGATGGAGCCATTTTTTTGTGATAATGTTAAACTTAACCGACCCAATTGTGTTATACTTTAACCAATCCAAGTCAGTTCTTATTAAGAATGTGTCTAAATAACTTAGATGCTTCTTCGTACTTTGATAAGAAACAATTCAAGGGTTACCTTTGCACCCTGAAATATCTAATAATTATCTAGCAAAACATCCATGGAAAATTCAAAAACATCCATAATTAGAAAAGTTCTAATGGCCCTCTCCGGTCTATTTCTTGTAATTTTTCTGCTGCAGCACTTAGTAATCAATTCCTTATCTGTTATTAATCCAGATTCATTCAATGAAGTTTCTCATTTTATGGGAACAAATCCTGCGGTGCAATTTTTATTGCAACCGATTTTGATTTTTGGTGTTGTCCTTCATTTAGTAATGGGAATGATTATTGAACAGCGAAATAGAACTGCAAGACCAATAAAGTACGCATTCAGCAGACCTAGCGAGAACTCCTCGTGGATGAGTAGAAACATGATTATCACAGGAATTACGGTAATGTTATTCCTTGGGCTTCATTTTTACGACTTCTGGCTACCAGAAATTAACACCAAATACATAGAAGGAGATATGAGCGGACTCCAAGAGGGAGGAGAGGGATTTCGATACTTTGAAGAATTGCAGCATAAATTTGTGAGCCCAGTTAGAATGGGAATTTATGTTCTATCTTTCGTTTTTCTTTCATTGCACTTATTACACGGCTTTCAATCGTCCTTTCAAACCGTCGGTTTTAAGAATAGAAAGTATGCCCCAACCATTGAAAAATTAGGAAATATTTACGCAGTTGCAGTACCTCTAGGGTTCATCATTATTGCTCTTTTCCATTTTATTAACTCTAGTCATTAATCTATTTCTGTTATGTCAAAATTAGATTCTAAAATACCGAATGGTCCATTAAAAGATAAGTGGACTAATTATAAAAACAACATCAACTTGGTAAACCCTGCCAACAAACGAAACATTGATGTTATCGTTGTTGGGACTGGATTAGCAGGCGGTTCTGCTGCTGCTACATTGGCCGAATTAGGCTACAATGTAAAAGCATTTTGTTACCAAGATTCTCCAAGAAGAGCGCACTCGATTGCGGCTCAAGGAGGAATCAACGCAGCGAAGAATTACCAAGGAGATGGGGATTCAACCTATCGACTCTTTTACGACACTATTAAAGGTGGTGATTATCGTTCCAGAGAAGCTAACGTTTACCGATTAGCAGAAGTTTCTACAAACATCATCGATCAATGTGTTGCTCAAGGAGTTCCTTTTGCAAGAGATTATGGTGGGTTGTTAGATAATCGTTCTTTCGGTGGTGTTTTAGTTTCTAGAACATTCTATGCCAAAGGACAAACTGGTCAGCAACTATTATTAGGGGCTTATTCAGCTATGAATCGTCAGATTGCTAAGGGAAAGATTCAGATGTTCAACAGACATGAAATGTTGGACGTTGTAATTGTGGATGGTAAAGCAAGAGGTATTATTGCAAGAAACTTAGTAACAGGCGAGATTGAAAGACATTCAGCACACGCAGTGGTTTTAGGTACCGGTGGATACGGAAACGTATTCTTCCTTTCTACAAACGCTATGGGATCTAACGTTACTGCCGCTTGGAAAGCACATAAAAAAGGTGCATTCTTTGCCAATCCTTGTTACACACAGATTCATCCTACTTGTGTTCCTGTTCATGGCACAGAACAATCAAAACTGACGTTAATGTCAGAATCGTTGAGAAACGATGGAAGAATTTGGGTTCCTAAAAATTTAAAAGACGCCGAAGGTGTTAGAAATGGCACACTGAAGCCAACTAACATAAAAGAAGAAGATAGAGATTACTACTTAGAAAGAAGGTATCCATCCTTTGGGAACTTGGTGCCACGTGATGTTGCTTCTAGAGCAGCAAAAGAAAGGTGTGACGCTGGATACGGCGTAGTTGCTAACGATACCAATGAGGGTGTATTCTTAGATTTCGCAGCTGCAATTCAACGATATGGAAGTGAAGAAGCTTTGGTAAAAGGAATTTCCAATCCTTCACAAGAACAAGTTACTGCACTTGGCGAAAAAGTTATTGAGAATAAATATGGTAATTTGTTTGACATGTACAAACAAATTACAGATGACAATCCGTACAAAACCCCAATGAGAATTTATCCGGCCGTGCATTATACCATGGGTGGACTTTGGGTGGATTACAACTTGATGACAAACGTAGAAGGAATGTACGCTATTGGCGAAGCAAACTTTTCTGATCATGGAGCAAACAGATTAGGTGCTTCTGCTCTAATGCAAGGTTTAGCCGATGGTTACTTTGTATTGCCTTACACAATTGGTGATTATTTAGCCAACGACATTAGAACCGGAAAAATTTCAACTGATTCACCAGAATTTGAAGCAGCCGAAAAGAAGGCAAAAGACGAAATCAACAAATTGATCAATAATAACGGAACAAAAAAAGTTGATTATTTCCACAAGAGATTAGGATTAATCATGTGGAATAAGGTTGGAATGGCTAGAACCACAGAAGGATTAAATGAAGCAATTGTAGAAATTGCAGCTCTGAGAGAAGAATTTTACAAAGACGTTAGAGTTCCTGGAACAGCAGATGAACTGAACCAAGAATTAGAGAAAGCAGGAAGAGTAGCGGATTTCTTAGAGTTAGGAGAACTATTTGCAAGAGATGCTTTAGAAAGAGAGGAGTCTTGCGGTGGACACTTCCGAGAAGAATACAAGACGGAAGATGGCGAAGCATTGAGAAGAGATGATGAGTTTGCTTTTGTTTCTGCTTGGGAATACACAGGGAAACCTTCAGATGCTATCCTTCATAAAGATAAATTAGAATTTGAGAATGTAGAGTTAAAAACTCGTTCATATAAATAGATTAGTATGTCAGCAGAAAAAACATTGAACTTAACATTAAAAGTTTGGCGTCAGAAAAACAATAACGCCAAAGGTAGTCTAGAGACCTATCCAGTAAAGGATATTTCTCCTGGCAGTTCTTTCTTAGAAATGTTAGACATTTTAAACGGAGGATTAATTGAGAAAGGCGAAAGTCCTGTAACATTTGATCACGATTGTAGAGAAGGAATTTGCGGGTCTTGCTCACTATATATTAATGGAGAACCTCACGGACCGGCAAGGTTGGTTACAACTTGTCAGCTGCACATGCGTTCCTTCAAAGATGGTGAAACAATTTACATTGAGCCTTTTAGAGCAAAGGCATTTCCTGTGATTAAGGATTTAATGGTAGACAGAAGTGCGTTCGACCGAATTCAACATGCAGGTGGATATATTTCGGTGAATACTTCAGGAAACACTCAAGATGCAAACTCGATTCCCATTGAGAAAGAGAACGCAGACGAAGCATTCTACTCGGCAGCTTGTATTGGTTGCGGGGCTTGTGTTGCGGCTTGTAAAAATGCATCTGCTTCCTTATTTGTTGCTGCTAAAGTATCTCAATATGCCTTGTTACCGCAAGGTAAGGTAGAGGCGAAAGATAGAGTGTTGAATATGGTAAAACAAGCAGAAAAAGAAGGTTTCGGTCCGTGTTCAAACACAGGAGCTTGTGAGGTAGAATGCCCAAAAGGAATTTCTATTGAGAACATCGCACGAATGAACAGAGAATTTTTATCAGCCTCTATCAGTAAATAAGGCAGTATGCCCAGTTTAAGTGCAAGCATAAAAAGTAAACTACCTAAAGTAGGAACAACCATATTTTCAAAAATGTCAGCCTTGGCTGCTCAAGAAAAAGCCCTGAACTTGTCTCAGGGCTTTCCTGATTTTGATTGTTCCCCACTATTGAAGGAACTTGTAACCAAAGCGATGTATTCCGGCATGAATCAATATGCCCCAATGCCCGGTTTGTTGAGTTTAAGAGAAGCAATTGCTAAGAAAACAGAAGATTTATATACTGGTATTTATCATCCAGAAACTGAAATTACCGTTACAGCAGGTGCGACACAGGCTATTTTTACAGCCATATTAGCAACGGTTTCTGAAGAGGACGAAGTAATAATTTTCACTCCTGCCTACGATTGCTACGAACCTGCAATAGATATAGTTGGTGCAAAAGCAGTTCACTTAGAATTACAAGGACCTGAATACAGAATTGATTGGGAGCAAGTAAAAAAGGTAATCAACCAGCGCACCAAAATGATTATCATCAATACTCCGCACAACCCAACGGGAACAATCATGACTGCACAAGACATGCAGAAATTGGAAAAGTTACTACAAGGCTCAGATATATTGGTTCTAAGTGACGAAGTATACGAGCACATTATATTTGATGGCTATGACCATCAAAGTGTAGCTCGCTTCCCTAAACTAGCGGAAAGGAGCTTTATTATCTCCTCTTTCGGGAAAACGTATCACACCACAGGTTGGAAAATTGGTTATTGCCTTGCTCCTGCTGAATTAATGAAAGAGTTTAGAAAAGCGCATCAATACAATGTCTTCTCTGTTCACAGCCCCTCGCAACAAGCATATGCAGAATATCTCGGTCTTTCAAATGACCATATCCATTTGAAGGAATTCTACCAATACAAGCGAGATCTATTCAAGAATGCGATAAAAAGTTCACGCTTTATAATCGGTGAAACAGCCGGAAGTTATTTTCAACTATTGGACTATTCCAATATTTCTGAAGAGCACGATGTTGCCTTTGCAGAGCGCTTGACGAAAGAACACAAAATCGCATCAATTCCTACCTCTGTTTTTTATGGTAGAAAAGTAGAGCAACAGGTACTCCGGTTTTGTTTTGCAAAAAAAGATGAAACCTTATTGCAAGCAGCTGAGATTATCAATTCCATTTAATCGTAAATTTATTTGATGCAAGAACTAACCATAAGCATCATCCAAGCAAATTTAGAATGGGAAAATGTCGATGCAAATCTAAACGCATTTACTGAAAAGATTGATGCCATAAATGAAACCGATTTAATCCTTTTACCTGAAACATTCAGCACTTCATTTAGCATGAATTCTGAAGCTTTAGCCGAACCTATGAATGGGAAAACCATGAGCTGGATGGCAGAAATGGCACAGAATAAAAATGCAGTAATTGCTGGAAGCGCTATTTTAAAGGAAGACAATCAAATATTCAATCGCTTTATTTGGATGAGACCAGACGGCACATTCGAAAAATACGACAAACGTCATTTATTTCGGATGGGAGATGAGCACAATCATTTTACAGCAGGTTCGGAGCGTCTAATTGTTGAATTAAAAGATTGGAAAATTTGCCCTCAAATATGTTATGATTTACGTTTTCCAGTTTGGAGTAGAAATAAGAAGCAAGAATATGATATGCTGCTTTATGTTGCCAATTGGCCGGAAGTAAGAACGGCTGCTTGGGAAAAACTGTTGTATGCCCGCGCAATAGAAAACCAATGCTACGTTGCTGCAGTAAATCGAATCGGTATAGATGGAGAAGGAGTAAATTGTATTGGAAATTCGATGTTGATTGACCCGAAAGGTGAGTTAATTTGGAAGGCTCCCAATCAAAAAGAATCTACAAAGACAGTTGATCTAAATTTAGATGAACTAAATAATTTTAGGAAGAAGTTCCCTGTTGGAATGGATGCCGATGAGTTTGAGGTACGATAAATTACTTCCCGTTGAAGTCACTCATCACCCTACCTAAGGTGTTTACTGAAAAAGCCTTTATAATTTGACAACACTTATCTAGTCGCTCCTCTAATTTCTCATTCTCCTCTTCAGACCACTCACCCAAAACATAATCGACTTGTTTACCTTTAGCAAATTCGTTTCCAACTCCGAAACGTAACCGGGCATAGTTTTGAGAACCCATTACTTCGTTAATGCTTTTAAGCCCATTATGGCCGCCGTCGCTGCCTTTCCCCTTCAATCTCAACGCACCAAAAGGCAAGGCTAAATCATCCGTTACAATTAATACACGTTCTAAAGGAATTTTTTCCGCCTGCATCCAGTAATTCACAGCCTTACCACTCAAATTCATATACGTAGACGGCTTTAGCAATAAAAGCTTACGTCCCTTGTGTTTCACCTCAGCGGTATCACCTAAACGGTTTGGGGTAAAAACAACATTGGATGCCTTAACTAGGGCATCCAATGTTTTAAATCCAATATTGTGTCTTGTATTTTCGTACTCAGCACCAATGTTACCAAGTCCTACAATCAAATATTTCATGTTGTCTATTATTCTGCAGCAGCTTCTTCTGTAGCTTCTTCACCGTCTCCTTCAACTTCTTCTTCTTCATCCACTTCCACAGCAACTCTTGAAGTTTTAACAGCAATGATAACAGAATTTTCGTTATCCAACATTTCAACATTATCTAGTGAAATGTCTTTTACTTTAATGGAACCTCCAATCTTTACGTTTGTTATGTCTATGGAAACTACTTCTGGTAAATTGGCTGGAAGTCCTCTAAGCGTTAATTTTCTTAATTTTTCTCTTCTCTTACCACCTGCAAGAACTCCTTTTGAAGCTCCTGTGAACCCAACAGGCACTCCAATCGTGACCGGCTTATCTTCAAAAATTTCCATAAAGTCAATGTGAATTGGCTTGTCGGTTACAGGATGAAATTGAACATCGCTTATCACTGCTTTGGTAGTTTTATCACCAAACGTTAAATCAATGAAGTATACTTCATGTGTAGTAATCAGCTTTGAAAAAGCGATTTCATTTACGTGAAAATTTACATTTTCTTTACCACCATATAAAACGGCCGGTACTCTACCCTCCTTTCTTAGTGCATTAAGTGCAGATTTTTTACGCACTTCACTTCGGCTTGTAGCTTCTAATTGAACAGATTTCATATATCTATCTTTTAAGGTTAAATTAATTAAAATATGAAGTATGAGCTTATTGACTCATAATTATGTACTTTGTAAATCACTTTTGCGAACAAATCAGCTACAGAAATCACTCTGATTTTATCGCTTTGCTGCTTCAGTGGAATGGTGTCGGTAACGACTAGTTCCGTGATTCTTGATTTTTCAATTCTGCTATATGCCTCACCTGATAATATCGGGTGCGTGCAAATTGCTCGAACAGAATTTGCTCCTTTCTCCATCATGATATCAGCAGCCTTAGTTAATGTACCTGCTGTGTCAACCATATCATCGATAAGAATAACATCTTTCCCTTCTACTTCTCCAATCAAAAACATTTTATCAATGTTGTTGGCTTTTTTTCGCTGCTTGTAACAGACCACAACTTCTGTTTCCAAATGTTTTGCGTAGGCGTATGCTCGTTTCGAACCACCCATATCCGGAGAGGCCATTACTAAATTCTCTAGGTTCAATTCGCGTATCGCTTCTGAAAATACTGCCGACGCGTATAAATGATCTACCGGAATTTCAAAGAATCCTTGAATTTGGTCTGCGTGTAAGTCCATTGTCATTACTCTAGTGACTCCAGCGGCTGTTAGCATATTAGCCATCAACTTAGAACCAATAGGAACTCGAGGTGCATCTTTGCGATCTTGACGAGCAAAACCAAAATAAGGAATTACGGCAATAATTCTTCTTGCTGAAGCTCTTTTAGCCGCATCAATCATTAACAACAATTCAAAGATATTGTCTGTCGGAGGGTTTGTAGATTGTACGATGAATACATCGCATCCTCTAACTGACTCTTCGAATGCAGGCTGGAATTCCCCATCAGAAAACTTGTTAATAGAGGTTTTACCTAACTCTACTCCAAAACTTTTAGCAATACTAAGTGCTAATTGATTGTTACTTGAACCTGAAAATATTTTTACTTCATTTGGCATAATTTCCTACCGTAAAAAGGGGTGCAAAAATATCAATTATTATCAGCGCCCGCAAGTGTACAACATAGATTTACAGGAATAAAAATAGAAACTATTTCTTAGAGTAAAAAAAATGGATAATTTTGTCGCTCCAATTCACTTGCCCAGGTGGCGGAATTGGTAGACGCGTTGGTCTCAAACACCAATGTCTTCGGACGTGCCGGTTCGAGCCCGGCCCTGGGTACTTTATCAGTTTTGAGTGTGAGTAGAGAGCAACAGCAATCTACTCACACACCAAAATAAGCCTCAAGACTCACACTCCAACTCTAACTCGATGTTCGACTTTGAAAAACTAACCGTATATACTAAGGCAAAGGTTTTCAATAAGTCGGTAACCAACTTTCTCAAAAAATCAAAAGTGGACAGCACAACAAAAGGACAACTCCGAAGAGCTTCCTTTAGTATTATGCTAAACATTGCCGAAGGTTCAGGTAGATTCACTAAACCAGACAAAAGGAATTTCTATGTAATTGCAAGAGGTTCAGCTTTCGAGTGTGTCGCAATTTTCGACTACCTGAAGGATTCGGAACTCATTGACGAAAAAACATTTGATGCTTACTATACTTCTTTAGAGGAAATTTCTAAAATGCTGTATGCACTGATAAGAGGCCTTGAAAAATAGGTTTAACTAAAGATTAGCTCTTGGTCGATTTATCAGTTTTGAGTGTGAGTAGAGAGCAACAGCAATCTAGTCGCACACCAAAATAAGCCTCAAGACTCATACTCCAACTCTAACTCAATGTTCGACTTTGAAAAACTAACCGTATATACTAAGGCAAAGGTTTTAAAAAGTCGGTAACCAACTTTCTCAAAAAATCAAAAGTGGACAGCATAACAAAAGGGCAACTCCGAAGAGCTTCCTTTAGTATTATGCTAAACATTGCCGAAGGTTCAGGCAGGTTCACTAAACCCGACAAAAGGAACTTCTATGTAATTGCAAGAGGTTCAGCTTTTGAGTGTGTCGCAATTTTCGACTACCTGAAGGATTCGGAACTCATTGACGAAAAAACATTTGATGCTTACTATACTTTTTTAGAGGAAATTTCTAAAATGCTGTATGCACTGATAAGAGGCCTTGAAAAATAGGTTTAACTAAAGATTAGCTCTTGGTTGATTTATCAGTTTTGAGTGTGAGTAGAGAGCAACAGCAATCTACTCACACCAAAATAAGCCTCAAGACTCACACTCTAACTCGATTTTCGACTTTGAAAAACTACCCGTTTTCCTTCAAAGCAGGCTTTTTAATATTTTCGTTTCTTTGTTAAATGAAGCCATTCATTTATCTCTTGTTATTCGCCCAACTAACGGTCGCAGCTCAAACCGACACCATTAAAATTTACTTTGATATTGGAGCTTTTGAAGCGAGCGCTCAAGAGCTGCTGAAACTGGACGTTGACAAATCCGATTGGCAAAAAGTAGATGTAATTTCTCATACAGATTACCTAGGTTCTGAGAGGTTTAATATAGAACTATCTATCAACCGTTCAAGAGAGATAAGGTCACGACTAGTTCAATATGGCTTAAATACCACAATACTTGGAGTTGTAAAAGGGGAAGGAATTACAGGAAAAAAATTGCAAACCTCAGCGGGAATTCAAGAAAACAGAAGGACGGATATTATCATTACTAAAAAAACTACCAATCGGCGTGTTGAAGTAGAGGAAACTAAAAAAGTGCTCGCTGAAGATATTAAACCCATTGAAAAGGTTGAGTTAAAGTCTCAAATTGAATCTGCTAGCGTTGGTGATCAATTGGTGTTAAAAAACATGGTCTTTTTGCCAGGGCAACACTTCTTAACGGAATCCAGCTTGACCTCTTACGATGAATTGTTTGAGACCTTGAAACAAAACCCCGAACTAAAAATTAAAATTGAAGGACATATTTGTTGTAAGATAGACGACGAAGATGGATTGGATTTAGCAACCAACCTATTTAACCTCTCGGAAGCAAGAGCAAAATATATTTATGATATTTTAATCAAGGATGGAATTTCTGCCAAACGACTGTCTTACGAAGGGTTTGCCCGAGACAAACCCTTATATCCGGAGGAGAAAACGGAAGAGGAAAAGGCGGCAAATAGAAGAGTTGAAATAAGAATTATAGAGAAGTAATGAGTTTTTCCTACCGACTACACTTGGTTATTTGCATTTTGTTTCTTTTTAATTCTAACGGGTTCGCCCAAGGCGAGGTTCTTGGAGAGAAGATGGTATTAAAATGGGAGACCGAAGCACAGAACAACACGGTGGGTTACTTTTATGAATGTAACGATCAATTTATCCGTAACTATTTAGATTTATCCTACAATCCTAACTATTATTTGCAGATTACAGAAAAAATTAAGGGAAAAAAAATACAAATTAACTATTACGAAGATGTCACCATCTCTGAATTTGATGGTTACTCCTTTATACGACAGAACACTGTTGACTTTCTGGGTCAACCGTCTTATCGAGTGATGGTAAGGAATACTTCTATCAACATAAACGAAAGATTAAAAGAACTGAAGGGAGCATTTCGCAAACAACTAATCAGACTGTTCCCAGATTATGAAATCCCCCATCTACTTTCAACAGAAACTGATTTTGGCTATAATAGATTAGAGGAAATTATTAGCTTACTGAAGCACGAACATTACTTTAAACAGAAGAAACCTATTTACGATGATGAAAATTGGGAGGAGTTAAAAAGAGCAAAAAAATCAAATGCATTTTACTCTTCAAAAGTTGACTCTTTTATAAATGGTATCTTTTCCATTAACAATTTCTCCCCTAAAGGCAGCCTTGTTACGTCCTACACGCTGAACCTTCAAAAGCCAAGAGATAAAAATGGTTGGCATTATTATTACAATGGCATTGGAATTCTTAATACCGCTTTCTTTTTCAATAAAAATTCACTCGATACCATCGTAACATTTCATGGCAACGGTAAGGAATTCGAAAAACATTATCCTCATAAAAATAGAACCAAATACCACTCCGTTAAGAATATAAAAGGGGAAAGTATACTAACGGAGTCTGGTGCAGGAGAACATTCGCATTACGATAGTATTCAACGGCGAACAATAACAAAAAAATATC
>Ga0307983_1000903_pt1 | contig 13870 bp, 10 predicted proteins | sample OrgLakmetagen991_FD_201845 | JGI IMG/M metagenome (GOLD analysis project Ga0307983, IMG submission 201845) | Saline water microbial communities from Organic Lake, Antarctica - #991 | ecosystem: Environmental > Aquatic > Non-marine Saline and Alkaline > Saline | place: Antarctica: Organic Lake... | reverse complement strand
GATCGCACGTTATCTCGGAGGTCCAGATGGCATACAGGCACGTTTTGCTATGCTGAGGGCGCTCACGGCTAAGGCTGGTGTTTTCTCTCCACTGAACATAGTGTCCACGGCATTCCCCCATGTGGCCAACCGCGGCAGCGACGAGCCGTCGCTCGTACGTTCACCATATGCCTTCTGGACGGCACTGTCGGCGGAGACCTATACAGGCAACGGTGGCTACCTGGGCCTGCGCTACACGGGCGCTGGATGGCCGCTGCTGGAAGCGGAAAATGTCTTTGGACCTTCGCCTCACTCAGAGGCAGCACTTGAGGGTGTGGTAAACCTGGAGGTGGCGCAGCTCACTACGAGCGGCACTGTGCAGCGGACGTTCGTGTCTGAGGCGCAGCGACCAGCTGTACCGATACAGCCAGATCCCCCATATTCGGTGTCGTTTGGGGTTGCGAACACGGTGTATGGTGCGGCAATACATGCCGCGCAGGTCATGCGTGACCTGGCAGATGATGCTGGCACCGTCACATTCGCAGCAACCCACTCCCAGGCCATGTTTGGATACAACCAAAACGACACTGACCGTTTCATAAATGCGTTCCCGGAGGGTGTCAATCTCATGGACTATTGGTATGGCATCCACTCCTTCAAGTCGTTCGACGCCCTGCCCGGGATCGAGACAGAAAACTTCCCCATGCTGTTCAACCTTGTGGTAGCGGCGGTGGTCAACAGCGGCGGCAGCGGCGGCAGCAGCGGCGGCATTGTGGCCTTCCTCCTCTCGCTGCTCTCCACGCTGCGCGTGCAGCTGAGCAGCGGGTTTGGCCTGGCGCGCACCGGCATTGCGGTGGGCGGGGCGGTGCAGGGCACGCGCCCGACGGCGACACCATCGTTCTCGGCAGGGCGGCGCGGCGTGGGCCAGATTGGGCGGCCGGTGCGGTGGCGATAGAATGGTATAACATAAGGAGAGAAAGAGAGGGGTGTGAGTCCAATGGAGCGAACACATGAACAAAGAAGCATGTGATCAATTGCGATTCGGCACTGCTTTCCCCAGATCAGCGATAAACGTTTGACACCACCACCACCGTTCAATCCTAACTTGATCATTGGCTGTAATGATGTTACCAAGCAAGCGCCAGCTAGTGGGTGGACGTGCGACGCTTGGCGCCGGACGTGCGACGCCTGGCCCCGGATGTGCGACGCCTGGCCCCGGACGTGCGACGCCTGGCGCCGGACGTGCGACGCCTGGTCCCGGACGTGCGACGCTTGGCGCCGGACGTGCGACGCTTGGCACGCTTGGCCGGCAACGGAGCAGAGGCTTCCACGTCATCGTCAGCTACCACGGCGTCCACAGGGCCGCGCTTACGGCCAGAGCCTGAACCGGAGCGTCGCCTGCGGCCAGAGCCGGAGCCAGACTTGCGACGACGACGGCGTCGTGGCGCGGCGCCCACCAGGGCCTCTCCGAGATCCTTGCCAGCGTGCTTGGAGAGGCTTTTGGCCGCGGCGCTAAAAGGGGAGTCCGAGTTCTGGATGTGCTGTTCGACCTCGTGTTTCGCCCGCTCGGTGGCACGGCGTACAAGGCCCTTGCGATAATTTGCAGGGGTGATGTTCTTCATTCTGAAGGTAGGGTGGTTGGCAAGGCGTGGTGAGACCGGGGAGAAGATGAGACTGTTCAGACACCGAGCAATTTACAAGGCTGGTGCAGAGGTGGGTAATCATCGTCAACGTCGGTAATAACGAACGTCGGTACACGCGTCAACGTCGGTAATAACAAACGTCGGTACTCCGTGTCAACGTCGGTAATATGTTGACATGGGCACTCAAGATCGGTAAAGCTGCAAACGTCGGTCGTGTCAACCCAGCATGAATGCTTCATTTACCCCGTCACCAGTACATGCCATCCTCCTTTCCCCCCACCTCTCATCATGTCCAAAGTGGATACCGAGGCCCCGTTTACGGGTTGCGCAACCTCTCCGTCGCAAATGCGCACGTACCTGAGCAGCCTGCAGGTTCCTCCCGAGGAAAAGGAGAGGACCGTCTGTTTTACGTTTTCCCTGAAGAGCGACGGCGAACGGGAGGAGATGGTCACCGTGGTCGCCGAGGCGCTGCAGCAGTACGTCGTTCGTGGCATGTCCGTCCGGCACGTGTATCTGTGCGACATCCATCCGTCCGACGACGACCGGATCCTGTTCGTCAAGATCGTGCTCGCACATATCGCACGTGCCGAACATGTGTAGACGCATCGCAATGCGATTTTCATACCATTTTCACCTTACCCACGCACCAAATAAAGACAGTCATGGGATACATATGCGCGCATTCAATCGGACGCAAGGACCAAGAGAATCTTGAAAAAAAGCCTTTGGTGGCATAAGAAAAGCCCAATTTTATCCATCCAGCAGAAACGGTGCACAGCTCCAACCGTATGTTTGTGCACGCGACATGTATTGGGGTGGCGCTAGATCAACTGAACTAACATTGACAATACACGATGCAGGAATAAAGAGAAAGAGAAAAACGACCAAAGGAAGAGGGTGAGAGAGGGTGAGAAGAACCGCTGTCACGGCTTCACGTTCGTGGAACGGCTACCACGGGCTGCGCACGTGGACCATATACGCCGCAGCATTCAGCGTTGTCTGCTGCACTACCTGCTTCATCTCTGCGCTGGACACTCCGAGATCCAACATTTGTTTTACCGGTAGCTCGCCACCGGCCATGTCCCAGCAACAGTACAGAAAGACCAGGCCGTCTTGCTCATCTTCGATGTCCACGTTCAACCACTCCGCGCCCAACGTCGGCGCACACAGGCTGGACCGCAACTCCCCTTTCTTGCTAACAAGCGTCTCAAGGAGGGAACGTGGCGCGTTGAGGTTGATAACTGTCATGATGTTGCCGGCCTGGTCGTTGTCCGTCATGATGATGCCAACCATGTCCTCTGGCGTCGCCTCTGTCGTCGCCTCTGTCGTCGCCTCTGTCGTCGCATCAACCGGCGACGCGCTCTTGCTTCGCTTGGCAGACTGGTTCATGCTCATGGTTGAATGGGAAAGAGAGGTTTGAATGAGAGAGAGAGAGGGTTGAATGAGAGAGAGAGAGAGAGAGAGGGTTGAATGAGAGAGAGAGGGTTAAATGGGGAGAAGAAAAACGGAGTTACATCATCACCGTGGGAAACACCCTCCTATCATACCTCCGATACCAACGGTGGCGGTGACATTCTGCGACCTTCCCCAAACTTGCACCACGTGTGTGCCATATGTGTGTGACCCCGATGCTGTTATCGCACGTCTTGAAACCACTTGGAACCCACATCAAACATCATGAGAAAACGGAGGTTTGATGCAGAGCGGTCAGAGTGAGAGTCCGACACATATTGATGTTTTTCGGATCTTTGTCCACACTGTCTGTCCGCGACTTCACGGGGTGAACTTGCGGACATACCCCCCCTTTTTTATATTTTTTTCGAAAAACTTTAAGAGAGAAGAGAGAGAGAGACCCCCATCCCAACACTGGTCCAACAATGTTCCAACATTGTTCCGGCCATCATCTGGCAGCCGACTATTTTTTTTTCTCATACGTCCCCCATACTTGCATCACACATGCACGTGGAATTCGATGATGAGCGAATGAGGTCGTGGTGGCAGTTACCCTTATCCGACGCATCCAACCATGGTCCGGTACTACAAGGTGTGCGATCCCCATGGGCGCACATACGACGGCTTCCAGTACAACCTGGAACTGGGAGGGGTCACGCATGATCATGATGTTGATGATGCAACACCTATAGACCTCTGTGTGCGCGGCCTGCACTTTACCACACGAAAACATGTTTTGAGCTGGGCATCAACACTCGGTTACGCCCATGTGTTCACGGTGAAACCTGTGGATAAGATAAAAAAATACCATAACAAAGCGGTCTGTACATCCCTGCAGGCAATGGGACCGCTGCGTAGCCTTCACGAGTTTGTGAGCGACGACATGTGTGGGAATCAACGGCTGAAGATGGTAAAGCGCAAGGGTGTGTTCCTCAGGTACATTGATGACCAGACACCTGAGATGTGCATGGCAGCCGTGCAGCAGAACGGCTGGGCGCTCGAGTGCGTCCGAGACCAGACGCCCGAGATATGTTTGGCTGCCGTACAGCGGGAAGGCTTTGCGCTCCAGTACGTCCGAGAACAGACGCCGGAGGTGTGTTTGGCGGCCGTGCAGCAGAACGGCCGTGTGCTCCAGGACGTCCGAGACCAGACGCGCGAGATAGGCTTGGCGGCCGTGCAGAAGGACGGCTGGGCGCTCCAGTACGTCACAGAGCAGACACGCGAGATATGCCTGGCGGCCGTGCAGCAGAACGGTTTGGCGCTTTACTACGTCCGAGACCAGACGCCCGAGATATGCCTGGCAGCCGCGCGGAATAAGTGCTCGGCGCTCCAACATGTCCGAGACCAGACGTTCGACATCTGCCTGGCATTCGTGAGGAGGAACATCTGTGTGCTGAAGGATATTAGAGATGCTGCGCTGCGGGACGCTGTCATAAAAAATATACACATGGCACAGTCAAGGGCACACATTTAGCAATCAGACGTTGCGCGGCGAACCCAACAGTTTGTCTTCACAACCTACATAAGACAATACACATGTCGGTGATCCGGGGCGTAGTTACCGGTGTCGCAGTGACATGCGCGGCCATGGGCAGTGAGAGGTCCCAGTAATGTGAAGTTGAAACCACGCGGATCATGAGAGATGACAGTTACCTTCCTCCCTCACCATCCCCGACACACCCGAACATGGTCACGTACTACAAGGTGTGCGACGCGCAGGGGCGCACACGCCACGGCACCTTCAAGTACAACCTGGGGCTGGGAGAGCTCACGCACGATCCAGAAGTGACAGATGCAAAACCCCTGACGCCATGTCGCCGCGGTTTGCACTTTACCACATGGGAATATATTTGGAAATGGATATCAGAACTCGGCTATACTCATGTGTTCACGGTGAAACCTGTCGGCATGATCAAAGAATATCAAGACAAAGTGCTCTGTGCGTCCCTGCGTACAATGGGGCCGCTGCGCAGTATCCACGAGTTTGTGAACGAGGACATGTGTGCGGATCAGCGTATGGAGATGGTCAAGTATAATGGCATGTTACTCATGTACATTGATGACCAGACACCCGAGATCTGCTTGGCAGCCGTGCGGCAGAACGGATGGGCACTCGAGTACGTCCGAGAGCAGACGCCCGATATCTGCCTGGCGGCCGTGCGACGGGATGGCTTGGCGCTCCGGTTTGTCACACACCAGACGCTCGAGATCTGCATGGCGGCTGTAAAGAAAGATTGTCGGGTGTACCCGTACGTCGAGCCTTCACAGTACCTCAAGGCTTCACAAGACTAGAATGAGGAGGATTGATAAACACACGTCTTCATATTTAATGTTATGGGGAGAGGGAAAGAGGTCCCAGTGTTGTGAAGTTGAAACCACGCGGATTCTGTGGGATGGCAGTTACCTTCCTCCCTCCCTCACCATCCCCGACACACCCGAACATGGTCACGTACTACAAGGTGTGCGACGCGCAGGGGCGCACACGCAATGGCAGCTTCAAGTACAACCTGGGAGTAGGAGAGGTCACACGCGACCATCGGGTGGACGGTGCGCCACCCATGCGCCTCTGTGAACGCGGCCTGCACTTCACCACACAACCGTATGTTTTGAAGTGGGCATCGGGACGCGGCTACACCCATGTGTTCACGGTGGAGCCTACGGGTGATGTAGACAAGGATGAAGACAAGGCCGTCTGTATGTCCCTGCGTACAACGGGGCCGCTGCGCAGTCTCCACGAGTTTGTGAACGAGGACATGGACGAGAATCAGCGTCTGGAGATTCTCAAGTTCAACGGTATGTCCCTCCACTATGTTAACGATCAGACACCCGAAATGTGTCGGATGGCCGTGTGGCAGAACGGCCGGGCGCTCCAATACATCCGAGACCAGACGCCCGAGATCTGCCTGAGGCGAGGGTGGCGCCGTCGGGCGTGCAGGCCAGAGCGCGGACGGCGCTGGTGTGCCCCTTTAGGACGGCGGTACATGAACCGTCAGAAAGGCGCCAGAGGCGGACGGTCTCGTCGTAGCTGCTAGAGGCGAGGGTGGCGCCATCAGGCGTGCAAGCGAGATCGATGACGGGGCTGGTGTGCCCCACGAGATCACGATTCGACATTGTGTTCGAGATTAATCAGTTTGGTATGTAACAGACACTAGGTTGGGGGAAAATGAATACACACAACTATAGTATGTCGTAGAGCATCGTTTATTTGCTTATACCTTCAATAATGCGGAAGGATACGTCACCCACTAACATATTCTGGCGACAATATGGGCAGCGCGATTCGCCTCGGAGCAGCGTAATGCATTCCAGACATACGCGGTGCATGTTAACGCATATGGGTTGCAGATGTGTTGAATTGTAGCAGATAAAACATTCTTCTTCTTCGGTAAGAACCGTATCCACTAGTAATACATCATTGTACCTGGAAACAGACAACGTTTTACCATTGGGTGTGAAGGCGAGGGCGTTGACGTCGTCGGTGTGCCCCTCGAGGACGGCGGTGCATGTGTTGTCGGTGAGGCGCCAGAGGCGGACGGTACCACCCTTGTCTCCGGAGGCAAGGGTGGCACCGTCGGGTGTGAAGGCGAGAGAGTAGACGGGACTGGTGTGCCCCTCGAGGACGGCGGTGCATGTACCGTCAGAAAGGCGCCAGAGGCGAACGGTCTTATCGTTGCTGGTGGAGGCGAGGGTGGCGCCGTCGGGCGTGCAGGCGAGGGCGACGACTACACTGGTGTGCCCCTTGAGGACGGCGGTGCATGTGTTGTCGGCGAGGCGCCAGAGGCGGACGGTATTATCGTTGCTGCCGGAGGCGAGGATGGCGCCGTCGGGCGTGCAGGCGAGGGCGCGGACCTCGTTGGTGTGCCCCTTGAGGACGGCGTTGCATGTGTTGTCGGCGAGGCGCCAGAGGCGGACGGTGTTGTCCCAGCTGCCGGAGGCGAGGGTGGCGCCGTCGGGCGTGCAGGCGAGGGCGTCGACGAAGTTGGTGTGTCCCTCGAGGACGGCGGTACATGTGTTGTCGGCGAGGCGCCAGAGGCGGACGGTGTGGTCCCAGCTGGCGGAGGCGAGGGTGGCGCCGTCGGGCGTGCAGGCGAGGGCGACGACCCAACGGGTGTGCCCCTCGAGGACGGCGGTGCAAGAACCGTCAGAAAGGCGCCAGAGGCGGACGGTGTGGTCCTCGCTGGCGGAGGCGAGGGTGGCGCCATCAGGCGTGCAGGCAAGGGCGTTTATTTCGCAGATGTGGCCCATCAGATAACGACTCGACATTGTGTTCGAGCTTAATCAGTTTGGTGAATGTAACAGACACTAGGTTGGGGGAAAATGAATACACACAACTGTAGTATGTCGTAAGGATCGTTTATTTGCTTATACCTTCAATAGTGCGGAAGGATGGGTTGCAGATGAGTTGAATTGTAGCAGATAAAACATGCAATTACCCTTATACGCCCGTGTAAATTTCAGCAGCAGTGCGTGATCTCTCTCATCTGTTTTTTTTTTGATTGTGCGTTGTCACCCCAACGTTCATCATGACAACCCTGGGCAATGGCACATGCCCACGCAGCCACAACGACCTGGGGTGGTCAGCGGCACTCAACGCTGACAACCTCGTGCTGAGTAAGGATGGAGTGGCCGATGTTATATACGACATCACCGGTCGAACCGTCAATCAGTTTTGTGCAGCGCTTGCAACCGGCAACTACGCGTGGAGCGTGCGCGGGTGCCTCGTGCGTGGCGTGGTGAACATAGCTACGGGCACCGTGACACTGGACGTGACCGACGCCGGCTTTGGTCCTGACTATAGCGACACCGAGACCTCCAGGACAATCACTGACGTGACCAACCCGTACGTGTTCCTCCTGGAGGACGCGCTGGTGGTGGCGCAGCGTGTGAGTGCTGATGTCAACCTCGGCGATAGCAGAGTGGTTGTGTCATGCAAGGCCATGGTGACATTTGGTGCCAAGGAGATCGCAGGAGACGCGCACGTGGCGCGGTACGCAGCCCTGTCATGGATAGGGGATCATATCGGAACCTACGTGATCCAGGCGCTACGGGTGTTTGATATGGACACCTTCGATTATCGAAACCATAACGGCGTGCTGACCACCATGAGTAAAATGCCACGTCGCTACCAGGACTATCCGGCAGATGGCGAGCCGATGCGAATCTCGCTATATCCAGGCGGTTTACGCGCTGGTGGGGACAGGGTGTCGGCGCGCAGCTGAAAACCGTAACACTGGGCAGCGACGCCACAGTGGCCCACATCGCAGGATCACGCTGTTTCATCCTCCGTCGATCACTAACGAATAAACACACGCCTTCACATGTATCGTCATGGGGGTAAAGAGGTACGGGCGCATCACGCATTGTCCGGCGCGCCAGATCCCATGCTGCACGATGGGGAAGGGTATGACGGTCAACTTCGGGGGGGGGGGGGTGCTGAAGTTCCCGGCAATCCCGACACATCCAACAGTGTTCGACCACACTATGGCAGCCGACTCTTTCCTTGCTCACACGGCTCCCAAACCTGCACCACGTGTGCGTCATGCACGTGCGAATCCGATGCTGAAGTAGCACGTCTTGAAACAACTTGGAAGGCACATCACCCAGCATGAGAAAACGGAGGTCTGATGCCGAGCGGTCAGAGTGGGAGTCCGACACATATTGGTGTTTTTCGGATCTTTGTCCGCACTGTCTGTCCGCGACTTCACGGGGTGAACTTGCGGACATACCCCCCCTTTTTTATATTTTTTTCGAAAAACTTTAGAGAGAAGAGAGAGAGAGACCCCCATCCCAACATTGTTCCAACATTGTTCCAACATTGTTCCAACACTGTTCCGACAACAAATGGCAGCCGACTATTTTTTTCTCATACGGCTCCCAAACTTGCACACCATGTGCGCATGGTGTGTGTGAGCATGATGATGTGTGTCGGGCACGTTGAAGCAACATCAAAGGCACATCACTCATCATGAGAAAACGGAGGTTTGATGCCGAGCGGTCAGAGTGAGAGTCCGACACATATTGGTGTTTTTCGGATCTTTGTCCACACTGTCTGTGAGCGAGCGGTCAGAGTGAAAGTCCGACCACACTATGGCAGCCGACTATTTTTTTTTCTCATACGGCTCCCAAACTTGCACACCATGTGCGCATGGTGTGTGTGAGCATGATGATGTGTGTCGGGCACGTTGAAACAACATCAAAGGCACATCACTCATCATGAGAAAACTGAGGTTTGATGCCGAGCGGTCAGAGTGAGATTCCGACACATATTGGTGTTTTTCGGATCTTTGTCCACACCGTCTGTGAGCGAGCGGTCAGAGTGAAAGTCCGACCACACTATGGCAGCCGACTCTTTCCTTGCTCATACGGCTCCCAAACTTGCACCACGCGTGCGCATGGTGTGTGTGAGCATGATGATGTATGCTGGGCACGTTGAAACAACATGAAAGGCACATCACCCATCATGAGAAAACGGAGATTTGATGCCGAGCATACATTTCCCATGACTGTGGTGCGGGTAATGGTTCGTTATACTCGTGCCTTTGCTTTATTGTCAATATACGGATTACATCAAGTTTATTCGGGGGTGTGAGAGGGTGTCTACAATACGCGATACTATTCGAGAAGAGGGTTGGCGCTCGACTATATTGGTAATAACCCCCGGACCCCTATAGCGTACGGGAGAGAAACACTAGGCCGCGACTCGGTTTTATCCACGGATACGCCTGTCTGACCACACGCTCGCGCGCTGGCATGTTCCGCAGCCGAAAACCGGCCGACGTGTACAATGAAATCGCGGCTATGTTATCGTTTGTCGTCCATAGCCAGGCAGAGCGTGCGCCCGAGTGCCTTGCAGTCGATAAAAGCTTTTTCAATAGCCGCTTACCATGGCCTTGGCCTCTGAACTGTGGGTATATCAGAATATCCCCCAGCATTACTGTGTCGCAGCGACGCGAGAAAAATATTCGCCCGAAACCATAGTCATCGTGTGCGACCTGCAGAACCCGTGTATGGTCCCTTAGGCTGGACAGCGGGTAGTCGTCTGTGTTAGATGGCTCCATAAATGAGTAGTACGCGTCACAGCTGTAGCCGCCAATCTATGTGTCGAACAATTTACACATCTCGTGTACCCCCCCCTTTTTTATATTTTTTTCGAAAAACTTTAGAGAGAAGAGAGAGAGACCCCCATCCCAACATTGTTCCAACATTTTTCCAACATTGTTCCGACCACCATTGGCAGCCGACTATTTTTTTTGTCATACTGCTCCCAAACTTGCACCACGTGTGCGCATGGTGTGTGTGAGCATGATGATGTATGTTGGGCACGTTGAAACAACATGAAAGGCACATCACCCATCATGAGAAAACGGAGATCTGATGCCGAGCGGTCAGAGTGAGAGTCCGACACATATTGGTGTTTTTCGGATCTTTGTCCGCACTGTCTGTGAGCGAGCGGTCAGAGTGAAAGTCCGACCACACTATGGCAGCCGACTCTCTCCTTGCTCATACGGCTCCCAAACTTGCACCACGTGTGCGTCATGCACGTGCGAATCCGATGCTGAAGTAGCACGTCTTGAAACAACTTGGAATGCACATCAGCCATCATGAGAAAACGGAGGTCTGATGCCGAGCGATCAGAGTGAGAGTCCGACACATATTGGTGTTTTTCGGATCTTTGTCCGCACTGTCTGTGAGCGAGCGGTCAGAGTGAAAGTCCGACCACACTATGGCAGCCGACTCTCTCCTTGCTCATACGGCTCCCAAACTTGCACCACGTGTGCGTTATGCACGTGCGAATCCGATGCTGAAGTAGCACGTCTTGAAACAACATGAAAGGCACATCACCCATCATGAGAAAACGGAGATCTGATGCCGAGCGGTCAGAGTGAGCGTCCGACACATATTGGTGTTTTTCGGATCTTTGTCCGCACTGTCTGTGAGCGAGCGGTCAGAGTGAAAGTCCGACCACACTATGGCAGCCGACTCTCTCCTTGCTCATACGGCTCCCAAACTTGCACCACGTGTGCGTTATGCACGTGCGAATCCTATGCTGAAGTAGCACGTCTTGAAACAACTTGGAAGGCACATCACCCATCATGAGAAAACGGAGGTCTGATGCCGAGCGGTCAGAGTGAGAGTCCGACACATATTGGTGTTTTTCGGATCTTTGTCCGCACTGTCTGTCCGCGACTTCACGGGGTGAACTTGCGGACATACCCCCCCTTTTTTATATTTTTTTCGAAAAACTTTAGAGAGAAGAGAGAGAGACCCCCATCCCAACATTGTTCCAACATTGTTCCAACATTGTTCCGACATTGTTCCGACAACAAATGGCAGCCGACTATTTTTTTTCATACTGCTCCCAAACTTGCACACCATGTGCGCAGGATGTGTGTGAGCATGATGATGTGTGTCGGGCACGTTGAAACAACTTGGAAGGCACATCACCCATCATGAGAAAACGGAGGTCTGATGCCGAGCGGTCAGAGTGAGAGTCCGACACATATTGGTGTTTTTCGGATCTTTGTCCGCACTGTCTGTCCGCGACTTCACGGGGTGAACTTGCGGACATACCCCCCCTTTTTTATATTTTTTTCGAAAAACTTTAGAGAGAAGAGAGAGAGACCCCCATCCCAACATTGTTCCAACATTGTTCCAACATTGTTCCGACATTGTTCCGACAACAAATGGCAGCCGACTATTTTTTTTTCATACTGCTCCCAAACTTGCACACCATGTGCGCAGGATGTGTGTGAGCATGATGATGTGTGTCGGGCACGTTGAAACAACTTGGAAGGCACATCACCCATCATGAGAAAACGGAGATCTGATGCCGAGCGGTCAGAGTGAGAGTCCGACACATATTGGTGTTTTTCGGATCTTTGTCCGCACTGTCTGTGAGCGAGCGGTCAGAGTGAAAGTCCGACCACACTATGGCAGCCGACTCTCTCCTTGCTCATACGGCTCCCAAACTTGCACACCATGTGCGCAGGATGTGTGTGAGCATGATGATGTGTGTCGGGCACGTTGAAACAACTTGGAAGGCACATCACCCATCATGAGAAAACGGAGGTTTGATGCCGAGCGGTCAGAGTGAGAGTCCGACACATATTGGTGTTTTTCGGATCTTTGTCCGCACTGTCTGTCCGCGACTTCACGGGGTGAACTTGCGGACATACCCCCCCTTTTTTATATTTTTTTCGAAAAACTTTAGAGAGAAGAGAGAGAGAGAGAGAGAGACCCCATCCCCATCCCCATCCCCATCCCCATCCCCATCCCCCTCCCCCTCCCAACATTGTTCCATCTATTTTATTGAAACTAGTATTACAGCGGGGTTCAAAGCAGCGAAGACTCAGTGACCGGCGCGTGTGCAGCCGGGGTCAGGACGGGGGGGGACACGGCGTTGTTGAGGTGTGCGTCACGCACAGACTCCCCCTGGCCTTCGTCGCCGTTGCCCTGCCCCTCCTCGTCGTCGTTGCTGCCCTCCTCGTCCTCCTCGTCGTCCGTCGACACGATGTAGTCGGCGGGGTCGAAGCTCATGACGGCAGTGCGGCGCATGTTGTTGTCGCGCGACGTGCGCGGGCCCACCAGCACCCTCAGCGCGCGGTTGAAGGCCCTCTGCATCTCCGTGTGGTATGCCGGAACGGTGGTCATGGGCAGCTCCATGGTGACGCTGAGCGCGGCGTTGGTGAAGGTGAGCCAGGCCACCCGACGAAGCAGCATCGGTGCGCCTTCGATGACGAAGATGTCGTTGACGGCGTCGCCCTCGATCTCCGACGTCTTGATGCTGACAGTGCGGAACGTGTTCTGCTGGCTCAGGGAGTTGAAGAGGCCCTCAATGGTGTCGCGGTGGCCGAAGCACGGCATGCCCAGGTGGATATTGAGTTTGGTGCGCAGGTCGGTGTTGTTATTGGCAATGATGTCGATCAGCACGTCCCAGTGATCCTCGATGCCCGGCGACATCAGGTGCACGGTGTAGCGAGTGAGGAACGGCCTCGGCAGGGTATCGCTCAGCGCCTCGAGAAGCTCCCGGAGGTCATCCATGTCGAACTCTGACAGGTCGTTAATGATGATCTCGAGCTCGTGTATCTTCGGTGCGTGCATGATAAGCGTGCCGAGCATGATGGGGAACACCTCGTCCGGCTGGGGGTGGAGGGAGAGAACCTGGAGCTCGGCGCCAAGGGGGAGGTTTGCGCTGGTGGCGACCTCGTTTGTGACCGTGGCGACCTGACGGCCAAAGTCCTCGCTGTTGTCGAGCTCGTAGGAAATGAGCATGCTGGTGGTGGTTGAGGGGTGGGGTGAGAGAAGAGAAGAGAAGAGAAGAGACGAGAAGAGAAGAGAAGAGAAGAGAAGAGAAGAGAAGAGAAGAGAAGAGAAGAGAAGAGAAAAAAAAAGAAGGACGACTGGGAAGAGAGGAGCAGTGGCCGAGGTGGAGAAAGACGGGAAACTACAGAAGAGGGAGAAATGCGAAACCCGTATACTAACCCCCTATGATAGAGTAGTAGCGGATGGCGGCGGCATGCGAGTTTTTTTTGCGACCGATTTTTTTTTGTCCCACCCTCCTCGAACATTTCGGGACTAGCGCTAACCCTAAACCGGGATGAAAAAAGTGGCCCTAATTTGGTTGCCACGGTACCAGACTGCCGCACTAACCCTAACCCTAACTAGGGCGCCTCCTAACAACGCTTGCGTGGCCTTCAGGATGTGCGAGCGCGTGGCCAGCCACGCTTCGGCGCCCTAGTTAGGGTTAGGGTTAGGGTTAGGGTTAGGGTTAGGGTTAGGGTTAGGGTTAGGGTTAG
>Ga0307983_1000901_pt1 | contig 13908 bp, 14 predicted proteins | sample OrgLakmetagen991_FD_201845 | JGI IMG/M metagenome (GOLD analysis project Ga0307983, IMG submission 201845) | Saline water microbial communities from Organic Lake, Antarctica - #991 | ecosystem: Environmental > Aquatic > Non-marine Saline and Alkaline > Saline | place: Antarctica: Organic Lake... | reverse complement strand
CAAATAAATCTCCAGGAGGATTAACACTAAATGTTATATTTTCACTTACTGAATTAAACTTCACTACTCCACTCATATAGAAACCAATCCCTCTAAAATCATATGTCTTTCCACCATCGTAGAATATCTTACCTAAACCATTATCAATATCATACTGATAAATGTCTGCCAAGGTAAAAGGCTCATCATCATTAGTTCCTGTTACATAAACATAATTTGTATCGTGTGTTATCGCCATTACCTACCCTCCTTAATTATCAATATTATTTATTGAATTCAGTTTTGAATGTATTTTATTATCTGTTGCATTATATGTTATCCCCGCACAAACTGCCATAATTAATTCATATTTAGTGCTAATTGTCCAATATCATACTGTGGTTGCATCTCTTGTGAGATAGGAAATGGTGATGGTAGTTCACCATGGAACATCATATCATCACCTGTCGATGTCTTACATATGCCAAAATATTTCAGATCCTCGGATCCTCCGGTACATTCCGGAAACGTTACTGCTGCTGCGTTCTGTGCCTGTCCGTTCGCCTCTGTCCATCCTAACGACCCCCTGGGTACAGCCACCCGTGCATAACCGGTGTACGCCGCCTCATTAGTTATATCCCCAGCCTCCCCGGGTGCCTGGGTGAGCAAACAGATATATACATCTCCTTCGGTGACTGCTGCCGGTAGTCCTGCAGCATCCCCTATATTAGGAATGGCCTCATTAAGCAGTATGTGCCTTATGATCTCTGATTCAAAACTGTTCGTTGCGTTCATCTCTAAATAATTTATAGTAAAGTGCCGCACTCCCTACTGAAAGAATACGGCACAAATATAGTTCTATGTTAAGGCCACTCCTACTCTTCCGGTCCCGGCACATCTGCCGTTTTGGAAGCCACCACCTTACTACCAGTTAATGCTGTTGCCAGCTCTGTGGCAAACTGCTTATCTCCCAGGAAGTAATCGTATAATGCCTGATGAGGCTCATTCCCGGCAGTTATCTGGCATATCGGCTCATTCTTCTCCCCCTGTGGTGTTACCCAGGCCCATGTCCTCTTGTCAACCATATAGGTAATAACCTCCTTATCAATGGCTCTCTGTATAGATGAGCGCACCTTCAGGGCAGCATCGGCATCAACAAGGTTAAGGAAGTTTTTTATTCCTTCCCTCTTATCTCTGTTAACCATTGTCTCAACAGCCAGCTTGACCTGTGCATGGCTCAAATCATCAACACCACTGATAAAGTACGCTTTCGCCACGGTCCTCAGTTCTTTCTCTGATAAACCTATGTCAGGAGCATAAATAAGAGCTTTCATCTTCGCTACATCAGCCTCCTTGGTCGCCTTCTTCTCGGCCTTACCCACAAGGTCCTCAATAGCACATTTGGGTACCCTCCCATTAAAATTATCACCTTCTTCAAGGAAAGGGCAACACTTAATAAGCCAGAATATAAGCTCTATATCTTCCTCTTGTAAAAGCCTCATACTTCTTATCACCAAATTGGTGGGTGACCATATCACTCTTCCATTTGTACCAATAATCCTGTTCTCAGCATATCTCCAACTCTCAGTTCCCATCTTGCTTTTTACTGGTGCTGACATAGGAAAACTTATTGAATTGGGCTTATCCGGTAAACGATTATGCTTAGATTTCGATGGCTTAATCCTGCTGTCCGGATAGGTTAGCTTGATGGGGAACACGGGAAACCTCTGTTTCACGTATTTGTGATCTGCTGCTGTCATTTTGTATAACTCGTCATTCTTGTATAACATAGCTGTTTTTTTCTTTTAAGTTAATTAAAAGGAAGGGCCTCTTAATTGGACCCTTCCATATTATTCACACGGCTAAGCCGGTTCCATGATAAGCATCTGGTTACCACCACGGAAATGCGATCCGATATGGCACCTCTGATAGGTACTCCTTTTGTCAAACTCGGTAACTTTCAGGCCTTCACCTGCGCCACCAACCTGCCATACCTCCATTCTCCTGTTATAACGGCCAAGGCCACGGTAGCGTGTACCAATGGATTCAACCATATTACCTGTAACAGGGTCTTTCTTCTTGTTGATAGGCATGAACATTCCAAGCTTAGGACCTATGGCCTCATAACCGGTGGCTCCGTAGAGCTTCGGGTTATTAAGAGCGCCCATTCTCTTGAATAAGAAAGTCCTCTCTGATTTTGTCAGATACTTGAAATTGATTGATGCGGCCAAAGACTCATTGTTGTTAAACAACACCTCATTAGTGGTCTGCCTTGCAAATTGTATGTTTGTGTTGGCAAAATAACTAACAAGGGAGTTCTCGATACTCTGGTGTAAAGTTATACCCAGCAAGCTCAGGATGTAATTTCCTGCTCCTTCACGGTCAAGGGTGTTATCCATCTCGTCAAACTGAGTGACATCAAAAGCGCCACCTGTGTAAGACTGCTCGTTTCCGACCCTCCGGATATATGGAACCATGCCTTCAGTTGTTTTGATTGCACGGCCCGTATCGGGATCGACAAGTGATGGATTGACTGTTCTTTTGCCGAATAGCAGCGCACCATCGATGCGTAATGCCATACGGTAGTCAATGTCCACCTGACCAAGAAAATAATATGCAGGGATTTTATACCCCATAGACGTTACATCGAACCATGTCTGATTGACCATCTCACTACCCGTATATCCGATAGTCTCCTTGATTATCTGTGCATCATTTTCATACTCCCAGGTCCCCCTGATAGCACTATCTGGCTGCCCTGATCCTTCGGAAAAGGCATTGGTTATAATGATCAGCTCATCTCCCGCCGTCAATCCCGGGAATTGCTCCGTATCGTCATTAAGAGTAACGGTAATTGCCGGTGCTGTAGACGTGGATACATCAATGTCAGTCACTGAACCGGTAACTTCGTTCGGGAAAAGAATAACATCCCATTTCCTTAGATAAAAGTTATCATTTCCATCCAAACTCTCTGAATTGAGAACAAAAGTAATGTCAGCACCGATGTCGGGCTGGCTGACAGTTTCATCAACAATACAGACTTCATGGATTCGGTTTTCCTCATAGTGCGAATAGGTATCAAGACTTACTTCCTTCTCAAATCCCATGGACCTGAGCAGTTGGAAATAACTTGCCCCCTGATCTCCGTACCTTGCGAAGAGTACGTTTAGTTTCTCAGGCTTGTGAATATCAAAGCCTGATACTATATCTGAGGCGTATATTTGCGCAATAGCATCTGGATTCATAATTTATCTTTTTTTAAATTCAACATAAATACACACCTCTTACTTAGATTACTTGTTGTAACGGCCCATCTCTGCATCAAAGATATCATCCTGGGTTTTCTCGGCATCCCCCTTTGGGGTCTCCGTTGGTCCAGGTGGGGTATCTGTGTTTCTGGATGGTGATGGATTCTCATATAGAGAATGAACTTCTTCCTCGGTCAGACTTCTCGCCTTCTCAAATACGGAATGTACGATGTCTGGTAGCTTATTCATCATCAACTGGTTATAAACCATATGTGATACTGTACGCACATTTGTTTCGTCAAGTTCCATTTGGTTCTCAGCGGCATAACTTGCGACAAAATCTCGGATCTCTTTCTGTTCGGACTCTGATACTTCATAATCCAAAAGAGATTCCTTTCCATTTTTGATGGGTACTTTCAGCTTTTCCAGAGCTTTACTGACCTGCTGGCCTATGTTCCCCCATGCATCTTGCAGTTTGGACTTTTCCTCCGGAGATAACTCCTTTGGTTTTTCTTCTTCGGCAGCTGGCTCGGGAATTTTTAACTTCCCTCTCAACTCCTGCAACGCCTGTTTTGCGGAGCCTCCATCAGTCTCCATGTCAAGTTTGTTGAGTTCAAGCGTTTCCTCATCTACCTGGTCAGGATCCACGTTATACTTCTTCTCGAAGCGTTTACGAACCAAGGCTTCCTTACCAGATAATTCCGGGTGATCAAACAGATGCTTTGTTACAAGTGCGTCCATGGGATCCATGTTCGCTAATTCTGCACTGTTAATTTTCTCAAACACCCCATAATTACGAATACCGGTTTCTTTCACAAATTCATTATAAAGAGCCACTTCGTCATTTGCGAAGTTTGTTTTGGGCTTTGTTGAAAGTTGTGATTCCAGATCAATCTTGGCCTGTCTCAGGCTTTCGACCTCTTCCAGTACCCCGTTTATATTCGCTTGCTTGGCCTCATCAATCGTCTTAAAACGATCCCCGAAAATCTCTTTCAGTATATCGTCCTGCGATGATGGGACCGGCGGTTCGTCTTTTTTTTGCGTTCCGGGCGGCTCATCACCTCCTTGTCCTTCGGGCTTGGGCGGCTCATCACCTCCTTGTCCTTCGGGCTTGGGCGGCTCATCACCTGATTCCTCCGGTTTTTCCCCTGTTGCTGTCTCTATGAGTTTGTTGGCATCAACGCCTTCCACATCTTTCAATGCATCAAACTCAGGATTGTTCATAAAATCTTTCTCTTTCATAATTAAGCCGTTTTAGTTTTTAATTTTGATTGATCTGTGTTTTCCTTATATGTTTGCTCTAAAGCTATTTGTTCTAATTTTCTTTGATGCTCTCTCTTATTATTACGATCTTCAAGATCAGCCTTAACTGTCTCTTTCTGCATTTCCAGGTCACTCTCAAACTTCATGTTTTTCCTTTCTTCTTCGGCGGCAACTATTTTTGACTGCTGATCATTTTTGGAACTTATCTCCATATTCTCTCTCTGCAATTTAAGCTGACGTTCTTTGTTTTTCCGTGACCGGTAATTTAGCATTATCTCGGCCAATTTCTCATTACCGTTCTCTAACAGGCGTTCAATCATCATAAAGTCTGACTCCTCTATACCCACATATCCATCTTTGTCAGGCTGCATAGATTTCATTGCCGCCTCCATAATAACCTGCTTGCGCTCTTTTGTTGGCCTGGCCTGGATCTTTATTTCATAATCAGCATCTATAGCATCAGCACCAACACTTAATATTTTTACTCCGGACCCCCCTACAACAGGAATATAGCCCTCATACGCTTTCTTATCATGCTTAATCAACAACTGGATCCTAAGAGCCAGACTGCGAGCCACCTTTTCTTTCAGGCGTGCATACCCTGAATACAAAGGTTTAAGAGAATTAGTTGTTGCGGCAATAGCCATCTGGCTACCACCAACACTCTGATTGGGATCCGGGTTTGATGCATCAGCTATCCTGTTAATGCCTGTCACTTCTCTTATCATTTCAAGGTTCATCTCAAAGAGACGGACAAACTCCTCCAGTTGAGGACCTATACCTCCCGATAGTTCCTGTATTGGCCTCATGCCTCCCGGCAGGTTTGGCTTTCCAAGGTGTGTTGTTGCTTTGTAGATAAGGTCGCCTGTTTCCCTGCGTATGGCCAATATCTCCATCGGCTCCATCTTTTGCCCCCCTAATTTCATGTTCATTAGGGATGTGTATTCAACCGCTATACCGCTATTAGACGACATGGCAAGTGCGTTTTGTAACTTAAACCATGTTAGTTCCATCTGATCAACATTTGACCTTGAAAGGTCAACTATTGAACGCCCCGGTAGTTTGTAAAATTTATAAGATAGCTCAACTTCTTTTTTCCCGGGCCGGGGAACATCATATTGCAACCCAAAATCATAAACATAGTTTGTTCCCACTATCCATTTTGCCCGGTAGACAACTTTATATTTTTTCAGGACGGTGGTTTTCTTTTGAGTATCATGGGTAGTACCTTCTTTCTCATCATAAGAAAATGTATCTCCCCTTGAATTAGTGCGGTAAGTGCGACCTTTCTCATTCACAGAAAACCATTCAGCATCCACCACCTCGATCATAAAATTATCATACTTCCATCCTCCACCTTCCAATTTCAGGTCATCCTCGGCCCATGATGATATGGTAAGGTTTGATGATCTTCCGTTGTAAAACTGAGCCAGTTGGCGCAATATCTCCTCTGAAAGGTCAGTGTTCTTTCTTATATTGCTTATTGATTCCTGTATTACTTCACCACCATATTCTGAGTTTCGGTGATCCCAATACCGGCTGTACTGGATTATTAGTTTGGCAGGATTTACATATCTGGCCTTGGCCTTGCGTGTGTATTGGTCTGTATAGTCTTTTACGGCTGCACTATTAATGGAGGCAAAATCATAAATCATTTTGCGCTTTATCTCTTTCCAGTCAGAAATATAAAAGGAATAATCTAAACCTTCCTCTATCTCTGTTTCCTTAACCAATTTAAAGCCGCCGGTCTGTTCATATATTCCTAATTCATCAAGTGTTTCCGGAATCCACTCTGGCTCCGGCTGATAGCCAGCAATATTGTTTACTGCATCCAGCATTGGCTTATATCTTCCCTTAAACCACTTCCTAAGCTTGTCTAATTCACGGGTTCTGGTGCTTTTGGGATCTACCGCACTCGCAACAATTGAATGTTCCTGTTCTTCAAATATTCCTTGGATGATATTCATAAACTTAGGCATCACCGCCAATATATCCCAGTTAAGATTCATATAGCCTTCCAGCTCTGACCCATCTTCAGACTCATCCAATAATATATTTTGGTATTGTGACGCATCTTGGTTTCCCTCAGCATACTGTCGTAGGGTGTTCAATTCATCAATACTTGAATAGGGTACTCCTGATCGATCTGTAACATAAGCAGCATACATAGCCTCACAAAACTTCCTTCCCCAGTTCTCGTTTTTTTGTGAAATAGGGATCTCATCTTTAGGGAACGGGTATGACCCGCTCTGATAAGACCCCATCGTATTTATAGTAAGTTCTGCCATTATATTATATTTTGTCTAAGATAGTGAATTTTTTAATATTTTTCACTATGTTTGTCATAGTTCTTTGAGGTTATGTCGGTTAATTCAAAACAAACTTTGAATTGTAAAAACCAAAAGTAAATTAAACTTCTAACGATAACCAAGTTAGAATAATTAAAACTTAGTCGGTGTTAGGGATTAACTCCTACTCTAAGTAAAAACAAGCGGTAGTCGTTCTCATTGGAGAAGGCAACGACCTCTTGAAGCTTTAACCAATCGCTTTTGCGTTGGTTGGTAGTTCACTTACTATATACTCTCTTACGAACAAAATTATCAAGAGTTACTTCCTCATTTTCTATTTCTTCTAATTCATCATATATACCAGCGGTTCCAAGTAGAGCATATCCACCTGCTGAAAACAAGTCATAATCAGTCATCTCTTCGGGGCCACCAATATCTCTGCACTCTTCCAATAATTCTATATGATTCTCTTCAACGGCTTCAAATTCGATGAAATTCATGTACTCTGTAAATATCTCCTGCTTTATCTTCTCATTAGTATTGGCACCAGGGGTTTTTTGTTGTTGAAAAGTTTTTGGATCTACCCTGTATAGAAGGAACCCCTCATATCCTCTTTGTTCAAAATAATCCCACAACAGGTCCACGTTTATTTCAGGAAACATAGATACACCAAAATATACACACATCATTAACATATCCTCAGCATACCCATATTTGTTATAGGTTCTATTACTGTAAGTACACACAAACTTGCGCTTCATTGAAAAGTCACCATCTTTGATCTTCCCCTTACGCACCACGGCACCACCACCCTTGGATTTGCGATTACCTTCCGTTACATTAAATTTGAACGGGTCTCCACCAGCCACCCCCCATTGCGTGTTCCCTGGTTTCCATGTGCCTGTAATTTCATCCCAGTATTTGCGATTACTCTCGTCATCATTTAGCTGATGGGATAATTTGAATTTACCTCCCTTTTTTGGTATAAATATTACTTTTGTATCTCTCTCTCCATTAAGCCAGACAAAATCTCCTTCCACCGGCATCTCACTCTTTGGCCTAAATCTTAGCTTATCAATATATGTTTCAAGTTTCTGCATATTAAAACCGGATGCTTTTGATGCTGTCCTGAAACATTCCGTAAATGACATGGGATATCGCCTTACCTCCCCACTCAATCCTTCATAATCACCAGCATCAATATACCCTTTTCTCCGGTTCATTAAATATTCCTTAGCTCCTATCTTCCTTCCAATATATTCAGCTTGCTCTTTCGTTGGTTTATCAACAATCGAATTACCGTACTGGTCAATAAATCCCTGCAGTCCTTCATGTGCAGGTATGAATAGATTTGCTAGTCCGGATCTTGTCTGTCCGTTTGGTGTTCTCTGAAAATAATTTGACATCCCTGCCTGGTGTTTAAAAGCTTTCCCTCCCCCTCTTTCCATCTCTCCAACGGTGGATGTTTTAATAGTAAAACCTACTATTTCAGATCCCGTTACCAGGCACTCTTTTACTACAAGATGCCTATCCCAACAGCTTAGTCCTTTCTTCAATTTACCCACCTCATCGTCATGGTAAACATACAATTTCTCTCCATCATATGTGCCTGCATCAGCCGGTCCAAAATCAATTACTGCTCCCAGGCCAATTTCGCTTGTTACAAGAGATCCTTTACTGGACAATCTTTTCGCCGGGGGTGAAAAACTTAATTCAGTTTTAGGAGACGTAGACCCTTCATAGTTTGGTTTAAAGAAAAATGGCAGCTTCTTCCATGGGGCCACCAGATGTTTAAGAAAACATTTCCTTCCCTGTGTTTCGTTCATACTCTGGATTCCTCCCCGGGCACCTATTGTACGGCTTATAATTTCATAATTAATACATTCTGCTTTATATGTAGCTCCCTCCCTGCGATGTTTAGGGTAGTTGAACCCATAAAAAACCCGGTCTCCTGTTTCTAAAAAATCATAATAACCGGTATCATCATTAATTAGAGCCTCCCCTTTATCATTTATATGCTTAAAGGTTTTCGTCTCGGTGTAACACATACGGGCAAAGAGGAAGAACTTTCTGTCTCTGTCCCTGTATTTTGGTAGGCCAACGTCAAGATGCCACCATGAAACGTAAAAATTGTGCCAACCATCAATGTATGTCGGTTTACCATTGTTGTAAAACCAATATCCATAGAGGCGGTGATACCACTGTTTTTTAATAAACTTGATCTCTTCTGAGTATATTTCCTGGTTTTGTTGTAATTGTTCCCAAATTTCATCGATCATTTCATATTTACGTTGTAACTCTTTTAACCGGCGTGGTATCTCAGGGGGTTTAAAATACTGTTCTTTTGCCGGCAGGCCGAAACCGTCTACCAAATGTGGATCCGGCATCTCGGGCAAACCTATTCTTATAGGAATAAGATCCCTGTCATCCCTATTAACCCATATATACTTGTCTGCTTTTTTGTATTGAGAGAGTATAACAGGGTCAACCTGGTCACTGTATTTCTTTATTAGAGATAGCCTGCTCATTATTTGCCAGTTTTAATGCAATATCCTCCGGTCTTAATCCCAACCGTTCTTCTTCCATGTATCTTAATACAGCATCTTTAAGGTATGGATTATCATCCTCTACCATCAGTTGTGCCATTGTTTCTTCTAATTCCTCCTGTATGTTTCTAAGGTCAGGGATCCTCTTGGTCGCACCCTCTATTACTTCTAACATAACATTATAGTAACTGGCTTCAATAGTAACCAGGTAAGTATATTTAAAAGATCTCTGCATACGAATAAATTCAACAATCTTTTGGTTTACTACCTTATTCATCCCTTTTAACAGATTCTCAACAGGATCATCAAAATTCCCTTTTTCGTCCATATTAAACCCTACATCGTGAGCTATCTCCACCTTCCTTTTTAATACATCAGGATATTTACTCCGATATGGTGTTGACTTATCATACATGGCTATTATGTATAATATTACAAGGTTATTATCAATCTCCGGACCCGGGGATTTTTTGAATATTTTATGTTTTTTTAACTCGGGAAAAATAGTCAACACCGATGTTTCTTCCGGTACCTTGGCAAGATTAAACATCATGCCCCTAAATTCTATATCTGTAAATTGCCAGTCCATAATTTGTTTTCACAAATCTACATATTTTTTCTTTTGTTGTTATATCTTTGCCAATACATCATGTCTCTGCGCTCTATATAACTTACGGCCACCATCTATTTTTGCATGGTATTCATATTCTACAGGAATGTCACGGATCCTTTTCATTATAACCTCATCTCCTTCTTCAAGGTCATAATAATTATCATCTTTATATAAATTATCGATATAAGATTTATTAGGTTTTCCAATATAAGCAATCTTCCCATATACAACATCTGTATTATTGGGTTCTCTCATATCAGGGATTTCTAATCCTACCTTGGCCGCCTTTTCCTTTTTTCTTATCCATTCCGGATCTTCTACTGGCTCTACCAGCATATACCCATTGATAGGTATAATTTTACCATCCCTTATGGCTGCATATATATTGTGATATTTTATAAAGATCCATACTTGATCGCCCTCTCTTACATAGTTTTTTCTTTCAGGAGCAAGACAATTTTGTACTGCGAGAAAATACATAATTACCCTGTCCCCTATTTTTAGTTCAATTTCTGTTTTCCAGGGCAAGCCGGTATCATTTTTTGTAATCTTGTCGGGCAGAGCAGTCACCTCTCCTACCCGTACAACATGCTTATCCGGGTCAAATGCTGTGTCTATATATAATTTTGTTCCATTAGGTGTAATGATAAAATCATTATCATTATCCATCTTAATCATAATATTATTTCCCAGTGTCTTCTTTAGTTTCATTAGTTTAAATTTTGGATACAAGTCATTTTTCCATTAATTTCAACGAACATCAGTTTACCTTTTTTCTCTAATTGTCTAAACCTTTGGCCCATTGCCCTTCGGTCTTTGCGACTCATCCTGTTCCATGCCTGTAATTCGGATCTACGAAGGTTAATCCATTGTTCGTGATATTTTATACATATATAGCGATTAAGCACATCTGTAGCTTTCAATGGTTCTGGCTTATTGGTAGGCTTATCCCAAAACCACTTTTTTAACCAATTAAAAAATTGCTGAACGATATTCATATTAATAAAAGGGGGATTACCCCCCTTGTTATTTAAGCTGCTGGTGTTGTAAAGGATTTAAGTTCGCTGTAAGATGTACCTGTTGAGGATGCCAGCTTAATCCTGTAGTAATACTTTGTTTCTGCAGTTAATTCAGTTAATGCAAACACATAAGCCGTGTCTGACCCATCTTCAGTCGCATCAGGCGTTGTTGAAGCAGCTTGCGATGTTTCAATAGTTTTTGTCGTACCATACTCGCATGTTGGAACTGTTGAAACGCCCTGATTATCGCCAGTAGCATTGATGTTTACGGTTGTTGCAGCCAATGTATCATAGGGATCCACAGACACAACTTTTGGCATATCAAGGCCAACAAGTGATTCTTTCCCGGCAACCTTTAAAGCATTGGTAACAAATGTAGCTACATCTGTTTTGCCGCCCACATAGTGTACTTTCTTCGATTCACGAACAACAAATAAATTGCGTTCGTAAGGACCCCTTTGGGTCGTCACCACCTTCGGAGACACAGGTTTTACGGTAACCTTAACCTCAATGTCTAATTTAAAATCATTCATTTGTATAGAGTTTTTAGTTAATAAACTTGCCACTAATATACAAAAAAACCCCCAATGCGCACATCGGGGGTCACCTTGCTATGAAACAAGACTTGCAGATCAACCGTTCGGCATCGGCTAACATCTGTAAATTTATGAAATTTTTCCATATGTTATGTGGTAATTTACAAAAACACTCTTTTGAAAATTTTAATTTTCATACCTAATAAAGCACAGAAGTGTATTTATTCTCTATTTATTATATGATGTCATCAAACCAGTGACATTGATGTCACTAAAACAGTGACATTGAATTTAGCCAATTTAATGATTTTGTGGTTTAATTCCCCGTAGTTCTGCTGCGGTTTTATTTATAGCCATAATCACTCTGGGATTACGACTAATTGTGGCTATGTAGTTCTTTTTTTTAAGCTTAACAAGAATATTGCGGATCCAGCTCTCATTTTTTTTCATGAGTTCGCTTAGGTATTTATTACTGGCGTAACAATGTTTGTCCTGGTCCAGCATCTTGATATATGACAGCAGCAACATCTCTGTCTTACTCAGATCATTAGCATACAAATACTCTGCAGGTATCCACAGGCCTTGTAGTTTCTTAGGGTTAATAGTTGGATTACTGGGGTTGGCGTCTTGTTCCCATGGGGGGGAAATAAAGTCATTCATAAATAAGATTGATTAAGTTGAAACAGACTACAATAATATAAAAAAAAAGGCCACCAGTCAAATGACGGTGGCCAAAAAGTGCCTCCTAAATGTGTTTCAACTCAATCTTAGAAGCTGATGTGTGCCGACAAAAATACAAAAAAAAATACAATTGCAGCAAGCTACGAGGTAGTGAACTACCCACCCACGCCAGAGGCGATGGGATGGGCTTCGGAGGTCATAGACTCACCTAATGGCAACGCCTCATCCCGTTTTTGATTATCGTCCGACTGCATCCCACAGCCAGACGTGAATGTTTTTAATTCAATTTTACTTTTTGGTTTTATGCAAACTGCAAAGTTTTGCAGAGCAACCTCATACCACGTCAAAGAACAACAAACTCTTGGTTATCGAAGTTTGTTGTAACAAATATATGCTTTTAAACCAAAAATATCAAGCTCTCATCAAAAACAATTGTTATATTTGTTGAATAAGGTCGCTTTCATCCCATCAACGCTAAAGCGATTAATGGGTTTTACGCTCCGTTTCACAAAACCTGATAACCTGTGTTAATAACTTTTATAAAACTATTCAGGGTCCTTTTCTTTTCTCTCTTCCTTTTCGGTATCTACTTTTTTAAGTTCTGCTTCGAGTTCGGCGATTTTTTTGTTTGCCTTGGTAAGATCTCCCTTCGCCTTTGAAAGTGTGGCATCTTTAACTTTAGGAGATCCCCCCTTCATCTCTGCAGGAACCTTACCTGTTTTCAGTACGTTTTTGATTGCCTTTAAGCGTTTCCGAAAATCATCCTCTTCAATGCGCCCCAGGCGAAGAATGGTAATATCTTTTGCCTGACCTATTTCATTAGGCCCCCGGGATTTTACTTTCGATTTATCCACCGGGTCTGCGACCCTTGTGTAAGTGAATTTAATCTCCACCTTACCTGTAATCAATGCTTTCTTTGTCATAATAATAGTTTTTGTAGTTTAACGTTAAACTATATGCAATTTACGAATTTTTTAATTCATTCTTCACCTCGTGCCACCAAAAATACTGTAAGTCAAGGTCAATATCAAATTTATCCATAAATTCCAATATTTCATCTACTGCGATATGAGCGTTTTGTATGGCTATTGATGTGCAAAGAATTTCATTGCCACAATCGGTATCTTCGGCCATCAATATTATTCTATACTTATTTACTAATTCTTCTGCTTTTTTTTTTGAGTCCATAGTATTTTCTAATTTAATGATTTTGTGAGCAGATTCTTTTATGATTTCAAAAGTTTAGCTAAATGCATTATTTTTTTTCTGTAAGTTGATTCTGTTTCTATTCTATTTTTAACAATTGTACAGCTATACAGAACAGTACATCTATCTTTGTTACCAATATGTTTACCTATAAAATTATCGGTATATTCATCTGATATCATCGCAAAATAATGACATATCTGCCTTACTTCAACAATATATCCCTTGCGTGTATTCATGCGCATTTCTTCAGGTGATATTCTATGATATCTACATACGACAGTGACAATAGAATCAATAGTTGCTTTGGCATTATATATATTACCGACAAAAGCAAATAATTGCTTCCTTATATGCGCAGCTCTTATAATTAACTGGCCAAATTTGTAAGCATCACGTGCCAATTTCTGAGCTGGCTTTGTCAGTTTCCTGTTATTAATAAATATATCTATCATTTTTTTAAATTTAGTGGGATAAACACACCACTGGTTTATACACAGATGTTAGCAGTAATACTACATTTCATCTC
>Ga0307983_1000899_pt1 | contig 13913 bp, 9 predicted proteins | sample OrgLakmetagen991_FD_201845 | JGI IMG/M metagenome (GOLD analysis project Ga0307983, IMG submission 201845) | Saline water microbial communities from Organic Lake, Antarctica - #991 | ecosystem: Environmental > Aquatic > Non-marine Saline and Alkaline > Saline | place: Antarctica: Organic Lake... | reverse complement strand
AGCTGGAGGTGAATTTTTCTATTGGGTGAACTAGGAAAGAGCAGGAAGTTGATTCTTTTATTTTCGAACTGGCTTAGCCAGCGGGCTGAGTGGATGCTGTCGAGCATGCAGACCACGAGAATACGTTTTTGGGACACTAGCTTCTACCCATTTAACCTCAAAAAAAATCTCAGCCCATGATTTGAGGACTCAGTGCTCACTGCCAAAATATCAAAAGACCTGGCTGCATCCTGTTGTCAGAGACTTTTCAATATTTGCCACAAAAACATAGTCTTACCTACAGCGCTGATGGCATGGTTCTATTCATTTAGGGCACAACTTATGAGAGCCATCTTGCGGCCAACTTTGGTTGGTGAGAAAACCGTGAAGATCATAACTTGAAAAGAAATTGGGGTGCGCGCCTTATCAAATCGTTCGCAAGGATTCAATAAATTGAAGGATTTGCAGGTCTAAGGCTGCGCTTCTAAGCTCGCAGCATTAGCAGCAAACACCTCGGAGTTCCAATACACCTGACAGTTCTCGCAACTTCGCTCAATAGTGGCCAGTCAAACAACTTTTAATTAGAGAGGATAGTTAAAGGGAAAGCTGTCGAGGTTCTTGCTGTCTTGGAAGAACACTCACGAGGACGCTTGGAAGAGTGGGTTGATTGCTCAATTAGCACATTGAATCTGGCGGATCAGCTCGATGTTATGTTCATTGATTGGAGACCTAGAGACCTAGAGACCTAGAGACCTGGAGAGTAGACAACGGGCCAGAGTGCATTTCTCAGTCACTATCCAACTGCGTGGCTGAAGTTGATTTGCTGAGCATTTTGCGAAACCGATTTATAGCAAAGCGGCTATTTTCACTTCTTCAATTCAAGACACAGGGATGAAGGCTCAGAGATCAGTCGGTTCCACTCCCTGCACTGCGCATGTGGTGCCGCTAGAGCTTGGCCACCCCACATAATCCAATCAGAGCACATTCGCCTGTCGGTCATCTAGCTTCAAAGGATCATTCCAACCCCTATACTCAAAAAGGATGACCTGACGACCGTCATAACGATTGGGCTAAATTTAAAGCGCAGGTCAAAGGAGTCATTGGGCTGTCGTGTAGAATGAAAAATTCTTGCAGCATCGGAACGCTCGATAGAAATTGTTTGAATAAATTGAATCCACTCAAGGAGAGAATACCGTGATGAGTTTATTTTCGATTGTTTACGGGGTGATACTGAGATGAGAATGTTATCCGGCTACTGAAGAAATTAATTCGACGCAGTCCAAGACTATTTAATATGAGTGTCTCAGCTTTACTTTCAATCCAAAGGTTGAAGTATGCGTTCTTGTCCTTTCCAAATGCACTTGGAGGTTCGAGTTTGGATTCTTTTTTCGCTCGCAAGCGCCTTTTTAGAAAAGTGGCGTACCTTGAAAACCAACTGCTAAGCATAGAAGACACCACGCTACATGCGTCCCAAATGGATGATGCAAGCCACCGGCGTATCGTACTGGACAGATCAAAGTTTTTCCCTATTTCATTTTCTTGGCCTGGGCCCCTTGAGGCATTTGAAGACTTGCACGAGTTGACTCGAAAACCTTTCAGCATCATCTTCCCAGGGGAGCCCTACGGGTTTACTGATTACAAGTCGTATTTAGAGGAGTATCGATCTAGTGTTTATGGCACTACCTTCAAGAAGGCAGGATGGGACTGCTTTCGACATGTAGAAATTTTGGCCATGGGTGGGATTCCATACCAGCCTGACGTACTTGAATGTCCAGATTTGGCGATGTCGCTTTACCCGAAAAACCTAATCGCCACGGCACACACTTTTGCCAACGCAGGTCTGATAGCACCACGTGATCTTAGGGCAGCAATTTATTCTAGATTCGTGGAAAGGCTAACCAGCGAGGCCATGGCCAGTTTTATCCTCTCGAAAACCCAATTCGTTCCCGATCGGGTAATATTTCTTGACGACACAATGAATACAATTCCTGACTACCTGAGCGTGATGACTTATGTAGGGCTAAAAAAATTGCTGGGCAGTGAAAAGGTGGTTGCTCCGCTGGGGGCGGGGCCGGTTTTTGAAGACTGGACGGGCAATCAGGACAACCTGCATGGATTGGGATTTGGCTACTGCAAGGTTCTCTCCTGTAGCCTCCGTAATTCGACTGAAGAGGCGCCCGCAGACCTCCAAGACGCGTTCGAGATGGTTGGCCCTAACGACCTTCTGGTTGCGGCAAACATTAATCGTTCGAAGGCACTAGCTGAATTGGTTTCATCGGCAGAGATACCAGAAGCGCACAAATTACACATCTGGGGAGATGACAGATCGCCAAACAGGTCGCAGCTTAAGTGGCTAAAGACCCTAGAGGGACACGTAGCCATCAGGGAAGTTTACTCAGACGTCCTGACTAAGAGTTTTCTTCAAGTGCTGTAATGAGACATACTTACGATTAATATGAAAACTATTTTAGTCGTGCTGGGAACTAGGCCCGAAGCCATAAAACTTGCGCCTGTTATTAAGAGATTCCGGGAGGACGCCAACCTCCAAATCAACGTTCTATCCACGGGTCAGCACGGCGTCATGTTGGATGAGGCGCTTGAGGCTTTTGAGATTAGGGTCGATTATTTTATGAAGACACTCTCACCAGGCCAGACGCTTTCGAGCCTATCGACAAAATTACTTACTGGTGCCTCCAGAATTATCTCTAAAATCGCCCCGGACCTCGTTATCGTGCATGGAGACACCTCGTCTGCCTTCTGCGCTGCTCTTGCTGCTTACTACCTGGGAGTCCCTGTTGCGCATGTTGAGGCCGGTTTGAGGACTCACAATAAATTTGAACCATTTCCGGAAGAATTTAATCGGTCAGCAATTTCGAGAATTGCAACATGGCATTTTGCTCCAACAGAACTGGCCAAAGATAACTTAAAGAAAGAAGGGATCGATTCCAAGGCTATACAAGTCACAGGCAATACGGTTGTAGATTCAGTTGATTTTGTTGCAAAAAGATTCCTCACAGACATGCACTGGATGAGAGAAAATGTTGCCAAAATAAGGCAAGAGATTTTTCCATTTTTTATGGAGAAGCCTTTTGTTGTTGTCACACTTCATAGAAGAGAAAACGCTGGAAAAATATTTGCAGGCTACTTGTCAGTGATCCGAAGAGTTGCTTCTCGAAATCAGGACTTTCATTTTGTTTTTCCAGTGCACCCAAATCCAAGCATATCCGCCCCAGCACGAGAGGCTCTTAGTGACCTTTCAAACGTTCATCTATCCCTACCAATCGACTACCTTACTTTTTCAAACCTTCTCGCGAAGTCCTCTGGGATCGTAACTGATAGTGGAGGGCTTCAGGAGGAAGGAGTCACGTTTGGAAAACCAGTTTTTCTCTGCAGGTCAAGCACTGAGAGGCCCGAGGGCGTCGCAGCTGGTAAAATTCAGCCCATAGGTCAGAACTACGAGTTACTCGAAAAAGAACTTGAGTTGGAAATACGAAAGGGAAAATCAGGTTTCAATGAGACTGAACTTTTTTTGCGTGGAAACCCCTACGGAGACGGACTAGCGTCCCAAAAGATATTCGATTTCATAAAACTAAATTTATAGAAATCAAGAGTGGGCTCCAGATAAATAAGTGCTTGAGCTGTGGACACTTTGATTGAACCCAAACACTACGATCGCCTTGATGCAAATCTCAGCAATTTTGCCAGCCTGTGCGCGAAGACCGGCATTCGACTTACGATGGCACCCAGAGCCCGGTTTCTATAGCGGTGGATCTGTTGCTGAGCGGATTTTCCGGAAACCATAGGTTCAAAACCTAAGCGAATATAATGCCGGTACGCCTCCTCGAATTTTTTTAGAGATTTCGGGTCTCGAGAGATTGCATCATCATCAGTCCCGTCTAAATGAGTTTTACCTGGCAGCTCGCCCCACAAGTCAGTGTTGGAGGCCGGGTGCGGTGGCACGAAGGTGCCAAGGCCAAGGTGCTTGCCAATTGCGTAGGAGAGGTGGATGTCCTCACCCGCCAAATCCGATGGGTACCTGTTTGAAAGTTCGCTCCAAAATTCGCCTAACCAAGCAGTGGGGAATATCCAGTTATGACCCACAATGTCCACCTCCTGTGCTTGATCACTAGGATTCCGTGGACCGAATTCGTCGTAGAGAACGTAGGAGGACTTAGAATGAAACCTGAGACCTCTCGATCCGATTATTCCAGGGGTAGATTCAAAGGTATGAATGGCATTTTCAAGCCAACCCCTTCCCGGAATTGTGTCGTCATCGATTATCCACACGAAGTCAGTTTTTGCGTTCAGGGCGAATGCAAATCTTGCCCACACCCCAAGATTTTTGGTGCTCCTGGATGTGACGAAAGATTTCACATTATTTGGTGGAGGAGACTGAGCTCCATTCTCCCAAACAAGAATTTGATTCACTGGGTGAGTTTGTCCACGGATTGCGTCAAGCTGAATTTCGAAATTAGCTGCCCTTTTGTAGACATTCATGACAACAGTTACTGTCGGCGATGGGCTGAATTCCGTCTTTCGCAATCTGCCCACTCTTCCAAGTTAAATGTTTTAAGGTGAAGAATTCAGCCACAACACTGCAGCCACATCCAACAGTACCAGAGGGAGATGGAATTTCTTTGGTCACTGAAAATGTCGACACAAATACACTAGATTTAAAGACTGGGGGATGAGGGACTCATAAAGTCAAGCGGAGATGTGGTCTAGTGGTGGCAGTTTTGAAAGTTTGCTTCTGGGTGGTGAGGGGCTCACCGAAGGACAGTCTCGGGCTTGTCCTAAATGAGGAGGGCAAAAAAGTCTAGTCGTTGGGTCGGGGAGGTTCAGTTGAGATTATGTGTACCACTTGTTGGAGGGCTGGGGAACCAGCTCTTCATGGTTGCTTATGGACTCATGCATCAAATTTGTGATGAGGCTGACGTCCAATTTATGGTGCCTGCATCAGGATTTGGAAACACAAATCATGGTCACAATGTTTTGGAAGAGATGGTTCTTGGGGTGAGCGTTCGATTCGCTTCGGAGGGAATTTTGGAGACATGGGGCGCAAAGGCTCAACGTTTTAGTTCAAGAAAAGGCTTGGGTGTTCTAATTGAAAAACTCTTCTCAACTATCCACCTAAACGAAGGAGTGCCAATCGATGCCCGTCTCAGTTCAACCCAGGAAAGTCCTCGGACATGCTTTAGGGACAGTGGGTATTTTCAGGACCCGATTTATCTAGAAAAGCTTCAGGCCAGGGGGGTGATGCAGAACATCCTGCCCATTAGGCCCTCAAGCTGGTTCGGTGAAGTACAGGCAATGATCTCGGAGGGCAGTGGAATTGGGGTTCATGTAAGAAGGGGTGACTTTGAGAGGCCCGGGAGTCCAGGGGTCCTGAGTGTTCCTTATTATAGGGAGACTTTGCGAACAGTCTCCAATTTAGGAGGCGAAGGTAAAGTATTCATTTTTTCAGATTCAATAAATTCGGTAAAAGAAGAATTTGCAGAGCTTCAATCTGAGTTCGAGATTGAATTTGTATCACCGCCGCGAGAGTCTTCACCAGTCGAATCCCTCTCTTTGCTCTCTCAATTCAGTAACCTCGTAATCTCAAATTCGACTTTCAGCTGGTGGTCTGCAGCCACTGGTAGGCAGAAAAATATAGTTGTCTCTCCGCAGACTTGGAAACGGAACCACGATCAGATGGATAAATTGAATCTCATCCACTGGAGAGCTCAGCAATCTACTTGGCGATAACGTACATCACCTCATTTCTTGACTCTACTACTTGATAAAAGGTGGAGCGGAGATCTCGAAGGATTTTGACCGGAGTCTTAGAGCTCGTTGAGCGACCTGGCACCAGGTTCATTGATTTACTAAAGTCTGTTCTGTTTAGAAAGGCACCGGGGGTCAATAATCTTCGATTCCAGCGAACCAAGATCCACGCGGGATGGGTCGAGTTCGCGGTGATGTGGAAGTTCATTAGGATCCTTCCTAGTTGCAGATGGATTTCACGGGCTGGCCTGTGTGGCGGCTCTTAGTAAAGGCGGCTCTGTGACGTGTATTGCGCTGATGTAGCCAAAATTCAGGCTGGCCATTGTGAGACTGATAAGAGATCCCCGGCTTTCTAATGAGGTATTTTTTGTATTTGTTTTGCCACTTCCTCTGACCGAGGGGGCACTCAACTAGACGCATAAGCAGCGAACATTTTTAAATAATTTTTGACTAAGCAATTCTCTAAGGGAATATTGAAGTCTCAAGCAGGAGGCAGAAGGACATTTGATAGCGACTATTGGACGCACAATATTGTGAGTCAGTGCGTCAATCAAAAACTTAAACCCCGACCGTTTTCCATTCCCTGTGCCTAGGAATTGTGGACATAAGGAACTTAAGAACTCGGTTCGAGAACTCAAAAGTCTCATAGCCTTCAGGAAGCACAGTCGTAGGCCTAAGGGTTGTCTCAATTTCGATAGCCTGAAGCAATGTCGCCGGGTCGACGCCAGTGAGAATCATCGAACCCGACTCGAGAGCCTCAGGCCTTTCGATAGAGTCTCTTAAGCTCACCGCGCTGAAGCCCTGTGCAATCAGTCTCAAGATCTGTGCCACTTGGGCAGAAAGCTCCAGGGCGGTTCCATCAGACAAAACTAACTTTGGTATTTGAGGGCTAGGGCCCAAAGAGCTGGTCAGGATCCAACGTTCGACCAGTTCAATTTCTTCCGCGGTTGAGCTAAAGGTATGAATGTTCAAGAATTATTGAAAACGGTCAAGATTTTTTGATGAGCTACTTGCCTGTTGACGTTAGCTGCGATTGATTAAAAACTTTGACGCGTGAGAGTCTCCTGTATTGGTTTCAGATTCGTAGACAATCAGCCGAGGGTCGAGGTCTGGGCAATAATCAACAACTGGGGGCAAACCCCAGCAACCCAGATACGAATAGAACCTAGTCTCCTCAAAATTGGCCAAAACCCAAATTGCAGATAAGTCACTTTTTTGATTCCATATAGTTAATTTACTGCGGGTCGCTTAAAATCACGATTGCACCGCTAGTATGGAATAAAAGCCAGCTGTTTTCGATGATTCCTTTTCACCAGCGAGATTAACTGAAAAACAAGGCGGCGATGCAGTTGCCGTAATTAGAGGCGACAACTCGACTTTGGGTACGGGGATAAAAATACTTGAGAGGGCAATGGTGGAGTTCCGAGAGGTCGTGCAGTTCTCCATTTTCAGCTCTGGATCCTTGGCCAACTGGGCGACGGTACAAGTATGAATTAGGCGTTGCGTAAACAAGACACGACTCAATTAGAGGGGATTCTTTTAAGATCCCTGAAATGGCCGTCCAAACTCTTACTGAATCGGCTTTTGAGGTCTTCAACCCGCGTCTCCGGAGATGAGTTGCGGAACCATCCCGGATTACTAGCATCCTCAAGATTGGGCGATACGCTTGATGTTTAGAGGATTGAATGTAGCCAACATCCCATTCCGAATCAGGAACTCACTTTGGTACCTGCCGTTTCTGGTGTGGACGCACCATTACGACCAGAGAGAGTGCAAACCAGGGTTGACCGCGCTGATAGTTTCCCTGCTGGTCAGGCCTCGAAGTTTTCCAATCCTCTACCGTCGATGGGTAGCCACAAGGCTTCCTCCCGAAGCTTGCAACATCGAGCCTGGCGGAGCCTCAATCGAACTGCTAGTAGTGAGCCATCCGAAGGACTTTGTCTCTCTTCCGATCTGCATCCAGGAGGCGGTAGAGCACAGCCTTAATGTTGTTTCCAACGTTACTGTTGTAGTACCTGATTCTGCAGTGGAGGCTTGCAAGGATTTGATGCGGCTTCACAAGCTCGATGCAAAAGTGGTCGAGGAAAGCTCATTAGTTCCCGAGGGACTTTCTGCAAATTTAGAAGCTAGTTTTGGGAAACACCGTCATGGCTGGGTGCTCCAACAACTCCTGGCAGTCAGTTACTGTTTGCGATCTGAGTCACATGGAGTCTTACTCGTTAACGCTGACACCATCATAACTCACCGCAGATCGTGGATCAATCTCGACGGAAGGCAGCCTTTACTTGTGAGTTCTGAGTGCACTCCAGAATATTATTCCTTTCTTGAGGACATTGGCGTAGGGAGCAATCCTCCAACTTTTACGTTCGTTGCGCACCACATGCTATTTCAGCCGGAAATTTTTCGTGAGTTACTGGGAGCCCTAACCGTTGATGAGTTCTTATGTGACCTCACCCGTAAAATAACGGTTAGCCGAGACCAAGGGCAAGAGTCGTTTTGCGTGGAATTCGAGCTTTACGCGCAGCATCTTCTGACAGCCCATCCATCTCGGTATCAGCTTGTAAAATTCTCCAACCGCCCCCTTTACGGTGAGTTCTCGGCGGCACAAGTGGTCGAGCAGACACGAAAGTGGCAGGGGGTTTTCTCCTCTTTGAGTTTTCACGCGTACCTCAGGGCATAAGCCTCAAGGCCTCGCAGAAATGAAGATTCGTGCAACTGAGAGTTGTCTGCCGTCGGCGCAATCGATTAAAGTCAGATAGGTCGTGAGTTCCTTCGGGCACCTTGTTTTTCCTGCGACCGCCAAGATTGCAATAGGCGCTGATAATGAGGGCACTAAAACTACCAAGAGCTTGACGCGATTGGAAATGCTCAGTCACTCAGAAGAGTAGTTTGATTCAAAAAACACTGAGCAGTTTGTCAAAGGGGGCAAGTATTGCGCCAGTTTGGGGGAGAGTTTTGGACAGATGCAAACGTAATGGAGTTTGTCGATGCCTCATTCGGCCGCTGGCTAACCCCGCATAGCTCGGTTATTGGGCCCCTCGCCGAGTACCGAAGATAGCTTCTTGTGTCATTAAAAACATTCCCCTATTTCTTTTCGGGCGAAAATTTTCGGATACAGATGTTGGTCAGGATTTCTATTCCTTGGCACAGTACCGCTTTCCCTGACACGGAAATTGTGCTGTGTCTCTCTCGAATTGGGAGGGGTCAATGTTTAGACACACCAAACGCTAGATATTTGGAGAAACCCTCAAGTTAGTCTCACGCCCTGAATGCGCTAGCAAGAGAGTATTGAGTATTTTTGGGCCCGTGCGAGGTTTTTCGAGCTTGCTTCGCACTCTAGCTTCCCAACTTGAAGAAGATTTTGCTCTAGGGATGAACGATTCCATAAGAATACGCTTCAGCAACAAAATGCTTTTCGGTCTGATTCAAACGGTCGTAAAAGCCGCGAAAATGGAGGGAACCCATCGGCAGAGCGCAGCGGCGTGAAGACCTTGAAAGCGAAGGGCGTTCTGAGACAAAAAAGCCCCGATTGCCAGAAGGCGTTGAAGTTCGTCATAAGTATTGGAATAACTGGGTGGCGTGATGACGCGCTCATGGAAGGGCTCAAAATCCTTCCGGCCTTCCCCCTTGGCGATCTTGCCTTGCAAGGCCGTAAGTTTTCTGGTCGGACTAGTCCACCCCACACGAATCCAAAAACTTTAGGGCTCGTAGGAGGAGCTTCTCACTATCGAGGTCATTGACGGCTCTAAATATTTCTCTGGGCTTCGGCTTGCGCGGTATTTTAATCCAATTCGTTGCATTCGAAGGGTGGCCGTACAGAAAAATCCATGTCAGCGGTTTAGGTCCGGTTATTTTCCTCTTTCCCGACGCTAATGCAGAAGTAAAGCAGGGCTTTTGTAGCCTTACTCTTGGATTTGCTCTCAATGGTAAGTTAAGAGACGAGGCCCAGATCCAATCTTCGATGCCTAGCCAAAGGCTGATCTTACTGTTTCCGCTTTGGAGGGGAAGTGGAAATGTGTGGTTTTACCCGGTTACAACCTGAGTCCACTGGAACTCGAGGGTGCAATCGGGTCTGAACAGCTGAAAAAGGTTCCGGGAATCATCCAAGGCCGACGAGAAAACCACAAAACGTTTGCTTCTCTGATGGAGCAGTTCCCCATGCTGAAGACTCAGGTTGAAATTGGCGAGAGCTCCTGGTTTGGGTTCTCACTGATCCTGACCGAGACCCTTTCCGGCCGAAGGTCAGAGCTAGTCGAGACTCTAACAAAGTACGGAATTGCATCAAGGCCAATTGTGGCAGGGAACTTCACGAGAAACCCAGTCATGCGGCACCTTAAGCACACTCGGCTCCCAGCGCTTTCCAACGCGGATCAGGTGCACGAAAACGGTCTCTTTATCGGCAACCATCACTACCAGATGATTAAAGAATTCAATCTGCTGGAAAGCGCACTAAGAGAGTTTCACAAGTAGGTTTGTCCAATTGCCAGGGCCTAGGCTCGCAACCCTTTCCAGTTTTTGTGCTTTACCGCCGTGGACATAAGGAACTTAAGAACCCGGTTCGAGAACTCAAAAGTCTCATAGCCTTCAGGAAGCACAGTCGTAGGCCTAAGGGTTGTCTCAATTTCGATGGCCTGAAGCAATATCGCCGGGTCGACGCCGGTGAGAATCATCGAACCCGACTCGAGCGCCTCAGGTCTTTCGATTGAGTCTCTTAGGCTCACCGCGCTGAAGCCTGCAATTGTTGATTCCTCGCTGATTGTGCCAGAATCCGAGATTACGCACTTCGCCTCTAACTGAAGCTTGTTGTAGTCCATGTAGCCGAATGGCTCGTGAAAAGTAATGCCCTCAAGGTCTTTTCTTGCAAGAGCCTCGAGACGAACTCTGGTTCTCGGGTGGGTGGATACCATCACCGGCATATTCCACTGCTCACGAACTGCAACCAGACAATCGAGTACTTTTTCAAGCCTCTCGGGCAGATCTACATTTTCCTGTCTGTGAACCGAGACGAGAAAGTAGCCGCCGGGACTTAGCCCCAGGTCTGCGACGGCAGTAGAGGCAGCGATTTTGTCTTTGTAGTGCTGATATATTTCCCGGATCGGAGAGCCGGTCTTCTGGATAAAGCGCGGGTGAATACCCTCGGCCAGAAGATTCCTCATTGAGTAGTCGTTGTATGGTAAATTAAAGCTCGCGACATGATCCACCATCTTACGGTTGAGCTCCTCCGGCACATTGTTGTCGAAGGAGCGGTTACCTGCCTCCATGTGGTACACGGGAATGTGCATTCGCTCTGCAACAACGGCCGCGATGGCGGAGTTGGTGTCACCGAGAATCATCACAGCATCTGGCTTCTCTTTTAGAAAAACCTCCTCTGCTTTCTTTAGAGTGTCTCCCATGACGGAACCCATTGATGAAGTATCAACATTTAGAAAGTAGTCAGGCTTTCGCAACTCAAGGTCCTCGAAAAAGACTTCGTTGAGCTTCGGGTCGCTGTTTTGACCAGTGTGGACAAGGATGTGGTCGGTGTATTCGTCAAGCTTGGGAATAAGCCTTGAAAGGCGTATTATTTCAGGCCTAGTTCCAACGATTGTGATAACTTTTAGTTTTCTCACAGCCCTAGCTCCTGTCGCAGCTCTGGGATAGTCTGGAGAAGCTGTTTGGTTGCTTCGACATCCAGTTGCTCGGTGTTGTGGGACGTATAAGATTCGAGCTCTACTGGTCGTTCTTCGCCTTCTTCAAAGTAAACCGAGTAGTTCAGGTCTCTGGAGTCAAGCGGCACTCGGAAGTAGCCACCCAGGTCCTCAGCCTTAGCGCGCTCCTCAGTTCCAAGAAGGGACTCATAGAGCTTCTCTCCATGACGGAATCCAATCTGGCGAATTTCATTCGAGGAGTTGCCGAACAGTTCAATCAGAGCTTGAGCTAGAACCTCAATGGTTGACGCCGGAGCCTTGCGAACAAATAGGTCCCCAGACTGAGCGTGCTCAAATGCGTATTCAACAAGGTCAACAGACTCTGCCAATGACATTAGGAACCTCGTCATTGTTGGGTCGGTAATCGTGATTGGCTTGCCATTTTTGATTTGGGAAATGAAAAGCGGAATCACTGAGCCACGAGAATACATTACGTTCCCATAGCGCGTTACAGAGATGGTTGTGTCAGAGTCCGAGTAATCTCTTGCGAAGGCCTGAGCAGTTTTTTCCATCAGGGCTTTTGTCATGCCCATAGCGTTTATGGGGTAAACAGCCTTGTCGGTACTAAGGCAAACGACTCCTTTCACTCTATTTTCTATTGCGGATCTAAGTACATTCGCAGATCCATTAATGTTTGTTTTTACCGCCTCTAATGGGAAGAACTCAGCCGATGGCACCTGCTTTAAAGCAGCAGCGTGAAAAATTAGATCTGTCCCTCTTACGACTCGCTCGACGGATTCGGGGTCTCTAGTGTCACCCAAATAAAACCTCACCCGCGGGTCAGCAATTGCGTGACGCATAGCGTCTTGTTTTGCCTCGTCGCGGCTGAAGATGCGAACCTCTGCTGCATCCCGCTCAAGTAAGTGCTTGGCCATAGTCGACCCAAACGAACCGGTTCCTCCGGTGATTGTTACAACTGAACCTTTGACGGCTCTATTTTTGCTCATGAGTAGAGCCTAGCTTTCTATCCGCAGCGATGAACTCTTGACAAAGCTCATCGATCGTAGGAATTTTCGAATATCCTGCGAGCTGCCACAGGGCGTCACTGGCTTTTTGGTTTTGTGTGGCCAAGATTCGATTCACGGAATAATTTGCCTGTACAGGGGCAACCGCACTGGGCATAAGTCCCAACGATTTAGCAAAGAGTTCCAGTAATTCAAATTTGCTCACAGCATCACGTGGGAGCCAATGCTGACTAACTGGAGTAGCCCAGTCACTATTGAGCATGCCGATCGATAGCCGGGCAAATGCGGTGGCGGATACCCCATTCCAATGTTGGTTGATATACCCATTTACTGGTCCTGTTGAAGCGGCAGACTTGAACCAAGAGTAGATACCGGAATTTGTTCTGGTATCTCTCCCGACAATGGAACAGCGAATCTGAATTGCTCCTTTGGAGAGCCCCTCGCCAGCAATCTTTGACAAACCATAGAGGTCCTCGGCGTTCTTAGGGTCACTCTCCGAGTAGTTGCCCCGATCTCCCCTAAAAACGCAATCGGTGGCTATCTGAATCCAGTTGAAGCCCAGTTGAGCTTTGGCCCGGGAGAGCTGATGAGGCAGGTTGGTGTTGAGGAGAGTAGCCAATCGCTTGTCTTCCTTCTTATACCCAGATGACTTTTGCGGGATCCACCCGATGCAGTTCACTAGCCAGTCGCTTTCAGAGAGACCGAACTTGCGGGCTACCTGCTCAAACTCCATTGATTCGGCCTCAAACGGAACCTCAGAGTTCCTGGAAATTGCAACCACTGGAATACTGTTGAGCTCCGCTATTCGGACAACTTCACTGCCCAACATTCCATTGGAACCAAGAACAATCAAGCGCTTCAAGACTTGGTCCGCACGATCGAAAGCAGCTGAGCCTCAAAAGACTCTACTGCGAGCCCGGCCCCAAATAGCTCGGCTACTTTTGCAGCATTGTTCAAGCCCAACTGTTCAAGATTCGCTCCTCCGTGAGCCAACTTGAGGGCACTGGACGCAACCACAGATGAGTCTTCTTCAAAAATTAAGCCCGAAAGGTCGCTACCAAAGGTCAGCTCCAAACCTCTCAGTCGTGTGCTCACGACAGGTAAACCCGAGGCCATGTATTGAAGAACCTTATTGGGCAATGCGTTGTTGGAAACCAAGGATGGCTTTAAGGGGTTGGTTGCCACATCAGCAATCGAGAGGTACCCAGGTAGGTCCGAGAAGCTAACTAAACCAGTGAACAAAACTTTGTCCTGAATACCGAGGTCATTCACGATGCCTTCCAGCTCTCTAATCTGCTCACCGGCTCCAATTAGGACGAGGTAATCGTCATGGGCTGCTTCTTTGGCGAAACTGCGGATCACCTCAGGGAGGCCTGAGAAGTAGAAAAAACTCCCCATGTAGAGAATAACTTTGGCATCAACTGGGATACCGAGCTGAGCTCTTATAGACCCTGCCCCTTTTCGAACTGCCTTGAAATGTTCCAGATCTAGAGGTGGAAAACTTACACTAGCCTGCTCT
>Ga0307983_1000895_pt1 | contig 13941 bp, 10 predicted proteins | sample OrgLakmetagen991_FD_201845 | JGI IMG/M metagenome (GOLD analysis project Ga0307983, IMG submission 201845) | Saline water microbial communities from Organic Lake, Antarctica - #991 | ecosystem: Environmental > Aquatic > Non-marine Saline and Alkaline > Saline | place: Antarctica: Organic Lake... | reverse complement strand
CATTTTTGTTTTTTATATTTCCTCTATTATTTTGTCCACTATGAATTGAACTATGGGTGAATTTACAGTTAGATCCAAATTTACATCCTTGTTCTGTTAAATAAAATTTACAGACGTTACTAGGTCTGTTATCTGTCATTTTATTGATGTAAATATGTATATGTCTTTATAACAGTGTCTTTATACAGTGTCTTTAGACAGTATATTTACAAGTTTCAATAACTGTGCTTATAAAATAAGCAAGGTAAGTACATAAAAATAAATATCTGTTAAAAGATTATATTTTCAATTTTTAACAAATAAATAAATCTTAGATAAATTAGTTAGATAAATAAAATATTAATATAGTAGATAATGAAAGTATTAAATGATAAAAATTCAACAGTGGATATTTTGATAAATAGTACAGTTAAAAATCTCGATAATATTTTAGACTGTATTATCAGTTTTATTTACAAAGATAAAATATGTCAAATTAATGTTATAGATAGTGTTAATGATAAAGATGAAGGTCATTATTATAGTTTATTATCAGTCAAATATTATAAATCCTATGATGAATATATAAAAGATAATACTACAACGTATACTATTATTTTAGATTGTATGAGTTATTATAACAAAAATTTTTTATCAGATATATTTTCGTCTCTAAACAAGAATAATATTTATATCAATACTTTATATTATTATAATCTTACCAATGATGTTTCTTATAAAAATAGTAATGTATTGGTTAATATTGTCAAATATAATAATATATTACCAGAACAAAATAATAAGATTCTTTCTACATTGTATGTTGTAAAGTTTATTATCTCTGATGAGATAACTGATATAGATAATGATTCTAACTATGACAAGATAGATAATGAAATATTAAGTATTGTTTTAAATGTTCAAAATGATGATATTATTGATAACTATAAAACTCACTGTAATAATTCTACAATGAATGGAAATCATTCTAATAATAATATTATTGAAAAAACATTAATTAATAATACTAAATCTGTATATCTGCTTGGAGAAAATTGTCTAAAATGGAATCATAATGATACTAATTTAGGGGGGTCAGAACAAGCAGTTCTAAACATAGCCAATATCCTTAATAAAACAATGAATAAAAATTTTATTAGTGTATATGGATATTTCAATGAATACAATGATACATATGTTAATATTGAATCGTTCAATTTTAAAATCAAGTATGATAATATCATATTATGGAGAATGAGCGGAATAGTTTTCTACTTACAAAACAAAGATAAAATCAAGTCCAATAATATTATATTGGACATCCATGATAACTTTTCTTACACATTTAATAAACTTGAAAATAATATGATTACCGTATTGTTCTCTAATGTTAATCATATTTTACTCAAGAGTAATTATCATGTTAAATCTTTGAAAGAATTTTTAGATGATAAAATTAATTCAGATTATTTTTCAATTATTTCAACAAAAATTAGATTAATCCCAAATGGAGTTAAAGTAGATAAATTTTCCCCTCAAAATAATGTTCAATATAAAGATAAAAGAGAACCCTACAGATTTTGCTACTGTAGTAGCTATGATAGAGGATTAATTGAATTATTAATTTATATTTGGCCGACTATATACAAGATATTCCCATATGCTGAATTACATGTATATTATGGAATGGATTATATCTTTGATGAAGACTTCAAAAAGAAAACCAGATATTTATTAGGATCCCCTGGCGTCATCGACCATGGAAGACAATCAGAGGATATGATTATTAGAGAAAAATATTTATCAACATTTCATTTATTTATTACAGATACAGTTGCAGAAATTGATTGTATTAATATTAGAGAAAGTTTAGTTGCAGGATGTATTCCCATCATATCAAATGTTGGAGTATTCGCCGAAAGAGATGGTGTTAGAGTTAATGACATTAAAGATTATGAATCTATTATTAAACTAATAGCATCATTACTCATTCCTAATAATAAAGATAAAGTTGTAGATATAAGAAATAAATTATACGAATCAGATAAGATTATTTCTTGGGAATGTATTGTTGAAAACCTTAAAAAATATTTATTTGTATAAAAGGAAAAACAGCTAGATTAGTAAATTAATAGATGGAAATAAATACTGATTCATTTAATGAGTTACTAGACAGAGCATATGAACATCTTGAAAATAAAACTCAGATAAATGCTAAGATTAAATTACCAAAATTTAATATTAACTATTATTCAACAAAACTTCACTGGAATAATTATCAAGAATTATGTGATGCTATAATAAAATCAAATAATTATAATTTATTATTTGATTTTCTGAAGAAAAAGATAACATTATACAATGTTATCCTGGAAAAGTTTAATGATGAAAATAAAGAAAAATATTATATCATTATTACAGGAAAAAATTTAAAGAAAAATAAAATTGAAGATACATTAAAATTATTAATCCAAAATTTTATAAAGGAATATATAATTTGTCCTAGTTGTTCATCATGTGATACACATTTAAACATTATCGGCAGAAAGAAGTGTGAATTTATCTGCATCAACTGTAAAATGATTAAAATTATTACATCCTAATCTTGAATAGATACGATTTCTTCCATAACTTTGACTGAGGAAACAAGGTAATTCATCGATGATGTCGTATACTGTAGGATTGACTTGGCCAATCGTAGCAGGATTGACTTGGCCAATCGTAGCAGGATTGACTTGGCCAATCGTAGCAGGATTGACTTGATCAATCGTAGCAGGATTGACTTGGCCAATCGTAGCAGGATTGACTTGGCCAATCGTAGCAGGATTGACTTGATCAATCGTAGCAGGATTGACTTGATCAATCGTAGCAGGATTGACTTGGCCAATCGTATTTTGGGCTGACATTGAAATCCCTCTTGTTATCCTACCAACCGATTGTTCTATTTCTCTTCTTGGTGTAGCTAATATCAATGTATTCAAAGCCGGTATATCTAATCCTTCAGACGCCATAGAATAACTAGCCAATATTATTCTATTACTTTCTGCTTCTTTTAACTCTTTTGGTTTCATATTTCCCACATAATATGAAGGAAATATGTTATCTTTATTCAGTCTTCTCTCCAACAATTCTAAATGATTTATCCTGTCAGATAAAAGTATAATTTTTCTATTTTTATCTGTTAAAATATCCTTAATAATATTACAGATCATAATATTACGTCTACCTATAGTAGTTATATTATTCAACACTTTTGCTCTATTAACGTTACCATTATACAGATATAATTCTTTGTATTTTTCATGCTCTATATTAAATTTTATTAATGATACTTGAAGGGATAATGTTTTAGTTTGTTCTTTATGTATAATGTATCCAACATTCCAGTATAGAATTGACTGTAAACCATCTTTTCTTACTGGCGTGGCTGTCAAAGCAAGAGATTTATGCCGCATCGTTACAGGAATAGCTTTTGAAAAACTTTCAGATGGCATATGATGTGCTTCGTCATATATAACAAAATCAAAATTATTAAATACATCTTCAGAATATTTATCCTCCCTTATTATAGATTGTAGCATTCCTATTGTTATATTTTTAATTTCTATTATATCTTGTCTTATAATGCCAATATCATTGATACCCAAAAATTCTTTACATTTATCTTTCCATTGATCAAGTAAAAATTGTTTATTTATTATTATCAATGTTTTTAATTTTAATCTTGATATGATATAAAGCGCTATGATAGTCTTACCAAATCCACAGGGGAGAACAAGCGTTCCACCATGATAACTATTTAAATAATCAATAGTCTTGTCTGCTATTTGTTGCTGTTTATCTCTCAAACTAAATAAAAAATTATAATCTACAGTGTCATAAACATGTTCATCTGTATAATTATTAATATTAAATTTTTTAATTCCATAATATTTTGGAATCTGTAAAATATTACCTTTAAAACTATAATCTTTAACAGTTCTACTAAAGTTATAGTTTGAATTTCCTTCTACTGTAAGATCTTTTGTTATGTCATATCGTTGTACGGCAGTTAAACTACCAAGATCTATATTAAATTTGTTTCTATAAAGCTGAAACTTGGTCATATTAGTAATAAACTTATAAAAAATATATTATTAATTAAATATATTTTTTTCATTTTTTAATGTCTATTATATATAAGTAAATGTTAAATTCATCAGGTACAGATCAATGCTTTGGAGTACTATTTATTTTAATCGTATTTCTGCTACATATTTTATGTACGTCATGTAAGAATTTATCTATGTGTTCATACGTTAAACTATTTGGTGGTTTCACCATTCTAGGATTAATTGAATTCTACTGCCCTCAAAAAGGATTAATGTTACTAATTCTCCTATATCTATACACAATGAGATATTCGAATACTTATATTAAAGATTATAAGAAAAATTTAGATAAAACTGAAAATATGACCATCCTTAAAAAGGGCCTAAAATGTAAATCAGATGATTGTGATGAAGAAGTATTAGAAGAAGATGTAAACGAAAAAGTAATTGGAGATAATATTATTGTAAAAAGAACTAACGTTAAAATTGCTGATGATGAAGTTGACATTGAAGTTGATGAAGACACAGAAGTTGGTGATGATGATGAAATAGATCTTGATGATGTTGATATTGAAATAGATGATGATAGTGATGTTGTCAGCGTAGATGACATCGTTAGCAATGACACTGATACAGATGTTGAGTTAACAGACGATGAAGGTTCTATTACCAACGATCTAAAACTTAATAATAAAGTTGTTGAAACAAAAAATAGTTCATCTATCAAGAAAGCTATTAAAGTAACACAGAAAACAAATGTACCAATGCCAGAGACTATTAAAGTCATTAATGAGGTTGATACAGCTGTAATCACTCCTAAGATTGATAAAGTGATTAAAGAATCTGTAGATAAAGTGGTAAAAGATCCTCTTAATATCAAGAATGTAAAAAATCAGGATATTAAAATTTCTTCAGCTATTAAGGCAGGGGAACAATTAAAACTGGCAAAAGATCTGGAAACTATGGAAGATTATAGTACATCTGCAGATGCTATCAATAACATTCATAAACAAGATACTAAAATTAATACAATTAAAAAGTCTGAAAAACTGGAAAAAGAATCAACGAAAAAGTTGATGGAAGGGGATAAGCCCAAAGCAAAAGCCTTAATGCAGAAAGCAGAATCTGAAAGGACCAAAACCGATATCATTATGAACGCAGATAACATTGAAAAAGCAGTCAATGAATCTATTGCAAATAAAATAATTGTCTCCAATAGAGACATTGCTAACGTCAATGATCAGAAAGCTAAGGCTGCAATTGTATTAGATGGTCAAACTGCCAATAAAGAACTAAAAGAAAAAACTAACCTCGATAAAACAGATGTAAAAGAAATAAAAAAAGCAGTTGCTAAATCAGACATTATTGTTGCAAATAAATTATCCACTGATAAAGCGGTCAAAGATGTCTCCATTAAGCCCAGTGTCGCAAAGAAGGTAGAAGAGTTAAAAAAGAAATCAGATATTCTTGTTGAATCTGTAATCGATAACAACAAGAAATCTGATGTTAAGTCTGATATTATCGCACAAAATCATGTTGATAATAAAGATACAAGTGTTAATAAACCAAGTATCAATACTATTAACAGGAATAAAATTGTTGAAAAAGTCATTATCAACAATAAAGATTTGAAAGATAAATCTGCCAATGCAGAAGAAATTAAGAAATCAGAAGATAAAATTGATGATATTGTCAAGGGTAAAATTCTTGAATCAGAAAGTAATAAAACTAAAAAGAAATTAGGAGAAGAATTAATTAATAAAGTGGTTAAAAAGGAGGTTGCAGAACAGGCTGTAGATAAGGTTATCAAGAAAGAGATGAAAAAGAGCCAATTATCTGAAGATGATTCTATTAAAACCAAACCAAGTCAAATTGTTAAGAAATCTGTTGATAAAATTATAAAGTCAAAATTACCTGTTGAAATCAAAAATAAGAAAGAAATTAAAAAGGACGTTCTGGATGCAGTCAGAAACAAAATTAATATTGGAAATATTGTTATCCATAATAATTCCGGCCTAATGAACAATGTAGACAAATTAAAAGATGCATATTTATATGATCAGAAAGTGAAAAAAGAAGAAATGATCGAAAATGCTCACAGAGTTTATGGTGTAAATCATAATGATAAAAAACATATGAATAGATACCAGTCATCTAAACTACAGGGATATGTAGATGATGACATTAATAAATTTAATTGTGTTAATGCTTTTGGTAATACTAAAAACTTCTGTGGAACTGATAGTGTTTATGACACCATTAGTTGCTTTAACCTGAATAATCCTAATATTATTGTTGACAAAGTAAAGCCATCCTGATAAATTTATAGATTAATTTTTTTATATTTTGAATATTATATCTGTTAATTCTATGGACGATTATAAAAAAAAATACATGAAATATAAATCTAAATATCTAAATTTTACAGGAGGAAATTATGATGACAATAATGTTAGTTATATGAATCTTTCAACTGCACTTGATACGCTTGAAAACCCTAAATCAGTAACTGTCTTACCATTCTTTAATTCTTCTTTGGTAAATATCCAAAATTTCAGTAAGAATCCAATAGCATTCGGATATATATTTCATCCTGGTCGCAAAGATGTCCCTTATATTCATGGATTAACTGTATTTAATGTTCCTGATGGTACTTTAGCCAAAAAACAAACCCATGCATTTGTTTTGTCATATCCTAATACAGATATATACCAAATCAAAACAAAAACATTAAATGATAAAAAAGAAACATTAGATAACGAAGAATTTAATAATAAAATTATATCTAAGTATATTAGTACCGAAGGAGGTAATATCAAATTAGAAACTGATTTATCGTTAACCAAAAAAACTGATTTCTTTGATGTAATGGCTAAATTAAATATTCAACCAATTCCAATTCATAGTATCCAAGAAAGATTATTGGAATCTAATAATGGCTTTATTGTTGTTATAGATTATTTAATTTCTACTAGAATTGGTAATATGGTTTATTATGGATGGGTTTCAGATAAAAATGTACATTTATTAGTAAATGTAAGTAGAGAATATACGCGTAGATTGGACAAAATTAGATCTGAGAATAAAAAGTCTAGATATAACAATTTAGTTAAAGTAAAATGTAAAGATCAATATGACAAAATGATTAATAATCCCAAAAATTTGTAGATTAATTTTATAATTTATAAATTTGTAGATTAATTTTTAAGAATGAAAAATTTGTAGATTAATTTTTAAGAATGAAAAATTTGTAGATTAATTTTTAAGAATGAAAAATTTGTAGATTAATTTTTAAGAATGAAAAATTTGTAGATTAATTTTTAAGAATGAAAAATTTGTAGCCTAAAAAATAATTGATATTTAAATATTTTATAGATACTTAAATATCAATTATTATAAAATAAAATTAATCAGAAAAATTATCTCATTTTTTCTTCTTCATACATTCTTCTTTTAACTTTTCAATCTCTCTAGGTGTAAGAGTGGCTGCATATTCTATAAATTTCTTTTTAGTCCCAACAAGATCGTCTTTTTTAAGATTTGGATTTTTATTTCTCATATCATTCAAGATCTTTGAGGCAAACTTAACTGCAGGTACTCCATTTTTAACTTCAAATTCTTTAACACAATAATTTCTTAATTCACCAAACAGAACTAGTGAAGGATGTAAAGCCCTTCTTGGTTTATCACTCCTATCACTATCTTTAGAAGCTTTCTTACTGGCCTTCTTAACAACATCTCTATCAGCTTTAATCACTTTCTTAACTTCGCTAGATGTATTTTCACTTGCAGCTTTCTTGGACTTTTTATTTTTACTCTTGCTCCTCTGATCTCTACTTTCTATTTTTTTTTTGAATTTTTTCCTCCTAGCTGTGTAACTCTATTAGCACGAAAGTCCATATTACTACTAGTTGCAGAATAATTATTTTTATTATTAAAATTATCACTAGAATCTGAAAGTACAATAGTATTGGATAGATGTAAATTACTATCTAGATCATCACCGGGGGAATATTTTTTAATAGCTTTCATACCATTTCCCCCTAACTGCATCTGCATATATTGACTATAATCTTCTGTTCCCTGCAGACTATCATTGCTGTTTTTACTTCCTTTATCTGACTCAGATGATGTATCACTGCCTTTGTACGATCCACCCTCAAAGATAGTATGCTCAAATAATGTTTTCACCTTACTATTTTTACTATTGTTATTAGTTCTGTAATTGCTCCCAAATAATCCACTATAGTCATATTTTTCACTGTTTTTAACTCTATTTTTATTTCTTTGGATTAAGTCACTCTGAATAAATTTATTGTTGGGTAGTGAGGTTGAAGATAGATTACCCGCGCCCCCACGCATAACAGAATTTCTGTCAGCAGAAGTAGCAGACTGATTATCCGTTCTAAACGGCGTATTATTAATAGTTTCACTAAAATTCATTTATATATTATTATAAAGAAAAATAATATTAATTCTTACCTGTCATATGGATGAATAAAATCTATATCTAATATTTTAAAAATATCATCTTCAGATTTTAAATATATATATTTATTATTTTTAATGTCATATAATCCATATTCATTAAGCGAATACATCTTTTTCTTAGCCAGTCCTCTTAATCTTTGGTTGAACTCTTTTGAACCTGTAAAATACAACAATGATGAATAATAATATTTCCATTGAACAAATATAATATCAATTCTCCTATATACTGATTTTCTATCATTAAGTTTAATAAATCCCATATATTTAGTTTTGTATTTCTTGTCAGTAATATCAGTTAATACTATTTTATCCGCTTTCAATTCTTGAACAAATAAATATAACTTATTATCAATATCATCATTATCTTTTATACTTACCAACAAATCAATGTCATTTGATGTATTATTCCCTCTTCTATATGATCCACAGATAGTATAAACATAATTATTTTTCTTAGCTATAATATCTTTAAAAAGACTATCGTAACAGCTCATCTCTGTTCTAGGAATATTTGTGAAATATTTATTATGAAAATTTAATCCTAATTTAATTTTATCGTTAACTATGACTTCATTATTGCTAACTTTTCTTTTGAATTCATTAAAAGTTTTAATCTTATATTTATCTATTATATCTTTTGCTAACTTTGGTCCTATACCAATCACTCCAGATAATTCAGTTAATAATTTATTATCTTTGGAAATTTTAGTAGTTTTACTATTTTTTTTATTCTTGATAAAATTAATTATTTTATCAACTGTCCCTTTACCTATACCTTTGTATTCTAATAATTCTGATGCATTATCTACCGTAATTTCTTTATTATGTTTTTTGATAATTTTAATTGTTAATTTTATTGTATTGATTTTATATATAAGTTCATTATTGTTTTCTAGTTCATTTTTATAATTATTTAGATATTCTAAAATGTTTTTGTTATTTGTCATATAACAAATAATAAAAACATTTATTATTTATACCCAAATAATAAAAACATTTATTATTTATACCCAAATAATAAAAACATTTATTATTTATACCCAAATAATAAAAACATTTATTATTTAGCATTATCATTTTCATAGAAAGCCATAGTTATATCAAATCCATTAATTTCAATTTGGTTTAAATCTGTAACATAATTTCTAAATTCATTTATATTACTCATATCATCATATTTATACCATTTATTTTTTACTTTTATAACACTGATATAATGCCCTGATACTGCACTATTACCTGAATGCAAATTAAGAGCAAATAATTTATATTTATTTCTTTTATCACTGTATGGAGATTTTTCTCCATAAGATTGTTCTAGATCTATATTTTCATCTACAATAATTTTGTATTTATCTTTTTCCGTTACATCTTTAATATTAACATTCCTGGAAATATTAACAATTAATATTTTAGGCAACAACCATATTTTCTTTATAGTCTTATAATCTATTGAGTAATTACAGGTTTTGCATTTATTATGAGGAGAATTATACGTATCATTTTTACTCCATTTATTATAGATAGCATTATTTATAACATTACTAATATTGTTATCGTTCAAAATCTGACAATCTTTTTTTGTTATATCTATGGTCATACAAGTATGGTCAGTATATTTAACTTGAGTTCCACATTCACATTTTTCAGTGGTAGAATATATAGTATAAAATAATGGTAATATAAATGAATACTTGTCAAAGTTAGATAAATATTTTATTGAGAAAATGTCAGGTTTTAATTCATTATTTAAATTTTTAATAGACTGCATAAATTCTGATTTAGCATTAAATGATGTTCCATCAGACATCTTTGTGATAATCTTCATTAAGAACTCAGAGCTATCTTGTTGATCCCTACAATTGAACGATGATTCAAATATTAAATTACTAATATTATCCACAGTATTTTGTTTTTTAGCAGCATATGTAGAATATTTTCTTCTGTCACCACCATCAAACAAATTATTAATACTTTTATACAATTTAATATTTTCTCTACTAATGCTAGCTGTATAGTTTTGGGAAGTATGAAATGAAAATAATTTTGTTTTGTCATGTATGAGCTGTAATATCATCAATATACTATCTGCATAACAGCTATTATATTGATGATTAAAGAAAAAATAATCCTCAATATCTTTATTAGTAGCCATAATAATATATTATATATTATTAATAAATTCTTCGTTAAATTTATGTTCATCTTCTGAATCTATTGAAATATCATCATCAAATTCAATCTTAACTAGATCCTTATCTTCACTTTCTTCTTCCTCTATTTCTGCAATATCTCCAAAGAGTTCATTGTATGATGATGAACTCTTTGATTTAGTATTAGTTGGAGGATTTAAAACTTTGAACCCTGTTAAATCTCCCTGTTTTTTGAGATTTTTAACTTCATCATTAGTATATTTATGAATTATATAATATTTATTTTGTTCATATATAGATGTATCTAATAATACATAATCATTAATTTTTATTATATTTCTTCTTCCTTTTGTTAAGGAACCTTTAACTTTAGCTATAACATTTATATTACTTTTTACAAGTTTAACTTCAAATCTACTATCGCCCTTACATGCAATAACTTGACCATAATATTCAGTTTCAGATTCAATAAATATTGATTCTTTAGTTTCCTTTCTTTTTTGATGCTTCTTTTCATGTGTTGTCATCACTATAACTTATGGATAAAATAATATTTAAATTGTTTTTAAATGAATTAGGATGAACAATTAATACATTCCTCACCAGGTTTGTTATTATATTCTTCGTTTGTTTTAGCGGGGGCAGTAGAAGGAGCATTAGCACCTTCCCTCCCGCATTTATTATTAGAGATCGTCGCCGCAATTGGTTTAACCGCTGGTTTAGAACGTAAGTAATAAATTCCAGTTTTTAAATTATTTTCCCAAGCATAAAAATGAGAACTCGATAATTTATTATTATCTGGATCTGCAAAGTATATATTCATTGATTGAGATTGATCAACAAAAGGTGCTCTTGCAATGGCGCTATTATGAATGGCCTTTTGCTTGATCTCCCAAACCGTTTTATATAAATCTCTAATATTTTCAGGTATATATAATAGAGATTGAATAGATCCATCATTAGAAAAAATATCTTGTTTAACATTATCATTCCATAGTTTTATAGCAATAAGATCATCAATAAGATGTTTATTGATGACGATAAACTCTCCAGCCTGAGTTTTTCTTACATACATATTGCTAGTTATTGGTTCAAAAGATTCAGTATTTCCCATTATTTGACTTGTTGATGCTGTTGGCATCAGTGCTGTCAATAAACTATTTTTGGTTCCATATTTAATGACTTTTTCTCTTAATTTTATCCATTCAGTTTCATATGACAATGGTATATTTTTATTATGTAAATTAAACTGGAATTTACCTTCCCTGAAGAAAGAGCCGTCAAATGAAGAATAAGGTTTATCATTAGTATCATTTACACTTGCCTCCATTGCACCGAGATATATAGTTTCCATAATCTTTGCATTAATTTCTAATGCTTCTCTAGATTCATATTCTTTTTTTAATGAAAATAATACATCATTTAATCCTTGAATACCTAAACCAATAGGTCTATGTTTCATATTGGATAATCTTGTTTCTTCCGTAGGATAATAATTAATATCAATTACATTATTTAGATTCTTAGTGGCTTTATAAGCTACTTTTCTTAGTTTATCATAATCAATTTCACCTACTAAATATTTATATAACTCATTCCATCCACCAATGTATTCTGTTCCTTTATTAGTTTCAACAAATATCTGAGGATATGTCATTGTTGTTATATTCAATTGACGTTGTAGCATATTTAACGATTCTTCAGTATAAGATATTTCTTCATATTTAATTTTATAACTTTCAATATAATTTTTACTGTAATTACAAAACTTACATTCTGGTTTTGTATAAATTACAAATGAAATATTTTTGGTATTAAACTTCTTAATCATTTTAGGTAGTCCGATAGATGCCAAGTTACATACAGCATGTTCTTTTTCATTAGAAAACTCGACAATTTCCGCACATAAATTAGAAGATTTAATTGTACCCAAGTTTTTTTGATTATTCATTTTATTGATTGTATCTTTGAACATTATGTATGGCATTCCAGACTCCATTTGAGAGTACATAATAGCTCCCCATAATTTTAATGCTGGAACTTTTTCTCTGTATTTTCTCTGAAGGATATATTTATTGTATAGATTGTCATACTCTTCTCCATAGACATCTTCTAACCCAGGACAATCATCTGGACTCATTAGATACCAATCTTTATTTTCTTTTACACATCTCATAAAGTTATCTGAGATCCATAAACCTAAAAATAAATCTTTTGCTCTCATTTCATCTGCACCTACATTTTTTCTTAATTCAAGGAAATCAAATACATCTGCATGATGTGGTTCGAGATATGCAACGATTGACCCTGGTCGTTTCCCTCCTTGATTGATCCATCTTGATAGACCATCAAAGATTTTTAACATGGGAACTATACCATTGGATAATCCTCCTGTGCTTTTAATCATGCTACCTTTTGACCTTATATTTGATATATGTAGTCCAATACCTCCGGCCCATTTTGAAATTTGAGCACAGGAAGACATGAGATTCATAATTGACGACACACTATCATCAGCACCCAATAAGTAACAAGATGATAATTGCATATTTTTTGTTCCAGAGTTAAATAAAGTAGGAGTTGCATGAATCATTTCTTGATTGGACAATAGATTATAAGTTTCCTTAATAGAATCTGAATTATATCCACTAACAGTTATACTTGTCCTCATAAATAAATCTTGTGGTTTTTCTATTACATTTTTTTTATTATCTTTTAAAAGATATGATTTTTCCAGAGTTTTATATCCAAAATAGTCAATATTATAATCTCTCTTATAGTCAATAATATCATTATATTCTTCCTTATGATTATTAACTTTATTCAACCAATCCTCACACATATTATGATTTTCTTGTTGAATATAATTCATTGTATCTGTAAATGTTCTAACGTTACATTGGTGTAAATAATAGATTAAAATATTACCACCAAATATTACGTAGTTTGTATTAACTGTAATTTCTGAACATGTTGACGCCAGAAACTGGTATAAATCACGTTCAGAAATATTATTGGGAATTTTATTAAAAATTTTAGAAAGGATTAAACTAATATCAATGTCATTATTGGAAAATTTACTTTCTTTCAATATGCTTTTAAGTATGACATTAATTTTTTTCAGATTATCATTTGAGTTACCTGGGTTACCTGGGGGGTTACTTGGGGGGTTACCTGGGTAACCTGAATTACCTGGGTAAGCGGGGTAAGCTGGGTAAGCTGTCTTT
>Ga0307983_1000891_pt1 | contig 13969 bp, 13 predicted proteins | sample OrgLakmetagen991_FD_201845 | JGI IMG/M metagenome (GOLD analysis project Ga0307983, IMG submission 201845) | Saline water microbial communities from Organic Lake, Antarctica - #991 | ecosystem: Environmental > Aquatic > Non-marine Saline and Alkaline > Saline | place: Antarctica: Organic Lake... | reverse complement strand
TAACCCTGTCGGGCTGTCCTAGCTCATCTAATAAATCTTGCGAACGCAATCTGCTTGTTGAGGTGAATAGCACCACCCAGCCTTTGTTGGCAAAGTGAGTCACAAACCGTCTCCCAAGCTTCCCCGTGCCACCAGTCACCAAAATGGTATTCGTCAACTTCTCCCCTTCTCTAATAAATCGACGACCTGCTCATTAAAGGCTCTGGGCGATTCTATAGTTCCTCCCATTATCCCATTCACAAAGGACTGAAGAGCAGCCCTAAAGGCCGAAAAAGTATCCGTGAAAACAAGGTCCTGGGTCCCTTTTGTGCCTTTTAGTTTGATGAGAATGGGGGTATCGTTCATGCCAGTCGTGGTAAAGCGAGTCTCGACTCCGCCTACCCATAGGACAGTCAAAGTTCTAAGCTCCTCTCCTGAGGCCTTTGGCTTTATTGAGGACGAGCTCCAGCTCGAAATCCGGTCACCGGCAGGAAGAAGTTTCAGAACTGGCTCAACTACGTGTATCGCATACTTGTCCCATGACTTTGGCGCAAAAGCCTCGATACTTATTAAGTCTCCCAGATTATCCTTATCCCGTCTCGACAAGGTTAACTCTTGGCTATGCCGTAACGCCGAACATGTGAAGATCTGACCAGGTCTAGTTTCGAGTTCATAAAGACCATCGAGGGATCGCAAAGAAAGTGCAATTGGCTTGTCGATGTATACAGGAAGACCTGCCCTCAAGAATGGAGCAGCAAGTTGAAAATGAGCACCCGAGTCATCGCGTGCCAAAAGCACTCCGTCCACTTCGCCGATCATGTCCTCAAGATTTTCTACGACTGCTGGGATTTTTCCGGCTGACGCTATGGATCGCGATAATTCCAAGCTTTGAGTCCACACTGTGGTCACTGCGGCGCCGGCCGCTTGATCCTGCGGCCAGGACTGTTTCTCAAGGTATCTAGGAATTGCAGGAAACCCACACATCTCCATTGCCGCAGAATCGTATCCATTAAATATTGCGCTCCAGGAAAATGGATGTCCATTTCCTTCCGAAGAGCCGATAAGCCCAAGCTTCAGAGTCATAGTTTCCAAAGACTTGGGTTTATTAAGCCAAGATCATCTGTCTGAAGGTGGTCTGGAATGTCTAAACTGGGCTCACGAATAGCCGAAATAATTTCTCTAAGTTGACGCTCGCTGTCTACCCCCACAATGATCTTGGAAATTTCTGGAATTTGGTTCACATACGAAATACAGGCGCGAAGTGGTGAAATGTTCTTCTCTGTGGTCCAAGAAACAAATTCACTTAGAAGTGATCGCCATGGTTCAAAGTAATCCGGAAGCCTTGAATCGGGTAAGAGCAATAGGCCCTGCAAAAAAGCTGACCTGACATGAATCTCCGACCCATTTTCTCTCAGCTTTTCAAGGTGATCACCTTGTGCAAGCCTTCGGTCCATAATATTCATCGGAGCCTGGACAATATCGAATTTGAGCTCAGAGGGCAGGCTCTCCAAATCCTGCGGGGAGTAGATTGAGATACCGATCTTGTCAACAAGGCCAGCATCCTTTAGGCCGCAGAGCGCATCATAAAATTCAAGACCTCTGGATAGCTGCAAGTTCGAAGGATTATGAATAAGTAGTCCTCGAAGTTTCTCTCTCCCAAGGCGCGAGAGCGTACCTTCAAGCTCTCCCAAAACCCAATCCGATGGACTTATTGGAAGTGAATCTGGGATGATAATTTTGGAAATCACCGAGAAGTCCTGCATACCCGCACCGCCTAAAACCTCTTCGCTATTGCCGTATGCGGGAGCCGTGTCCAGGGTTCTGATCTCATTCTCCCAGGCGCACTCAAGAATATCCTTGACATTACCAGCCCCTAGGTGTCCGACAGAGTTGGCTACGCCATATCCCATTCCAAATTGCGCGGTTCCGAGTGCCAGTTTCACAATGTCAGCATTCGCCCAAGTCGCCCGAACTGCCTCCGCTTACGGTCCAGTCCTCCGCCCCTGAGAAGAAAAACCCAAGATGCCCAAGAAGAAGGATGGCGCCCGATTGATTGTTTTTCACTTTAGGCAATCGAACGTAAGCGGCGTCCCTGCGGCATAATCCAAAGAAAAAATTATGCCCGTTACGGAAGACGGCATCTTAAACTGCATTCCAAGCTCGGGCGGATGGGTCTAGCGTTATCGTTAGATCCTTTTTCTCCAGCGCTAACTTTCCGGTTCACGTAAAGGCTCTCTTGAGAGTGTGCCATTTTGTCCTTTTCTCAATCACAGCATTTCCAGTAAGTTTATGTTAGGCTCCCTACTCTACGTGAAAATAATTTCACGGGTGCCGTGCCTTATAAGAGCTCTAGGATAGGGTTCCACTTGAAGCGTGCGAATAAAGTCACAGGCCCCATGGGAGGTTAATTCCAAAAGGTGTTCTGCTTTGCTCTGGCTTTCGCCTTCGGAACCAGGTTGCGGTTCCGGATTGTGGGATCGGTGGAGGGTTTGTGTAGACAATTTCTATAATTATCTCGCCTATTTACTGATACCGATCTTTCGAACACATACCTTAAGCAGATCCTTCAAGATTTAGAGATTTCTTTAGGTGTGCACCTCCTCCATCCAGAACTTCTGTGCATTCAATAGCTGAAATTTTTGTAGATATCGCGTCTGCTGGCATCAAATTCTGCAAAGAGCTATCTCCGCCTCCAGACGGCAGTCCAGTCATGTGAAAAATCATCTTCCTAATACTGCGCATAAATTTACTCGTCTATTATTCGAGACCAAAAAAAGAGGGGCGAACAAAATAGAACATGGAACCTTTGGCGGTCGCGCCCTCCAACTCGGGTTGAGTTCGGGCGTAGTACGCATACGCTTAGGACAATCATCTTTCGCTCAATTGAAGTCGCTCCGTCCAGATGCGGTCGGATCAGATAGGGATTCGCCTCTTTCTAACTTTTCTCTCTACTTATATGCAGCGTAACCGCCGTGCCTCTAGACTCGGAAATCTCGAAATCCAGACCCAAGAGCGTGTGCATGGAGACCGGATTACTCAACTTAACAGTGGCTTCAATTTCAAATTCATTGCCAACTTCGGCTATCGCGGAAGAAATCATAGTGTTACTAAGCCCTGCACTTCTAAATATTCTGTAAAGAGAGTAGGCAAGTACTCGAGTCCCTCGTATGCTTTTGTCGAACCTCACCTGCCCAAACAGTATGCCTGTATTTCTCAAACAAAGTTCTCAAATATCTATTTTCAACCTTCACACTATCTAGAGTTAGAGACTGGAAGGGCCTCCGCTAGCCAAGTGTAAACATACCGACTCGTAGGCGTCTTCCTCGGAGCATGTCGGGAATTCAAGGCTACATTACAGTCAGATCTAGCCGTCCCAACCTTGATGGCTGTTAGATGTTATAACAAACCAACTGTGCGAGACGCCTTATCTCCGTGAAGGTAAGGCCTTTACGGTGAAGAAGGTGCGATGAGTAGAAGATTCATGGGGTTTCGTTCTCTTCGTCACAGAGAGAATGGAACGATGAGGATTCTTATGAGGGGTGCTTGTAGCCTAGGCAGTCAAGGTGTCGAGTAACCTTCAGCGCACTGCAAAAGTTATAAAAAAAGGGCGTGAAATTTTGCGCTGTCTGTTCTGCCTCAAACTTGACCTGGTGCTCTAAAGTCTTGCCTACTGCCAAAGCCGAATGAGATTTTGCCCGAGTCTTGAACCGCCTCTTCTGTGACAAAGTATCGTCTGTTGAATTTACGTTCAAAAATGGAGGTGCCAGTCGAGGTCAGTAGTAATTCCTGAGCGAGGGGGCAGTCAATGGGTAAAAGGCAAGAACATCAGGACTTTTCTGGTTCCCCAATTGTTGATTGGCCGACCACGGCATCACTTGAAACAGAACTCTTCTACGATGTTTTCGTCTCCACGGACAACAAAAAGTTTGCGGACATTGCCCAAAAGCTGGGGGCAAAAGTACCCTGGAGACCAAAGAATTTGGCGGACAACTTCTCGGAGACTACGACAGTCATTCAAAAACGTTCTTGGCACCACGCTCAAGCACCTAAGTCACGACCACTGGGTTTACAAGATCTACCCAACTTCGTTCTTCACGCCTGAATTGAGTAGGCATTTTTTTACTTTGCTGGAAAAAAATCCGGAGCACCTTTCACTCTGGAAGTCGAGATCTACGGGGCAACTGTCGCGGCCTCGAAAGCAACGACTTCGCTACTGCTGCAAGGTGCTCGAGGCTTAATGCTGCCTATTTGGGCGTCAGTAGATAAATACACGGAAGATGATTGGATGCTCGCGGAGTTGCGCTTCACTCAACGAAAGAATCCTTATCGTTCAAAGGCCAAGCATGACTAGGGAAAGCGTTGCCTGACGGGCATCTTGAGCCTGCGGTGAGAGGCTTCGCGGGTTGTTAAAAGCGTGATCTCTGTCTTGCAAATTCGACATCGCACCACCACTTTCAGGCCTAGAAGTTGGGACGTCCAGAACCACTTGATCGAGGAGTGGGACCAGCCCTTTTTGACGGTGTCATTGGGGGCTTCCTATTGCGAAGGTGATCTTTGACTGACACTGAACAATGCATAATCAAAATCTTCTTAGAGCATTCAATTCTCAGCCCTCTGGTCCATCGCTTCACTCGTGTGCCAGCTCAAGGGCCGTCATCTGTGCTGCATGCCACCATGGGCCTATATATAAAGACGTGTAGGTTTGTTGCTTAATGATGGCATCTCTGTTTATAGTCGCAAGCGCATCAAGCTCAATCGGAACTGGTCACCTTTCCAGACAGTTTGAGCTTGCACGCTCTGCCAAAGCTCATGGCTTTGATGTGTTTTTGTTTGGTTCATTTTCTGACGCCTGGCTTCAAAGCTTTTCCTCCAAAGGGGTGAAATGCATCCCTGGAAGTTCTTTTCCAACCCCGGATGAGACGTTGGCCAAGGTCCGGGGTCTCCTGTTGAGGCCGGAAACCACTTGGATCATAAGAGACAACTACGGACTGCGCACAGATTTCAATGAATACGTGTCTACTGAATATGGACACTTCGTGGAGTTTGATGACATGTCGAAGTCGGGACGGACTTATGAAATTTTAGTCAACCCTGGTTTGTCTCAGGCAGGTTACAGACCTGAGGACGATCACCTAGTAAATTCTGGCACCGCGATTTTAGGGGCAAGTGCTTCCATCATCAGGTCCGAATTAAGAGAATTACGCTCGGTCTTTAGCAATCTAAAGCCCGATGGGGCCTTCAAGGGACTAGTTTCCTTTGGTTACAGCGATCCCACCGATGCATCCTCGATGCTTTGGGACTGCTCGCCTTCATCAGTCACTTCCTCGTGGGAATATTTGCTGGGGCCCGACTACTCAGGCATTTTGAAGACTGGGATGGCAGCTAAACAGAAAAAGACCTTTGCTCTAGAAAAATTTTTGGGAATAGAGTATTTTGGCTACCAGCTGGGGATCGGGGCAGGCGGGGTTAGTTCCTACGAAAGAGCATTTTGTGGAATCCCAAGCATTAATTTTGGTCTGATTGAAAACCAAATCGGTGCGGCGAGTATCCTTGAGGAGAATCAAGCTGCTCTGTTTCTAAGCACTATCGAGTCCAAGTCAGTAAAAAGTGCGGTTGACAGACTGACGGACATTTCCGCCTGGAACTCTTTCAGAGATGCCGGGATGGACCTCGTTGACGGGCTCGGCGCAGAAAGATTGCTGATTGAAATAATGGGGAGAATGCGATGAAGACAACATTACTTGGCGATCCAAGCATCCCAAGCGTTGGAGTGACTGTCGCGTCTCTGACTGTGGTACTGGGGTCTGCTGACATAGAAGTTGTGCCAACTCATGAGTCTTGTAAGGGAGGAGAATTCTTATTTGCCTTGTCCTACCCCAATGTGATTCCTGAAGAAACGAGACGCCTTTACAGCTACTGTTTCGTCTTGCACGGAAGCAACCTGCCGGACGGGAGGGGCTGGAGTCCAGTCACGTGGCAGATATTAGACGGTGAGACACTTTTCACCATGAGCTTGATCAACATGTCAGAGCCTGTGGATTCAGGTGAGATCGTTGCTCAAAGAGAATTCGAATTAAAAAAGGATCTTCTCTTCGAAGAAATCTCTGCAGCAATCGGACGCGCGCAGGCTGACTTGATCGAGGCCTCCTTGAGAATGACGCCCGAGCAGCTGATGGGTGCCAAACAAGAAGGGACCCCCAGTTACTTTGGAAGACGCTCGCCGAGTGATTCTGAAATTGACCCCCATCGGCCCCTGTCTGAACAGTGGGATCAACTCAGAGTCGCGGACCCCTCAAGATACCCGTCGTTCTTCAACTTCTTGGGACATAAATACTTGCTAAAAGTCGAAAGGTATGGCGAAAATTGATAATAGATAAGAGGATCATCGGGCCTGGTGAAAAGCCATACATAATCGCCGAAATATCAGCAAATCACAATGGGTCTCTTGACAGAGCAAAAAGACTTGTCCTCGCGGCTAAGCAGAGCGGTGCAGACGCCGTGAAACTACAGACTTATACCGCCGATACCCTTACCCTAAAATCTATTGAGCCTGATTTCATGATAAAGGGTGGGCTGTGGGATGGAAAGTCCCTGCACGACCTGTACGAAGAGGCGCACACTCCCTGGGTGTGGCATGAAGAGTTGTTTAAAACGGCCCGAGATGCCGAAATCACTATTTTTAGCTCCCCTTTTGACCGAACGGCAGTTGATCTTCTAGAGGCGATGGATGCCCCGGCGTACAAAATTGCATCCTTCGAGATAATTGATCACGATCTGATTTCCTACGCGGCGCGCACAGGAAAACCCATGATCATTTCGACAGGGCTTGCGAGCCTATTGGAGATAGAAGAGGCGGTAGAAATTGCTCAATCAAACGGCTGTGGAGATCTCGCGCTTCTTCACTGTCTCTCTTCTTATCCCGCACCCCCTGAAGAGTACAAGCTTCACACAATACAAAAACTTAGGAAAGAATTTGGCTTGGAGGTTGGCCTCTCAGACCACACTGTCGGCAACGTCGTGCCGACAGCTGCAGTTGCCCTAGGGGCGTCAATGGTTGAAAAACACTTCACGGAAAGCACATCTGGGGCTGGACCTGACGATAGTTTCTCCATGGACTCAAAAGGATTAGTGGATCTGCGAACAGGGCTTGACGTCACCTGGGCGTCACTGGGGTTTGATGATTACAACAGGCAGCCATCTGAGATAAGCAACTTGCGATTCCGTCGATCCCTCTACTTCGTGAAGGACCTAAACGCTGGCGACATTCTCGTTGAAGGAGATGTGCGGTCGATTCGCCCTGGATATGGAATGGCGCCTAAAAGACTTCATGATGTCTTAGGCCAAAAAATGCCTTTATCAGTTTCTCGCGGAACTGCAGTAAGCCAAGAAATTTTTGATCAAATACTTGGCATCAAGTAGCTTCTGCCTAAACATCACGGCCGCCATGGTGCCTTCTTAAACATTCGGGTCGAGAGGCTAACTAGGTGAGAACGCCAACATAATGCGTCTTGGTTTTCAGATACCTGATAGACTCCTTTATCTTACTGAAATTCTTTTGATTCACCAAGGGAGAGCATGATTCCTTACGGAAGACAAGAAATTGATGAGATTGATAAACAAGCGGTTTTAGATGTGCTGGATTCTGACTTCTTAACTCAAGGCCCCCAAGTACCTGCCTTCGAACAAGAATTAAGCCAGAGAGTTGGGGCTGTTCACTCCGTGGCAATGAACAGTGCAACTTCAGCTCTGCACGCATCCTGTTTGGCTCTTGGAGTCGGGCCTGGCGACGCTGTGTGGACTTCTGCTATATCTTTTGTCGCGTCAGCGAACTGCGGCATATATTGCGGGGCCGAAATTGAGTTTGTTGACGTGGTCGAAAATACTGGAAATATGTCAATTCCGGATCTTCAGAAGAGACTGGAGGCAGCGGAATCTTTGAGAAAGCTTCCAAAGGTGGTCATTCCAGTTCATTTCGCCGGACAGCCAGTTGATATGCCTGCGATTGCCAAACTTGGTAAGAAATATGGCTTCAAAATCATCGAGGACGCGTCTCATGCTCTTGGAGCAACCTATCAAGGCGAGGCCGTAGGCAGCTGCCTTTACTCGGACATAACGGTCTTCAGTTTTCACCCTGTGAAAATGATCACGACCGGAGAAGGCGGGGCGGCGACCACTAATTCCAAGGAAATTTATGCGCAGCTCCAACGCATTCGTAGCCATGGTATAACCAGGGACCCGAGTGACATGGAAGCCCCGTTCGAAGGTGATTGGTTCTACGATCAAATACAAATAGGCTTCAACTATCGGATGGCGGACTTGTATGCTGCTCTGGGACGATCGCAGCTCAAAAGACTGGACAATTTCATCGAACGAAGGCAAACGATAGCCGATAAGTACTCCACGCTTTTCCCAAACGGCCTACACAATCCACTGAATAGGGACCCCAGCGCAAATAGCTCTTGGCATCTCTTCGTATTGCTGGTCAACCCGCCGGAGCAAAGGAAAATGATTTTCGACAGACTTCGTCAGGAGGGCGTTCTCGTCAACGTCCACTACCGCCCGATCTACCGCCAGTCCTTTTACGCTCGAATGGACAAGTACGACCCCAAAGATTATCCGGGGGCCGAAGGGTATTACGCTGCTGCAATTTCGCTGCCGATTTTTCCTGGACTTTCGGAGGATCAAATGCGCACCGTTCTACATTGCATAGGCTCTCGGCCCGGGCACCAAAACATCTTTTAGGTAGACTTTATTTCGAACAAAGATTTGGCTTAGCCGCGCAGCTTTTTGGCAGTCTAAATTACGCCTATGTATCTTTATGTTATTCCTTCTTGGGCTCACCCCGGAGGCCTGGATTGCTGTTGTTGCATCAGTTGTAGAGAGTCCAAGTAGATTGGCAAATCCTTGATTAATTTGGGAATCCGGGGTGCCTCCTTGCCTGAAAGGAACTGCCAACCGTGATCTAGTTTTTTCCCCGATATCTAGTCCTGATGTGGAGATAGACACCAGCATGAGCTGTGAGCGGGCTGAGGAGCCGGCGAAGGTGACTAACCTAATTCTGAGAAACTCATCAAAACTAAGAGCAGCTTTTTCGAAACACCTTGACCTTAGAGCCGTTTTTTCCGAGGGCCAGGCACTCCCTCGGTGGCCTAAGTCGGTGTGGGAGGGCCTCAAGAGCGCGGAGTCATCATGAATCGAATGCACGGCCCTGGACAAAAGTTCAGACCAGGCTGAAACTGAGCAGGCGTTTCTGGAACTAAAACGCTCCACTTCAGTTCTGCCGGAAGACTGACCTCGTCCAGAGCCATCCTGGAAGTTACAGTTAAAAAACATATGGGATAGGTGTGCCTTTTTAGTAACCGCCAAGCTGACAGGTAAGACTATTGGAGCATGTTGCTTCCTTGGATGTGGAAAACCTGCTCACTACGGCGTAAGCGATAGCCACCTTGAATATCGCACTTTGTCTATTGGGGACGTGATTATGGTTGAGGCCATTGACTTTGCTCGACGGAACGCTCTCGACATTCTTTGGGTGGGAACCTAGTTCAGTCGTAGCACTGGTGACGCGAGTGAAATGGAATTTCAAATAGAGAAGTTCAAGTCGTATTTCGGGAGTAATCTCAGCCTTCGAATTTTAGCCACCCGCGATGCTCCTCGTTCTTAGCTGACACGCAAATTTACGGTGGTTTGAAGTACAATCTCATTCTATGGAGTCAAATTTAAAGACGATTATGCTCACAATCGAACATAAAGAACGAGAATTATTGCCCAAGTGTTTTCTCGCTATGCATTTGGTAATGAGAGGTTTTCGGGTGTACATCGGCAGCTCGGAAGCAATTCATGAGGTCGCAAAAACCATTCAGCCATCAATATTTTTTCACAAAAGCACCCACCCTAAGTCTCCGTACTATCGAGGCCTCGGGCACAAATTCGTATTGATGGACGAGGAAGGCGGAGTGACGACACCTGTTAGCATCGTCGACCAACTTTGCAAGTGGCGCTACAAGTCGATTTCTGACCAAAGACAGGACTTAATTTTTTTGCCAGGGAGACGTTGGGGCGATGCAGTTCTCGCAATGCCCAATGTCGCCGGGGTTAAAGTGCACGTAACTGGCTGGCCGAGGGTCGACCTGTGGGGACATAAGTTCAAAAGCATCCACGACAAAGACGTGCAAAGAATTCGAGATGAGCATGGAACCTTTTACCTCTTCCCTACCAGCTTCGGTGCGGGAAAGGCGAGCAGTTTTTCCGAAGCAATTAACTCCTCTCCAAACGAGATACTCAAGATAATTCGGCAGCACAAATTTGATGGATTCCTGGACTACATTTCTCTTCTAAAGTCCATTGTCCACATCCTGCCCGACGGAGAGAAAATCGTAATTCGGCCTCACCCTAGTGAGAAACTAGCCGAGTGGGAGATGACACTCAAGGGGCTACCAAAGATAGAAGTTATCCGAGAAGGAGACATTTCCCCTTGGATCTTGGCGGCCAAATCTTTACTTCAATTTGGTTCAACGACTGTTACTCAGGGCGCGCTAAACGGGAAGATGAACGTGCAATACAAAGTTAGAGAACAGTTCGGAGTGACAGACTCTCCTTCATTCCAACTGAGCGTCAACTCTCATACTCCCGAGGAGGCGTACAGGCTCCTATCCGACATCCCTCAGGACACCTCTCAAATGATTCAAAAAGCAATTCAAGTGCTTGAGGATGAAATGGCTTTTGATGATCAGCAGATGGCTGTAACCAAAATCTCCTCGATTTTGGAAAAAGAGGCCCTAGGCCCGGTTCCAAGCGTCCGAATTCCCGTCATGACTCGACTCAGGATTAGTGGATATTTTTATGGTTCCGCGCTTAGGTTCCTAATGCAGAGATTGGGTCTATCTCGTGCCCAAGGGAAGACCGTCTTTGAAAACATCAAGGGCGGCATTACCGCTAGAGAAGTGTCCGAGGTTATTAGTAGCCTGGAGGAAGCAGAAGGTTGGAGCAGAGTGACGAGGAGTAAAGACATTGCCAAAAATATAGTCTGCATTGCTCCGACAACCTGACGCTCTCAACAATCGGTCCCTAGCCGCCAGTTAATCCGATCTACATATAGTCACGTTTCTCGTTCGTGCGGGAAAGGGATCGGAGGTTCCTCCAAAAAGCGAACGCAAGGCAAAATTGGGCTTTGATGGCTCTTAGTCCCAAAGGCTTATGGGAAGAGCATTGAGAAGCTCCGTACCTACTTGGTCTAAGTCCCCCGGGGTTTGATTGGTTTAATCTAGTGCCCTTAGCAGCGTTGCAGCAATAGTGAGAATCTCCTACCTACTGCACAGGGCATAGTGATGAAATAATAATGGCTGTGTCGCGGACCTCAGACAGATTGCCGAAGTCACACCAATGGCATCAGCCAGAATTCTTCTTGGAGGAAAGGGATCACCAGCCTCTTTGCGCCCGTTATTCTGGCGAGTATGACATGCAATCCTCACTATCTGACAGTTTTTTGACAGGGGAACCAAGAGGTGGCGGTGGCGGGTTATCCATGCTCGGCAAGAGCAGGGTATCAGCCTTAGCTGGTATCGACTTATTCTCAGAAAAGAATCGAGGGATCAAAAATGCTGGATCTCCATAAATCTATGGGGTCCCCTTGACCCCATACGGAGAGTTCGGGTTCTCTTACGAGCCATTTGTGGCCGTTGTTCCGTAGACGCTCGAGGTAGATGCATGCACCAAAAATGTTGTTGGAAATCCTGCTGCAAAATTAATTATCTCATCACCAGCCTTCAGTGCACGCTTCCCTAGTTTTGGGCTTTACTCTTCGTAAAAATGAGAGACGACTGCAACATCGGACAGAGAGTTCGATGAGTACCCACGTTGCGCTAGTCCCGATCTGAGCTCTTTGTGGTTGTAAATTTCTCCACTGAAGACAACCGCTAGTTTTCCATCCTCATTAGCTAGTGGCTGTTGGCCTTGCTCAATGTCGACTCTTGCCATTCTCGTCTTTCCTAAGAAAGCTGAAGTTTTGTCATTGAAAAAGCCTGCGATATTTTCACCGTCAGGCCTCCTATGGCGAAAGGACTCTAGCATTTTCCTCTCCGCCGCATCGCGCGCCCCATGGGAACTAGTAGTACCTAACTATGCCAAAGATTGGTTACCCCTCTTGAGGTTGGAGGGGCTAGCGGAGATTGCGGTGAGCACTTTGGAAATGATGAATTTACATGAAATTGAGGGGCTACTTAAAGTGGCCTTGACCGAACTCGCCAGTTTATGAGAAAGCGAATTGGACTCCATGGCGGACCTCCAGGCAAGAATTGATTGTGCAACATGAGCCTTACTACCAAACTGATCCAAGAAGAAAGCCTCCGGATCTTCTGACTCGATATAATCTTCCACATTCTGGGTTTTCACACTGGGGTCCTTAGGGGGGTGGTTTATGAACTCCAAAGCCGCGAGAACGTAAGGATGTCTCTCTAGTTTTCGCGCAGAGGAAATTTGCTCCGCGTGAATCCTGTATTTAGTAAGTGCCTCTTTTGAATTCTCCATTCTTCCTACGCTCAGCAAGCGAGCTATGAGCTCATAATCCAGGGCAAGAGTAAAGCTCTCGTTGTAGAGCCCGGCTTCAATAACCGAAGATTTTCTCATCAAGAGGGACGGGTGTGCCATCGGATTAGAGATAACTGCTTCCTTGCGAATTTGCCAATCGGAAAGAGGGAGGCGAGATATTCCGATCTTACCCTCAGCGTCAAAATAGCTCACCTGGCTTCCTAGGCACACTAAATCAGGTCGTCCGGCCATGACTTTCAGTTGTTCTTCAAGTCTCTCAGGGCACATTTTGTCATCGTCGTCGAGCCGGGCTAGGTACTTCCCCCTGCTGGCCATTATTCCAGTATTGAGCGCGAAAGGAAGACCGGGATATCGTGTCTGCACAATTCTGATTCGGGAGTCGATATGAGCTAGTTGTCTTGACAATTTTTTTGCTTCTGCATCCGCTCGATCATCTATCAGCAGTAGCTCAAAGTCACTCATGGTCTGGCCTAACACGCTACGAACGGACTCAGAAAGAAATTTCGCAGCTCCATGAAAAGGTATCAGGACGCTAACTATGGTCATTACAGTATTGTATGGGTTATCGATGATAAAGACTTGTACTTGGGGCCGCAGGATTTATAGGAGGTCAGCTAACAAAAGCAATTACCAACGACGGATTTGAAGTTATTGGAATTGATTCCTTCGACGCGACCCTCTGTCCATCCAAGAGGAGGAGGGGTTTCGTTCGTGCACTCCAAGAGGAGGGCCTGGGGTCTTTTGAGACAGACGGGAACTTCGTTGAATGATCTCAATCGTTCCCGATGGTCAAGAATGCGACTAAACAAGGCCTCAAGTCAGTAAAAGACCCGGCCGAATCAGAAAAGAACTTCGAATCCCTAAAGAACAAGTCCAGCGCAGAGGTGTTGAAGTTGCGCAGATAGAGCCCGGCTTCTGACATTGCTTTTCGAGCCGTGCTGCGGAAGCTGGGTCACGAGTCGGCGAAGAAAAGGGCGCATTGGTATCTTGGGGTGCTGCCAGCTTATCCGATAGCATAATTCTTATGGCGTCAAAGCAAAGCACACCCAATAGAGTGCTAGCAATTGGCATGGTAAATAGCATTCACTTTGCTCGGTGGCTGAGCTCTGCCAAGGGTGTAAAAGCAAAATTTACGATATTCCCATCTGGGCCGAATCGAAGAGTCCATCCAGTTATCGGGGAACTTGTTACGAAGGATAGAAAGCAATTCTCGTTGAGTAAGCTCATGGCTTTTCTGTCTCTTCCAGTTTGGCTCATAGACAGGATCCTCGGGGGGAAACTTAGGGCCTTGATCCTTCGGGTCCTCTTGAAGTCTAGGCATTTCGACATCGTGCACTTTCACGAGATGCAGTCTGGTGGATACCCGCTCACTCGGCTTCCAGCTCAATTACTATCCCAGTCAAAGGTGTTTTACACCCCTTACGGAAGCGACTTATTCTGGTTT
>Ga0307983_1000890_pt1 | contig 13992 bp, 22 predicted proteins | sample OrgLakmetagen991_FD_201845 | JGI IMG/M metagenome (GOLD analysis project Ga0307983, IMG submission 201845) | Saline water microbial communities from Organic Lake, Antarctica - #991 | ecosystem: Environmental > Aquatic > Non-marine Saline and Alkaline > Saline | place: Antarctica: Organic Lake... | reverse complement strand
AGGTCTGATAGGTGAGCTCATATGATAGGTCTGATAGGTGAGCTCATATGATAGGTCTGATAGGTGAGCTCATATGATAGGTCTGATAGGTGAGCTCATATGATAGGTCTAATAGGTGAGCTCATATGATAGGCACAAAAAAGCCGCTATATAAGCGGCCTAATTGATCTGGTTTTATTTTATGGTTCTACAATTTTGTGCCTATATTCTAATGCCTCAATTGATAATGTAGCGTAAGGCGGGATCGTTGATTCATTTAACCATCTTGTTACAGTCCTTTCAGAAACGCCAATTATTCCAGCAAATCTACGATGTGTTAAGTCGATCATGATTAAACGTGCTTTAAACTCATTTATTTGTATACGTTGAATTTTCATTCATAGATCCTCATATCGTTAACACTCGCATGACTCGAAAAAATAATAATCCGCACCATAGTCATAATGGATATTAACGTTATCACTACGAGTTACAAAGCGCGAATGTAACGGTTTTTTAATATCTCTTATTTCTACATAATCCGCTTCATAAGATAACCAATAGCAGATATTGCTCAATTCCGCTATACCAGTATCGCCCGTTACAATATGATCAAATAATCTCATAAATTCACCCCATAGCGTAAAAATTGAATTATGCTAGTTTCTTGCGTTTCAGTCATAACATTATTTACTTGTGTTCCAATGTTTACACCATAAGCATTGCAGCAAATGCTCAATATTATTCTATTAATATCAGCGTTAGCAGTAGTAGCCCTCTCCTTTGCAATTTGTAAATGCCTTGCATGATCTTTTAACCATGCTTTCCTTGCCGTTTTTCTTGCCTGTTTTTTAGCGTTAAAATCATTATAGTTTACGCTTGAAAATGTCATAGTCATTTTTATATTCCCTCTTTTACAAAATAAGGTTTTCCGCAACCGTAATAGAAACCGCTTTTAATTGGCTTGTTTTTTATTCTTAACTCAATAAGTCGATCCTCAATACCTGCTAATCTATAATTTTGTATTTCAGTAGATCCGATAAACCATGAATTATTATTAAACGGCTTAAACGTTGTGTATAGTTGATCGTCTATCTCATAACAAAAAATAGTATTTTGTTGTACTAAAATATCTCTCACGGCGTCCATAGCGGCATTTATAGCGACTTTATAATATTGCGGATACCTTTCGTTGCCGTTAACAGTTTTATATTGATGTGCTTTGATTCTTTCAATATGAGTATTAATGTCATCGCTGCTCATTTTAAACCTAATGCAAGATCTTAATTCACTTGTAAAAGTCTTACATAAATCACTTAATATTTTCATAATTGCTCACCCTCATTTTTTTTATTCCAGTAGTTTTTACGCCATTCTTTTAATTCTCTTTCGATCCTTACAATTTGCTCATATTTGACTTTATGACATCCGGCTTGAACGTTGCCAAACTGATCAATGTTATCGATTGCAAAGTGCCCTAGTTTTATTGTATGGCCGTTAGACTTCCATGACTCTGATTTTTTGCGGCGCGATTTAATAAACGATAATGCAACATAACCATGCAAAGCGGGGAATTGCGCACCCTGTGACGTTTCTATAGTGTCGCCGCGCAGTCTAATCATACAATCAATATCATACGGTACACTAACAAGTTCACCAGCTAACCATTTACTGATTTTTTCTTGATTGTCTTTAATACGTTTTTTAGCGACTGCTTTATTTTTACGGATCTTAGCTTTAGCAAACTTCATATCATCTAGTTTTATTTGTTCAAAATTAGGTAATACAAATAGTTTTAAACGTAGTTTAAACAAACTTATATATTTGTTATATGTATCAACAAAATTTAATGCTTGATTATTATACCAATCTTTCATGGTTCTAGCACGTGAAGCCTTTAAAATAGCTTTTTTAGTCTCATTCTTAAAATATGATAGGTTTTCAGTATGAGCTATTTTGTTTTGCTTTTCAGTGTAACCATGCTTTGTACCTAATTTAATATTAATATTAGGGCAAGAAATAACTGTAATGTGATCAGATAATGCTCGTTCAGCTAAACTAATATGATTACTTGTTGTCACGCTGTAATTATACGAATTAACAAGCACAAAGTCACTACGAACAAATTTTGCTATTAACGTATTATAACTTTTTAATTCACTACCAAAAAATGAAAATGAATTGTTATTTGAACTGCCGTTTTCTTGTGATTGTTGGGCCCATACGTGGGCTACCATATCGTTTGTAAATACTGTTTTCATTTTATTGTCCTTTCTGGTTTAATTTAAGTTCACGCTTTAAACGCGCTATACGTTGCTTCATTGCTTTTTTTGATAGTAATTCGCTGCAGACTGTAAACCCGTTTATATGGATTGGCATTACATAACTATTGATTTTATACATTGTTTATACCCTTACATAAAAATTACTTCGTTAAATTGATCAACATATACCTCGCAACAATCATAGATAAAAATCATGTGATCACTCTCATTGCAATAATCTTCAAATTTACAAGTAGACTTTAAATAGTCAATTACATTTTTTGTCGCTATACCTTCACAATTTAAAGCGTAAACTGCTTTTATCAGAGATTGTCTATTCATTTGTTTTCCGTCCGTTTATCGTTTCGATACGTCTAATGTATAGATCTATAGTCGCATTGTCTACAACTATTTTATATTTATTTTATGTATATAGAAGAATAGACGTTTATATAGATGAATTGGCTTTTGTAGACTTTTTGACTTCACGCTTATTTTGACTCTCCTTTATTATCTAACCAATACCAAAAACAAAACCAGATCGATAATTCGATAATTCGATAACTCGATTGATTCGATAGCCAGGTCATTCGATAGCCAGGTCATTCGATAGCCAGGTCATTCGATTGATTCGATAACTCGATTGATTCGATAGCCAGGTCATTCGATAGCCAGGTCATTCGATAGCCAGGTCATTCGATTGATTCGATAACTCGATTGATTCGATTGGTTCGATAACTCGATTGATTTGATAGCCAGGTGATTTGATAGCCAGGTCATTCGATTGATTCGATAGCCAGGTCATTCGATAGCCAGGTCATTCGATAGCCAGGTCATTCGATTGATTCGATAACCAGGTGATTTGATTTATTGAATAATTGGTAATCGGTCTACAGGCCGCGCCACATATGACTATAAACGAATGCGGTTTATCAACTGTACAAAAAACGACCAATAATTTTGGTGCTAAGTCCTTGATTTACAACGATTTGATGATTTTACCGAAAAAAGTCAATAAAATCAAAGACCCCCCACTGGATCGACTAGTAAGTCCTTGATTTCATTGAATATTATGATTTGACCGGATTTATGCGTTATTTGCTAGACCCTCCACTGGATCGTTTGAGAGTCATCCAGGTGCCAGGCAGCAATCCAGGTGCCAGGCAGCAAACCAGGTGATCGACTAAAATATTTTGCTAGACCCCCTACTGGATCGTTTGAGATTTGCTAGACCCCCTACTGGATCGTGCTAGGGGAAGTCAGACATTTTAGTTACTGCAGGTTTGTTGCGTTTGGCTTTCTCTTCACCTGTTTTTACATTGTGGTGTCGTGGACAAAGAGATTGTAGGTTGCTCATGTCATATGGATCTGAACCATCAGCTATTTCTAGGATGTGATCAACTACATTGGCAAGGGTAGATTGGTTGTATTTAAGACACCGCACACAGAGTGGGTTTCTCAATAAGTGTACCCGTCTTATTTTTCGCCACTTCGCAGTATTGTAGATATTCCTACCACGGTGATCAATGTGGTGAGTGTATTTAGACCTACCCGCTTGAGTTTGAACTGTCTTATGTTTTGTACACCTGGGGCTGGTCTTACTACCGTCATGCTCAACAGCAATATTACAGCCACCAAATGTACATAGGCGCTTCATTATACTTTGGGTGCTTCAACTGCAGGTTTTACCGGTGCCTTTACTGCTTCAACTGGCGTTACTTCTTTCTTATCTGATTTCGGTTTAGCTAATTTAGTATCAGGAACCACCGGCAACTCAAACTTTTTAGCTGGCACAATTTCTGCGACTTCACCTTCTAACACTTCATAAAGATCAGCATTAGCTGCATAGTATTTTTGACTAACGATAAGTTCTTTACCTGACTTCTTTACTTTGACTCTCAATTCATGATCTAACATGTGTTTGTTCTCCTGTGTTAACACCTCACAATAATACACCAACCATGCGACTATGCAAATATCTATTGTTTATACCTTTTAACATATATATAACAAACTGTACGTCCTAGTACAGTTAAAAGTGCTTAAATTAGCAAACCAACATGGTTCTAGGGCTACATCAAATCCGTCCTAGTACGGTCCTAATCCGTCCGAGTATACTAGGACGTAATTTTTTTAACAATAACAATAACTTACAACCAAAAAAACCCATCCGTCCCAGAATATCGCGACTCTCTGAAACTTTCTAAATATATCTGATATATTATAACTACTACATATACTATTAATAGACAGTTTAACTATACATATTATTTAGCTAGATATATAGTCTATACTATAATAAATATTAACTATAATCTGAAAAAGTTGTCCTATAAGTCTAAGATCCTAGGACGGATGCTCTACAGGCTACGTGGTTAAAGAGATACAGCCGTCCTAGTACAAAAAACGTACTTGGACGGCAAACCTGTCAAATTCTCTGTAAACCATATACACCAACACATACAGCCGTCCTAGTATTCTGGGACGTACTCGGACGGATTTAAAACTAGCAGCTTATACACATCCATACCTATAAAAAATACCAAACATATAAGATGACAAACAGGTTTAAATATATCATAATATTACTTTTATAATAAAACAAAGGCTTACACATGAAAATAATAGTAGATTTAGACGGTACATTGTTTGACAACACAGCTAGGGCACATCTTATTCCCGAACTACATGAACAAGATTCGACTGCAGCGTGGAAACCTTTTAATGAAGCATGTCTCATATATGATAAACCAATACCGCACGTTATAGCGCAAGTCAAAGCATTGTATTGGAGTATACTAGGACCATCAAAGCAATTAATATTCTTAACTAGTCGAGGGGCAGACGCCGAACCACAAACCAAAGAACAATTAGTAATACACTTCCCTAAACATGTATTTCAACGACAAAGATTAATAATGCGACAAATGGATTGTAACCATTTACCTGTAGAGTTTAAAGACAGGATGTTGGAACGTATTGTTAAACCGGAAGATGATGGTATAGCGATATTGTTTGACGATCACCCTGGGATCATTGAAATGGTCAAACTCAACTACCCACGGATAATAGCAGTGCAGGTTGACAGATATTGTTCAAGTCTACAGAAATGACTTAGACCATAGTTTAAAAAGCTGATACCATTCAATAAAATAACAACGATGGATGGTATCTAGTGTTTGGCCTTGAAAACAACGAAGTGTTTAAATATTTATGGGCCTTAGTTATTATACCCATAGGTTTCTGGATCAATAACCTACTCACAGAACGAAAGTTAGCAAAGAAACGTACATCACAAACAATGACCAAGGCAGAGATAAAAGAACTCATTGCTGAATTAGAAAAGACAATCAACGAAAAAATTGATAAAGTCGTAAAAGACCAAGAAGAACTTGAAGCAGATTTCAAGGTGATTAACAGGGATTTTATGAAGTTTGTTGATACTTTCTATTCCAAGTTAACCGAAATTACATTAAAGATATTGGGGAAACAATGAAACGTTTACGAGTGTTACTGGTAGGTATTGGCGGTGGTTCTATGTCTGTCGTCTGTGATGCCTTGTTGCATTCAGGTATCGAGTTTAGAAAGGTTAATGATAGTGATCTTGCACTACCTCTGATAAAAGAGTACGAACCTAGTATAATCATCATGGATATTAAATCGCCACAGATAGCAGATAACCATCTTTATAAACAGGTAAGGTCCAACCCTGAAACTCAAAACATACAGTTCATTTGCCTATCTGCAGACGATAACGTGAAAGATGTTATGACCGGCGTAAAACTAATGGTGGTAGATTTCATTGAAAAACCAATAGCAATACAGACGCTACTTGACCACATTATGATCCTCGATTTTTCCGCAAGCATCACACAAGAACTTAAAGGGTTTGAAACCAACGTAAAATTAATGTGCGCTAAATATAATGTTGACAAAACAAAGAGTGCAACGTATTCTAAACATTCCAACAACCTACTGTCCTAGTTTTTTGGTGTGATCGTAAATCCTTTTAGCCACTTTTTATAGGTGGCTTTTTTTTGCCCGATGATTAATACTGTACGAGTAATAAACAACTGAGCATGTACCCATGGATCGTTTAAGGTCATACATTTTTGTTGCACTGATTGGTGTCAATTGGGGAACCTTGATATTAATGTCAATACCTCTGCTATACTTAGCATATATTACTGACCAGTTTTTAGTAAAAATACGCTGGCAATATTCAATACTGATCGCACAGGACCACTACGTACACGCTATAATGGGCGGTCATCACTTAACAACCATATCATCAATGTTAGGCCACCTGCAGTTAAACGGTAGCACCACAGGCGATATAGCGGCTAAGTTCGTCAATTGGTTATTCAAGACAGCTATCAACCAGGATGATCATTGTCTGGTGTCCATGGAAGAAAGCGATATATTTACGTTCAGTGCCAGACGTGCAATATTAGGTTCATTAATATACTATCTGTCATTATCATTATTTGGTTATTTAGTTTATTTAGGAGTACAAGCGTTATGACATTAGCTGAATTTTTAGAACAAACCGACATAGTAGCTATGAGCGCAACCGATGCAGTAGTAGCGGCTAGACGGCGAACAGAGGGTCGTATATGGCGTATTAATGACGCAGAAAGAAAAATTGCCGTAGTGACGCGCTTAATCATGGAAGATACGTTACCTCGTCTTGAAGCCGTACGTGACGACACTACCAGACCAACTGAATTAAGAGAATTAGCACGTAAGCTACGTGAAACCTTAGATATAAACTTGCTGTATAACCCTGATTACTTTATCAATCTTGGCAATGCGGAAGTTGCAGCAGGTTACGCAGCAGCAGTGCAGTTTACCTTGCTGACGCAGACTGAGTTGGATGCGTTTAAATTGGCTGCTACTCACATTGAGACACCATTTGCTAATACTACTTTGAAAGACGTACTGCTACATCGCGGTGAAATGGTGTATAAAGAAATAACTAACCCTGTCATTGAAAACGATTATCTAAAAATCGAGGTCACTAGCGAAATAGCTGAGTTTAACCCTCAACTCTACAAAATGACTCACGGCACTATGCAGAGATTTACAGGGTTTAGTAAAACCAACGGTGTCTATTTGGCTTTTGTGAATAAAAATCGTGGAGTGTTTTTTGTTGATAACGAACACAGCGTGGTTGTTTAGTCATGGCTGATGCTTATTACTTAAAGTTTGACGGTGTTGGTTGGGTAAAGCCACCAACGAGTACTACCACAAACAACTTTGACCTTGGTTTTAGAGCTTCAAATACTGGAAGATTAGAGTTTACACTGATAGGCGAGCAAGGTAATTTCGATAACTTTATGGTTCTTCGCCGAAATAATACGCTTAATGGTAGAATGGACGGCATCGATTTTACTATAAATGTAACTGACGATACTGATGTAAATGTATACTACTTACTAGAAAGACGACCCGATGGGACACTACGTTTATACGAAAATGGCGTGTTTACAAGCGTTGCTAATGTCGGTTCAAGAACCTTTGTAGCTAGTCCGCAAATTGGAAATATAAACAATGTCATACGAATTGGACGTCTCGATAAAATTGACTATATAAACTACAATGACAGGACGGCTGACTACTCTTATGACTCAACCATTGATGGTGCTAGTGGTAATGCGGTTTTTACCGACCAGACAACTAATGGGAATGATGGAGTATTTGTAAACCTCACCAATGCTGCATGGGTATTATACGATGATGGTAGTAGTAGCGGCACAGAATACAGTTTAACATTAAACCAAGGTATATATTCTATCACAGGTCAAATAATTAACCTGTTAACAGAACGTGCTATATCGCTTGACCAGGGTAATTACGATCTAACAGGTCAACCTGTTTCGTTACTAACAGAACGTGCTATATCACTCGACCAGGGTATCTACGATATAACCGGACAACCTGTTTCGTTATTAGCTAACCGGTCCTTATCGCTTGACCAGGGTAATTACGATCTAACAGGTCAACCATTAACATTATCGTCACCTGGCACATCGTCAGACGACCCAGTACCGGACCTAAGCCCAACATTTAGATGGAAGTTAAACGGCAACACTGACGATGCAGTTGAGGGTTACAACGCCGAAGCAAGCGCAGGAACGGCATACACTGACAGTATCATACCGTCTTTACCAGATGATCAGTCAGCTTTTTTTGATAGTGGTAACTCAGAAATAAACGTAACAAACGATGCTAGAATAAACTCGACTCGTGTAAAAGGGTCTATGAGTATGTGGTTTACAGCAGACTCTTTACCTACAAATAACAGAGCCAGGGCCGTTTATGAGCAAGGCGGATCTGTTAACTGGATCACAATGATTCAAGAAGGTAGCGACCTGCTATTTTTAGTTGGTGAATCAAGTAACTCGCAAGGTTTTATACGACACGCTATTAATGCAAATCAAACATATCATGTATTTTATTCATTTGATTTCAGCCTAGACCGAATGAATTTTTGGATTGATGGTGTATCAATTGGCGAAGAACAACCAAATGTAGGGAACGAACTAGCCGCTCACGGAGGGGACATTAGTATAGGTGGTTCAGCAGATATAAGAGATAGCAACGGCAATAGAAATTTTGATCCCTTTGAAGGTAAAATTCAAGACATAGTTTACTGGTCAGAAATTGAGTTAACAGGAACCGAAGCGTTCGACATAAACGCCTGGGGTAGACAATCTGATATAACAACCTACATGTTTAGCTTTGACCAAGGTAACTATGATGTAACTGGACAGCAGCTAAATCTATCAATTGAACGTTCCATATTATTCGATCAGGGCAGTTACGATGTAACCGGACAACCTGTTTCGTTATTAGCTAACCGGTCTTTATCCCTTAATGAAGGCAGTTACGATGTAACCGGACAACCTGTTTCGTTATTAGCTAACCGGTCTTTACCCCTTAATCAAGGTAGTTATGATGTAACCGGACAAACTGTTTCGTTATTAGCTAACCGGTCTTTACCCCTTAATCAAGGTAGTTATGATGTAACCGGACAACCGGTAAGTATTTTAACTGAACGTGCCATATCGCTTGAACAAGGTAGTTATTCAACAACAGGTTCTACTTTTAGTTTTGATTACGCTCAAACTTCAACCTACAATTTTTTATTAAACGTTGGCACATACTCTATTACAGGTAATGAACTTTCTTTATTATCCGAACGTGCTATGACCCTTAATCAAGGTAACTACTCTACCACCGGCAATGATGTTGGTTTAATTACTGAACGTGCCATATCATTCGACCAAGGCACTTACGATACAACCGGACAACCGGTAAACTTACTTGCTGATCGGTCTATTGTATTTGACCAGGGCACTTACGATGTAACTGGACAACCCGTTTCGTTATTAGCTAACCGGTCCTTATCGCTTGACCAAGGTAACTACGATAGAACCGGACAACCCATTTCGTTATTAACTCAACGTGCTATGTCACTTGATCAAGGTAACTATGATTTAACAGGACAACCGGTAAACTTACTTGCTGATAGGGTATTGGATCTTCAACAGGGATCATACAGTGTAACAGGCCGTTCTATTACTTTTAGCTATATAGAGACAAACGCCTATGATTTAGTGTTAGGCCAGGGTACCTATAGTACCGTTGGATCTGATTTTACGTTCGATTATGTGGTTCCAAACCAATACAACATCACGCTTGCGTCAGGTTCATACTCAACCGTTGGTGATGATCTATCACTGTTAACTAATAGAATGTTAGCAATAAGTCCAGGTTCATATTCAACCGTTGGTGATGATGTATCATTGTTAGTTGACAGAATGTTGAATATGAGTACAGGTTTATATTCTGTCACTGGTAATGATATACCACTGTTAACTAATAGAATGTTAGCAATGAGTCCAGGTTCATACACTACCGAAGGATCGCCTGTTTCGGCTTTGCTTCACAGACAGTTAACAATGAACACTGGTGTATATACTACGATTGGATCATCTGTTAGTATTGATTACAGCGAGTTCTCAGGGTTTGAAATTGGTAGTTACTCAATTAGTTTTGTGCAAACACCAGTTAAAGCGTATTATGATGACTCATTAGTTAACACAACATATAAACAAACAAACATTAAGGTTAATTATTATGGCTGGTTATAATAAGTTTCACAAATTCATAGCAGATGTACATAACGGTGTGCATAATCTTTCTAGTAACACAATTAAAGTGTATTTAACTAATGCGACACCTAACCAAGCAAGTAATGGTATAAAAGCCAACTTAGCAGAAATAACAGCAGAAAATGGATATGATGCCGGTGGCGTTACTATTCCTATTACTTCATCTGATCAATCGGGTGGTAACTATGAACTAGATGTAGATGAAACACCTATTGTTATCACTGCAGCCGGTGGAACCATAGGTCCGTTTAGATATGCTGTTTGTTACAACAGTACACCTGCAAACGACCCGTTAATATCTTTCTTTGATTACGGTTCAGCGTTAACGCTAAATGACGGTGAAAAACTTAACTTAACACCAAGCGACAATCTTTTTGTGAGTTCGTAAAATGTCTTGTATTCAAAACAAAATAGTCAAGGGTAGAGGTAACGAGGTTGCCTTAAAGTTTGAGTTTAAACCTCCTTTTAGACAATTAGGTTTGAATAACTTTACTAAGATTGAAGTAGAAATTAATGGTACTACTTATGATACTGACGGACCAGAAGTAACTATAATAACAGCTAAAGAATTACATTTTTCTATTGGTGTTGACACTCAACTTGACATTGGTGAATATGAAATAACCGTTACAGGGTTTAATCCTAAGTACTCTAACGGTTATGAACTGGCATCAAATGCGATATGTAGACTTGGTAAGGTAGTGGTCGTTTAGACCCTACCAATACCCATATCAAGCAACCTTTGTAGGTTCTCAATTTCTGCTTGTGCTTGCTGAACATTACTTCTTGCTCTCTGTAACTGTGACACGCCTTTCTTTTTCTTGTTCCTTCTCTTGTTTTTGCTTACTGGCATTGTATCCACTCCACGTTAATTCTTTAACTTGCTCAATGAATGTCATTGCATCATTATACTTAACCAAGGCACGTTTTAAATTACTTTCATCTACAGCGCCAAGGGCAGCTAACGATACATCCATACCATCTACTATGTGTAACTCCATGGCCCTCACAATGTCTGGTGACCGTATGTTGGTTAACTTCACCACTATTAAGAATAGCGCCTTAGACTCCATCCCAGGCACATAATATTTCACAGTGGTAAACTGTAATAGGCGCCAACGAAAAACGTTAGCATGAATAGTAAACCAAGAACCTTCAAGATGCTCGTAACCAATGCAGGTCGCTTAACTTCAAGCGCGATCAAGGCACCCATCACAATAAATGAAATAAATGCACTAACGATAATAAGATCTGTCGTTTCCATAATTAATTACTCCTGTATAGTATTGTCATATAACCATATGCTACAAGTAGACTGTTGCTCCAATTATTATCAATGAACTGTTCACGGGTAGCGCCTTTTGCTTTTGATGTCATTGTATAAACAGTTACACAATTGTGCATTGCAGTTTTATCTGGTGCGATTGGAATATCAATACCTGAGAACAGTTCTAATTGCGAAATCTTACAATGTAGTTCAATGTTTTCATTGCGTAGTTTAATATTTTCCTTGCACAAATCTACACCTTCTTTACCAGTGGTTTTAAGAAAAGCGTTAAGAATGTCACGGTCTTTTTTTAACTCTTTAACTTTAACAGATAGTTCGTTTATTCTAAAATTATCTACGGTGGACTGTTGTCTTAACTGATTGGCTTCATAGGTAAGATACCCCATTGTTTCAGCATCATCAAAAGTTAACAACCTTTCACCTGACTTAAACTTTTCAATTTCAGTATTAAGTCGATTAATTTCCTGAATAGCCTTTTTATAAATCGGCGCTACTTCTTCAAACGTAAATTTCATAAACCTTTAAACTCCCATATTAATATTCTTTTACCAGGTACCCTACCGATTGGTTCGTACCCTTTATAATGACCATAACAACTTTTTACTTGTGTAACTGTACGACCTTTAACACCAAACTTTAAGGCCAGTTCTGTCGTAGTGTATGTAACTGGCATTTTAATTACCTTTTAATTAGTGTCACTTTACTGACTACTTACTGTTAAAAAAATCGTCTATCTCTTCATTGAAATAAACGAGTAAGAGTACTACGACAAATGTAACTGCAGTTACTAACAGTATCGGTCCTAGATCAATCATTTTAATTGCCTTTTGTGTGAATGTGAATTAACTATAAACTATAAATATAATAATATCAAATTATTTGTGAATACTTTCTACACTATCAAATCTACCTACTATCCCTTGTGGATCTTCACTGTATTTTTGCTTTGCAATATCATTGGTTTTTACACCTTTGAAGAAATACCGCCTACGTACACCGTCAGTGGATTTACTTTCACGCGACTTAACTATTAACAGGTGACTAGAATCTAACATCTTAGTAAATTTAACAGCACCAATAGGAATTTTAATACCTTTATCACGACACCAACGCTGATAAACCATGTAAAGATCGTCAACATACGTTATTGCTGCAGGTGTCATTAAACAACACTCTTCACAGAATGAAGCCAGTGGAAAGGTGTCGTACTTAATATCATCAACATAGTCTTTTGAAAGTTCACAAACTGTGACCTCCATCCCGTTCTGGATCAACCGAGCCAAACCTGCTAATGCAAAATTTAAGACACCAGCTATCGATTGTGGCGAGCATAATCTGTCCGATAAACCTCTATCTTCTTTACCTGCAAATGAAACTGTCATAGGGAATGGCCACATACGACCGGCTAATGCACCGGACGAATCCGCAAATTGGGGAAACTCATTTGCTTGTATGATCATCAAAGGCCATAGGTCACAATCGGCACCGTCCTTGTATTTACGATTGTAGTAAACAGAGTCACCACCTGTGATTGATTTAAGCCTGTTTAAGACACGATCTTTTACCATGTGACTAATGCTATTAGCTTCTGGTATTATTGCAACCTTGGCTTTACTAAGTGCGCTAATTGCATCGTGTTCAATAAGACTCTCCATTGATGGTGATGCAATATTATGTTTACCAACCAACGATGAAATAACCCTAGCGTGAGTACCTTTACCGGATCTAGTTTTACCTATCATCAATGCACACTTACCATGGGTCCGGTTCGGTATTAAACATAGCCCGTATAATTCCTGTACCTGCAACATCATTTCAGGATTGTTAGGCCATTGTTGCTCAACGAAACTGATAAACTCTTCGCATGTGGCAGTAGGATCAAAGTCATAGTCAAGCATGTTAATGTCAAAAAAGTTGGAAGAGTGTGGTTTTAATACAGCCTTACCGTTTTCAATCTCAACAATACCGTTTTTCATTATGAGCGAAGTCATTTGATTTTTACTTCTATCATCCAAATACATGCCCCGCTTTAAATTTCTTTCAAACACCTGGATCTTCATCACATCCAATATATTTTTTACTTTTGATGCAGACAGTAACCAACAGGCAAATTTATTTAATATCTGAGCAGACATATCTTCGTCTGATACTTCTTCCCAATGCTTACCGTTAAACTTATAGAACATACTGTCGAACCGCATTAATGTTTTGTTAGGGTAGTTCTCACCGATGAATTTTATACTATGCTCATATGAAGTAGACTTTTCAGTTATTAAAGCAC
>Ga0307983_1000888_pt1 | contig 14023 bp, 17 predicted proteins | sample OrgLakmetagen991_FD_201845 | JGI IMG/M metagenome (GOLD analysis project Ga0307983, IMG submission 201845) | Saline water microbial communities from Organic Lake, Antarctica - #991 | ecosystem: Environmental > Aquatic > Non-marine Saline and Alkaline > Saline | place: Antarctica: Organic Lake... | reverse complement strand
CTTATTATATATCAAGGTCATCGAGTTCGGCAAGCTCTGCCCGTGTCTTTTTTGAGTAGTCAGACCTGTTGTCCACAGGCTCATCTGGTACGCTTTCCACAGGTTCATCAACTGGAGCCTCTTCGGCGGTCTCTTCTGGTTCAGAACTGGCTTCAGACGACGGCTCTTCGCGCTCGTCCGAAGATATCCGCGCCCCAACTTGGCCATCATTGTTGACGATTTTTAGGTTATAGCGAGCATCATTCTTCGTCCCTAAGGCCCGAAGCAATGTTCGCAAGCTTTGCGCCGTAATGCCGCGCTTGCCAATAACCCGGCCAAGATCTTCCGGATTTACAGTCAGTGTCAGCAGGACACCCTTTTCATCGATAATTCGATCAACGATGACGTCATCAGGATTCCCGACGACTGATTTTACGATATATTCTATGAATTGCTGGTCAATTGTGGACATATTCCCCCTTAATGCCTTTCGGACGATCGCAAATGTTTACACAATTATTGTAGCATAAGCGAATCACAAAAAACTCCCCACCATTTCTAGTGAGGAGCAATGTATCAAAGAAACAAGGGGCTACTTTTCGGCTGGAGCCTCTTTGGTAACTTCGTCAGGCGCTTCTTCAGGCACTTCAGCTGGCTCTTCGGCTGGTTCTTCAGCCGGAGCTTCTTCCTTTGGCTGGTTCTTGCGTAGCTTTTCAGCGTGACGAACTGTCTTTTGTTTGCCAGTTTCTGGCTGAGACACCCACTTTGGGAGCTTCACGCCAGCGTCTTTTAAAAGCTTTACGACACGAGGAGTTGGCTGTGCACCATTGTCTAGGTATTTTTGAGCTAGTTCAGCCTGAACATTAGCTGCTTTGGTGTGAGGATTGTAGCTACCAACATAGGCGACAACACGGCCGCTAGAGGGATGGCGCTGAGATTCTTGAACGGCTAAACGATACGTGGCGTATCCTTTGCGCCCAAGACGTTGCAAACGAATTGCGAGCATAAAAACGAAACTTCCTTAAACTTTTATTGATTCTCAGAGTATTTTACACTGTTCTCCTCTGTAAGTCAATCAGTTGACGGCTTTTCGTACAGTTCTAGCGCAGCCTTTGCCGCCTCTTGCTGGGCGGACTGTTTGCTCGGGCCCTGCCCCTTGCTCACCAATCGGTCGCCCGAGAACACACCAAGGGTAAAAACCTTATCGTGGTCTGGTCCAACTTCTTCAAGCACCACGTAGCGCGGCGTAACGTTATCGATACGCTGCATCACCTCCTGAAGATTCGATTTAGGATCACGCCAACTGCCATCAGACAAAATACCCTTCAGCTTGCTAGTAATGTGCTCTGTAATAAATACTTCAGCGTCGCCGTAGCCACGCTCCAGATAAATCGCCCCAATTAAAGCCTCAAAGGCATTTGCCAAAATCTGCATCCGCGCCCGATCACTCCCCTGTTTTTCACCCTTGCTCATTCGAATCAGTGGCTCATAGCCAATCAACTGGCCAGCGTCACCAATACTTTCCGTCCGCACCAAAGAAGCCCGCCAGCTTGTCAAAATACCTTCAGGTTCGTCATAGGTGTTAAACAAAAAGTCCGTCACGACCAGCTCCAACACAGCATCACCCAAAAACTCCAGGCGTTCGTTGTGGACCGAGACACTTTTTCGATGCTCATTCACATAACTGCGATGCGTAAAGGCCGTAATCAGCAGGTCAATATTCTCAAATTCGTACCCAAGCGTCTCTTTAGCAAACTTTTGGTACGGTGCGGTTGGCATGCCACTCATTTATAGTTTCTCCTGACGAATTCGTTTCATTGCCAGCAACATTAGTTTGCCGATATCTTCATATTCAATCGCATCCAGTGCGTCATGGAAGGTAAACCACTTAATGCCGTTCATCCACTCTTCCTTTTGAATCGCATCGGTGTCACCCTTAGCCCGGACAAGGTAAATTTGAGTGGTCATAAGGACTAATTTGTCGATGCGGCGGTAGCGAAAGTGGATCTTCCCCAACCATCCCAGCACGTCGACTTCCTTCAAGCCCGCCTCTTCGCCAATCTCGCGCTTGGCGGTCTGCTTAGCAGTTTCGCCTTCTTCAATGTGACCCTTCGGAATTGTCCAGCGATCTTTGGCGTCCTGAATCAGCAAAATCTCGACACCACTCTCGCCATGGCGAAAGACAATACCGCCCGCGGTAGGTTCGCGAACAATTTCCTGAATAGAAGGTTTTTTGCGACTAAAATATTTCTTAAATTTATCGAACTGTGGTGTCGCCATCTTTTTCGGCTCCCTCTACAAGCGTGCGGTAGGCGGTGCCAAGGACACCGTTCACGAACTTGCTCGAGTTATCAGAACCAAACGCTTTTGCCAGCTCCACTGCTTCGTTGATTGCCACCTTTGGGGGGACAACTTTTGCCTGATGTAGCAATTCGTAAAGACCTATGCGCAAAATGTTCCGGTCAATCCGGGCAATCTGTTCAATGGGCCAATCAGGGGCAATCGGTCGGATTTTCGCATCCAAATCGGCCTGCTCCTTTAGGACACCTTTTGTCAGACTGTGCACAAAGTCAGTATCTTGAATCGCCGTTTCGTAACGAGCAATATTACGGTCTAATAGTTCGGTAACGTCAACAGTACCATCTCCGCACTCTGTTCGAAATTCGAACTCGTAGAGTGTTTGGAGGGCGACGATGCGACCGAGATGACGATTAGATGCCATAATGCGTTTGTTTCTCTTGTTATTTAAAATTAAGGTAAGGCCCGTCTGTAATCGAGGGCCTTGGCACTACTTACTTGCGAGTGCTTTTCCGGTTTCTTTGCGTGTGGCTTTTGCCTTAACAGGCGATTTGCCGTTTACGCGACGTGCCAGCACCAGACGCAGATGACTGCGACGTAGGCCGGTTTTGCGCGGGCTACTCTGCTTTTTTGGTTGTCCCATGTAAATGAACTCCTTTGGTAGGTATTATTAAAACTTGTAGCTATTATACTATTTCCCCCGAGAAGTCTCAAGTGGTTACGCTTATTCCGCATTTTGTGGTATGGTAGGAGTAATATGAGCGAAAAACAAACACCATCACAAGACATAGAAAGCGGTGAGTACGCGGAAGCAGCACAGCGAATAAACGAAGCTGGAAAAGAACCGAATTACACTGCACGCCGAGCAGGAGTAGCGATTGGAGTTGGGCTCACCCTAGCAGCAGGCGCTGGCCTCGCCGAGAGAGCCGTAGAGCACAATACCCTCTCACCAATTGAGTCAACAGATTTCCAGATTGGCCCTGGACAGGGTGTCATTGCTGCAGCAGAGGACCGAGTTGAGGAAATCTTTTTGGCGAAAGAGATTGATGCATCAAAAATACCCTACGGCATGATCACCGAACAGGGTCAACAAGCCCAGAGGGAGTACACTGAAATCACAGGTGAGAGCGTCAAACCAGGTGAAACGTTCTTTATCACAATTCTTTCTAACGAAGACAGCTCGAAGTATGGCGTTGAAATCAACCCCGCGGAACTTCCAACACTCCCCGAAAACGAATAACTAAATAACGATATTCACTAACCGGCCAGGAACATAAATGATCTTGGCTGGTTTTTTGTCGCCCACAAAGCGAGCTACATTCTCGTGTGCCAACGCTTGAGACTTTATTTCCTCAGCATCAGTGTCTGTCGGCACGGTAATTTCCCCGCGTAGCTTCCCTTGGACCTGAATCGCAATCGTGATTGATTCTTCTACTATCAACTCGGCGTCCCATGTAGGCCATGGCGCATTCTGAATCAGGCCTTCGTGACCAAAGGCTGCCCACAGTTCGTCGGCCATATGCGGCGCAAACGGCGCCACTAATTGCGCTAGTGTCGAAAGTGCTTCGTGCCAAGCAGTCCCCGAGTAGCCATCGATTTTAAACTTATACAGCTCGTTGACGTACTCCATCATGGCAGAAATCGCGGTGTTAAAGCTCATCCGGCGAATATCGTCAGTGACTTTGCGAATCGTTTTGTGCTGCGCAACACGTATCGCTTGGTCGTTCGTGTTGACGTTCTTGTCTTCTGTGTCCAAATACTGCTGGCTGAGTGTCCAGATTCGATTTAAGAATCGATAGATCCCGGCGATGCCCTTCGAACTCCAGGCGGCGTCAAGTTCAATCGGCCCCATAAACAGTACGTAGGTACGCAGTGCGTCGGCGCCGTAGCCCTGATCGATCACATCCAACGGGTCGATCACGTTGCCAAGACTCTTGCTCATCTTGCGGCCATCTTCGGCATTAATATAGCCGTGGTATACCAGCTTCTTGACTGGTTCTTTAAAATCAACGATACCCATGTCATGGAAAACATGTGTCCAAAAACGCACATACAGCAGGTGGGCAACCATATGGTCACCGCCGACGTAGAAGTCGACCGGATTCCAATAGTTCACTGCGGCTGGATCCCACGCCTGTTCGGCATTATTCGGATCAGCGTAGCGCAGCATGTACCAACTGCTGCAAGCATAGCCATCCATTGTGTCAGTTTCACGCTTAGCTGGCTTACCGCAGTCTGGACAGGTCGTATTGACCCAGTCTTCCTGACGAGCCAAAGCTGACTTGCCATCACCCTTCGGCGCAAAGTCTTCAATCTCTGGCAAAATAACCGGCAGTTGATCTTCAGGAACAGCCACCGCACCATGTTCGTCACAGTGAATAATCGGAATCGGCGCACCCCAATAGCGCTGACGGCTAATCAGCCAGTCGCGCATTTTATAGGTCGTCTGAGATCGACCTAGTTTCTTTTCTTCCAGCCACGCAACAATGCGCTCGCGTGCTTCCGAAGACGGCAGACCATCAAATTCTCCAGAATTAAACAGCACGCCCTCTGCCTTGTAAACTGGCGGAACGTGATGCCGACCAGCAGTGTGCGCATCGAGCACACCGGGAATGCGCTGCAGCGTCTCGATCCAGTGCTCTACCCCTGTCGTATCTGTTTCCCATTCAGTTAGGATCGCCGCTAAATCAGACCACACTACCTCGTAGTCTTCGTGCGCCTCCTGGTCTTGCTCTCCCTGGCTGTCCTTATCGATGACCGCCAAGAACATATAGCTAAACGAACGGCGGTTGCTGTCTTTGTTACTGTTGTAATAATACGAGTACGTGGGGCCGCCCAGCTGCAAGAGTGCTTTGATGTCGCCAAAGCCCGCCTCCTCTTTCAGTTCACGGCGAGCAGCCTGTTCGTATGTTTCAGTCCCTTCAAGGCCACCGCCAACCAGCCAACGCGACTGGGTGTTTTTATTGATAAGACTCATGAATTCGCCGCTTTTTTCGTCGTAGCCGATAACAACGGGGCCGGTCACGTCTTTGGCGTCAGGCAGAGGTGTTCCAAAATCAGGCGCCACCACCTGGATAATTGGTAACGCGTATTTCTCGGCAAACGCATAGTCTCGCTCGTCATGCCCCGGCACCGCCATAATCGCGCCGGTACCATAGCCTCCAAGAACATAATCGGCGACCCAGATTGGCACCTTTTCTTCCGTCGCTGGATTGATGGCATAGCTCCCCGTAAAGACACCGGTTTTTTCTTTGGTGTCATTGGTGCGGTCAATTTCAGACTTTTTGACTGCATCTGCAATGTAGCTTTTGGCGCTCTCGGCGTGACCGCCAACAGCGAGTTGTTGAGCGAGCGGATGCTCTGGCGCCACCACCAAGAAAGTTACACCGAAAATTGTATCTGGCCGAGTCGTGAAAGTGGAAATCGAATGGCTTGATGAAGAAACATCTGCAGCCCCTTCAGGGCGCGAAGCCGTTTCTGAGACCAGCCATTCGATTTCCGCCCCAACGGATTTGCCGATCCAATTCGTCTGCGCCGTCTTCACCTTTTGCGGCCAATCTAGGTCTTCAATTTCGTCCAATAGCGCGTCGGCGTACTCGGTAATCTTAAAAAACCATTGTTTCATCGACTTCTTTTCGACTTGGCTCCCACAACGCCAACAAGCGCCGCCCTCAACCTGCTCGTTGGCAAGCACAGTCTTGTCTACCGGGCACCACCACTGCAAAGATTCTTTTTGGTAGGCCAGCTCGCGTTCAAATAATTTCGTAAAGATCCACTGCGTCCAGCGATAATATTCGGGATCACTGGTATTAATTTCTTTTGACCAATCAATGCTGACGCCCATTCGCTTGAATTGACGTTTAAAGTTAGCGATGTTCTCTAGCGTCACCTCTGCAGGAGCCCGGCCAGTTTTGATTGCATAATTTTCGGCCGGCAATCCAAAAGTGTCCCAACCCATTGGGTTCAATACGTTGTGGCCTTGCTGACGATAAAAACGCGCCAAAGCATCTACAATTGAGTAGCTAAAGGCGTGCCCAGAGTGCATGCCTGCTCCACTTGGGTAGGGGAACATGCCCGAAACGTAGGTTTTTACCTTTGCTGAATCAACAGCAACTTCATTCGCTTTCTGGTCTTCCCAGATTTGTTGCCATTTCGGCTCAATTTCAGATGGATTGTAGCGGTTCATACCCGATTAGTATAACACGCCTAAAGGGGTTATCGCCTATGGTGCGACGTAACCGTTGTGGCCAGTGCACGTCCCTGTCGAGATAGCACCAATAGCGCTATCCAGGTAGTATGATGCCTGTGCAGTCTGCGAGCTTGCTGTTAAGCAAAATGTATTACCATTGTTTGTGTATTCAAAATCTGTCCCGCTACTCTTTCGTACGTCTGCCGTGTCTGCCGGATACGCGGCTTCATCAGCGAAAATCAGCTCAAGTTGCGTCGACCCAGTGCGCAAATCTGACTGCAACACTGCGGCGCCAGCTCTCTGTTGGACACCGTTGAATGACACTACCGTTATTGATGCCAGAATTCCAATTACAACGATGACGATTAAGAGCTCGACAATCGTAAAACCGTTTTGTTTAGATTTCAGGTAATTCATTGAGGCTTATTTTAGCTTTAATGCTTATGTTTGGCAAATGACACAAAAAAACACCATTGCGTCATGCAGTGGTGTTTCATAAATGTGGTGGAGCATATCGGATTCGAACCGATGACCTCTTCCATGCCATGGAAGCGCGCTAGCCAACTGTGCCAATGCCCCGTACTCGGTCGATTATAGCAAAAACTCGCCCCTGTTACTAGGACGAGCTTTTCCGCTGCTGCGCGCCCACCCGGGGCCGCATTTTCAGTGCATGTTTGTTTTGCCGCGCCGAGGTTTTAGCCCCTTGCGCATCAGCATGCTTAGAATTATGCATTAAATTGTTCTTAAGCACAAGTGCTTTCGAGTGGCTGTCCCTAGTATTTTATTGCATACTGTGCTTAAATGAGTGTGTTCAGAACAAACGCGCGTACCAAAGCATCAAGCTGGAGCGTGTATCTTATACAAGGTACTCACTCTTCTTTGCTGAAATACTAAGCCAGGTCGATCTGACACATATTAGTAAAGAAGAGAAAAGAGTTAGACACTTTATGTCAGCCCAAAACCTATTCATCGGAAGTCTTGCTTACGCAACGACTGACGACAGCCTCAAGGCATTCTTCGAGCAAATCGGCGAAGTCGCCAGCGCTCGAGTTGTCATGGACCGTGATTCTGGTCGCTCTAAAGGTTTCGGTTTCGTCGAATTTACAGACGAAGCTAACAACCAAAAAGCAGTCGACGAGTTGAACGGAAAAGAACTTGACGGCCGTCCAATCAACGTTAACCTCGCACGTCCAAAGGAAGATCGACCTCGTCGTGACTTCGGCGGAAACGACCGCGGTGGTAACGGTGGTGGCAACGGTGGTGGATCATTCCGCCAACGTAGCTGGTAATTACCAGTTCACCATAAAAATAATCCCGCTTTCGAGCGGGATTATTTTATTTAGGATACTTTTCTATTCACAAGCGACAACGGTACCATCGCTTAACGCGACGCTTCCAGTCACCGACTCTGCACACGCTTCTGCAATTTCAGCTGCTGCCTGAATGCCGCCATAGCCAACCAGGACAAAAACCGCGATTCCAGCAATGATGTTCAGGATACCAAGGATCAACCCAGCCAACGCAAAGCCATTCTTCTGGCCGGCCTTCTTTGACTTTGACATACCAATAAGCGCCAAAATTACTCCGACGAGTCCAAGTCCGATAATCGATAAGATCATACTGACAATTCCAAGTGTCTTGCCGGGGTTCTCGGCCACCGGAGTGACTATAGGGCTCGGTTGAGCTGGCGACACTGGCTGTTGAGCTGGCGGTGGTGTTTGTGGTGGAGTGTTTACTGGTTCATTATTTGGTGGGGTTTGATCATTTGGATTCATAGTTATCCTATACTGCTTATGTTTTTATACTATTGCTATCTTACAAGATAACGCACCGTAAGGCCAGCGTCGCTAGTTGACGAAGGGTGACTTCACCCAATCCAAACCTAGGTTAAAAAATGAGTTCATCAAACCATACCCATTCAACAACCAAAGTGTCACGACAACGATAAGGCCAGTAAGCGCCAACGCAAGCAATTGAACCCAACGAGACTGCACTTGCAGCCAATCCTTCCACTCGTCATACTTCTTCCGAGCTCGTTCGAGTATGCGTCTGGCAACGCGAAATTCAGTTGCCAGTATGGCTAGGCCAGCGAAGACTACCAACCAGCCCGGCCCGGGATACGGCACCATTATCAAACCCGCAAGCAGAACAATACCACCAACAATGCCTATAAATACCTTTCGGCCGCTTCGTCTAATGCGATCCATCGGATGCTCCAATCAGCTGCAAAAACTTAGCTTCATCAATCACCTTCGTGCCATATGAACGAGCTTTTGTCAGTTTGCTTTCCCCGACTTTGCCGCCTGCTACCAGGTACGTCGTGTCTTTTGCTACCGCTGACTGAAAACCGCCGCCTTGTGCCCGAATTGTATCAGCCGCTTCATCACGAGACATGCCCGACAAACCACCCGTAATCACAAAGTTGATGCCAACTAGTGGCCCTTGCTGCTTTCGGTAGACAGGCTCGACACCAACTACCTGAAACTTGTCTATCAAAGCTTCGTTATCCGGATCGGCAAACCAAGCTGCAATACTCTCGGCAACTACCGTCCCAACACCATCGACAGCTGTCAGCTGTTCTAGTGTTGCCGCCTGAATGCCAGCGATAGAGTGGAACGCATGCACCAAATCAATTGCTGTCTGCGCGCCCACATGCCGAATACCAAGCCCATACATAAATCGTTCCAGTGGCGGTGTCCTCTTTTCCGCAATCGCTGCCACTAACTTTCGGGCAGAAATATCCGCAAATCGGTCGAGCGTCACTACTTGCTCGCATGTCAGGGTGTAAATATCAGCAATATCCTTCACAAGCTGGGCGTCAATTAATGCCGCTACGTTCTTTTCACCCAACGTATCAATATCAAGCGCCGCCCGCGAAGCAAAATGCTCCAAAGCTTTCTTCAGCAAACGCGGTCCTGTTGCACCCTTCACCCGATAGACAGCTTCACCTTCTGGACGAATAAATTCAAGCTCTGGATACTGATGAGTTAGCGCCTTCAAAAAATCAAATCGATGAGCATTTCTGGGACGCAATTCCTTCACAACTGACTCTACCTTTGGAATAATATCGCCAGCTTTATAGATCACTACCGTGTCGCCAATCCGCACGTCCAATCGCGCAATCTCGTCTTCGTTGTGTAAACTCGCATGCTGCACTGTGGTGCCGGCGACCGTGACTGGCTCGAATACTGCAACGGGAGTCGCGGCGCCCGTTCTACCTAAGCTAATCACGATGTCTTTTACGACGGTCGTGGCCTGTTCGGCGGCATACTTGTAGGCGACAGCAGCCCGAGGCTGTTTTCCTACTACACCCAGAGCATTAAACTGCGCTCGGTCATTCACTTTAATAACTAGCCCATCAGTATTAAACGGTAATTCTTGACGTCTCTTATCCCACTCATCGACAAACTGCATCACTTGATCAAGTGTCGAGAAAACAGTCGCCTGTTTGTTGCGCGTAATACCGATCGCGCTCAGTGCATCATAAGCAAATCGCTGCGTCGATACTTCAGCTGGATCATCTCGTAAAAGTTCGTAGGCACGAAACGACAACGGCCGCTCGGCAACAAGTTTTGGATCAAGCTGGCGAATCGTCCCGGCGGCCAAGTTACGCGGATTTGCAAAGGCTGGCTTCCCTGCAGCAAGCTGGTACTCGTTCAATGCCGCGAATTCTTTCTTTAGCATAACGATTTCACCACGGATTTCTGTCCGGCCTTGCAAAAATTGCTGGTAGCCATCGGCCTGTCGCAGTCGCAACGGAACATTTTTAATAGTACGGACGTTAGCCGTCACGTCTTCACCAACAAAACTATCCCCACGAGTAATCGCTTGCACTAACACGCCGTCTTGATATATCAACGCGCACGCCAAACCATCCATCTTAATGTCAGCCATAAATTCGTGTTGTGCGCCCGGAAGCAAGTTGTCCATGCGCTTGACCCACGCCTCAACCTCAGACCTGTCAAAGACATCGTTTAGGCTAAGCATTCGGGTGCTATGCGTTACCTTTTTAAATCCACCGACCAACTCACCACCAACGCGCTGGGTTGGGCTATCTTTGGTAACCAAGTCTGGGGACTGAGCCTCTAGCTGCTTTAGTTCCTGGAATAGACTATCGTAGACCGCGTCACTCACCGACGGGATATCCAGCACATGGTACTCGTAGCTATAGTCGTTTAGCAAGGCTCGAAGTTCAGCAATGCGCTGCTTAGGCTGGCTGTGCGTCATCTTCAACTACCTTTCGATACAATAGATAAATGTAGCTCGCTGTCCAAATAATACTCAGTGTGCCGAGGGCAAGTAAGACTGTTGGAATAATCGGCACGGGCTCGATCGCTGGCCACAGCTGCTTCAGCCCCCCATCTAGCAGAATGAACGGGATCAAAATCAAAGCCCATGCCACCACGACAGCGGCTGTCATCCAGACGATTCGTAGCAAAATTCTTAACCGACGGCCAACAACGATGTCACCGGCACTCCGCAGAGCTCGTAGTGGATACATACCCGGCAGTGTCACAATCACCAGGGCCACAAAAGTACTCGTGATCCAATACAAGGACAAGACCGCCAATAACCCGGCCGTCAGCCAAAAGAGCATCGCCTCGATGCCGCCGTCGAGCAGCCCCGAGGCACTGGCGGCGGCATAGCCAATAATTGCTATCGCTAGTGGCAGTAGCTGCACCGCCAAGACAAGCCCAACCAAAAATGTTGAAACGATTGGCGACCCTGCATTGTATAGAGCATCCCGAAGCTTCACCGTGTGACCTGCCAGGCTGTGGCGCAGTATCCACACCGTTGTTAGCCACGTCAGCAATACCAGCAGCCCTGCGTAGATTTGCTGTGCCTCGGTCAGCGTTCCGGTCAGTCCGCTGCTGGCCAGTGACGCGAACAATAATCCAGCTTGCCCAATTTGGCCCCAATTGCCCTCGAATACTTCGGCCCCTGTCTCACGAAGTGTCTCGGCCAATGACGAGTATGCTTGCTGTGATCCAAGGCCAACCAGGACAACAGTTAAAAGAATATACACGGCAGCTAGCAACAGAAATGTTTTACGCAAGCGCCATACTTTTTTATTTACCTGGAGAGTAAAACTAACGTAGCCTGGCAACTGTAAGGACCGGCTGTAGTCACGACGACGCGTTCGTTGAAATGACCGGTGGGGCCGACGATCTAAAAATTCACGCACTTTTTGCTGCGTGCGTTTTTTTGTCTTTTGATAACTCGCTCTAAAGCTAGAACGTACCGGCATTAGTACGAAGCCTTTCGATACGGTCTTCGAGTGGCGGGTGACTGCTAAAGAGCTTCGAAAGTCCGCCTTTTTTTAGCGGGTTACTAAAGAATAAATGCGCCGTTGATGAGTTCTGACGTTTCATTGGCTGTCCGTATGATTGTAGTTTTTCAAGCGCCCTGGCAAGTGATTCGGGATCACGTGTTGTCATTGCGCCAGATGCATCTGCCAAAAATTCACGCTGACGACTAACGGCCAGCTGTACCATGGTTGCAATAATTGGTGCCAAGACAACCACTACCAAGCCTACAATCAAAATAATAGGATTGCTGTCTCGTCGATCGCCGCCAAAGAAAAGTATACGCACGACGATGTCTGACAAGATTGCAATCGCGCTCACAAGTCCAAAGGCGATCATGCTGACACGGATGTCGTAATTTTGTACGTGGCCCATTTCGTGTGCCATGACCGCTTCAAGTTCGTTGTCATCCATGATTTCCATCAAGCCAGTCGTCGCTGCGACGATAGCATGCTTTGGGTCGCGCCCTGTCGCAAAAGCATTCGGCGCCGGGTCGTCAATCACATATACCTTTGGCATCGGCATTCCCAGCGTAATCGAAAGATTCTCGACCATTCGGTATAGCCGTGGATTATCCCGTTTCTCGATTTGCTTAGCACCTGTCATTGCAGTCGCTAACTTAGCTGCAGCAAAGTACTGAATCAATGCGTAGATCGTTACGCCAATCAGCACCCACAAAGTGATCGACGGCTCGCCATACAGTGCGCTGACGACATACCCTATACCAGCCACTAGACCGATAAAGAGCGCCATAATCAGGATGGTGTTGCGTTTATTCGCAGCAATCGCTTTATACATTCAGCAAATCCTTGTTCTTCAATTAGAATTTAACGTCAACTGGCTTTTCAGCTGTCGCCATTTCTTCGTCGTCAAGCTCAAAGAACTCACGGTTCTTGAACTTAAACATGGCAGCTACAGCATTTTGAGGGAAGGTCTGCACCTTGGTGTTCAGCGTCATGACCCCGTTGTTGTAGAACCGGCGAGAAGCCTGGATCTTATCTTCAGTGTCAACAAGCTCTTTTTGCAGCTCGATAAAGTTGTCGCTTGCTTTTAGGTCTGGGTAGGCCTCGGCAACTGCGAACAGGCTCTTCAACGTGCTTTCAAACATGTTTTCAGCCTTGGCAGTTTCTTCGACTCCATTGGCGTTCATAACGTTCGCACGAGCCTTCGTCACGCTCTCGAAAACACCTTTTTCGTGCTTGGCGTAGCCCTTGACGGTTTCAATCAGGTTTGGAATCAGGTCCAAACGCCGCTTCAGTTGAACGGTAATATCGCTCCAAGCTTCATCAACCCGCAAACGAAGGGTGATAAGGCTATTATAAGTTACCCAAATAAAGATTCCGATAACGGCCAGTACTGCTAAGATGATCCATAATGCTGTCATTGTGTGTATACCTCTTACTTAATACTCTTATTATAACAAAAACTCGGCGAAAAACCGAGTCTTTTACTAGTGTTGACCGTTCTTTGGTGCGCAGAGCGGGACTTGAACCCGCACGACCGTAATGGCCAAGAGATTTTAAGTCTCTCGTGTCTACCAATTCCACCATCCGCGCGTTAATATGGAGGCACCTACGGGTAACGCTCCCGTCTACACGGTTTTGCAGACCGTTGCCTAACTTCTCGGCCAAGGCGCCATTCTGACCATTATAACAGCTTGCCCCCTCAGGACTACTAGCATTTTAAGAAGAAATGTGTTGTAATGGGCGGATGCCCGCATGCAGGATACGACCTAAGGAGTAATATTGAGTATTGCAACCGTCCAGCGCAACGTGCTGGCAATCGAGCTGTCCACCCCCTCGTGGGCTACGCTAGACAAAGGAGGTCTCCAGGACTCCGTGGCGCACATCGTCAAGCGCGATGCCGCACCCGGAGTTTGCCTGTCGAGTGATGACCCTCGGGACATCATCGTCGACATCGATTCCAGCGCCAGCAACGGGATACATAGCATTCTGGTGGCAATCCCTCTGGACTCACATGAGTCTAGCGCGGGTGCACTACAAAGCCTGATGAACGACGTCAAGAACAAGTTGCCGCTCGTCAGGCCGCAGCTCCTCATCAATCAGATCGGCTTCCAATAGCCAATCTCGCGGGTTTTACATCCGCCGAAAAGTTCGCCTTTCAAGGCTAGAGCTTATCGGCGGACTTTTTCGTGGGGAAAAACTTCAATCCTATACGTAATACTGCGGATTCTTAAACGGAACCAACGCAAAGATAATCGCTTCAGTATAGTAATCTGATCGTGTCACGA
>Ga0307983_1000885_pt1 | contig 14032 bp, 9 predicted proteins | sample OrgLakmetagen991_FD_201845 | JGI IMG/M metagenome (GOLD analysis project Ga0307983, IMG submission 201845) | Saline water microbial communities from Organic Lake, Antarctica - #991 | ecosystem: Environmental > Aquatic > Non-marine Saline and Alkaline > Saline | place: Antarctica: Organic Lake... | reverse complement strand
AATTCTCTTGATAATAAACGGCTCCAAGCGGCGTTAAGGAATAAATTTAATGGCTTTATTTTCATCTTAATGAAGAACAGAATGGGTATAAAGTGTTGTTAACAAATTTCAGCAAAAGAACAAAAAGCTGCTTTGCTTTGGTTATTTTTGTATGGATTAATTAATTGAACGTTATGAAAAAGGTAGCAGTAGCTTTGGTAGTTGTTTTTGCAACTGCATTATTATTTTCTTGTAAGTCAACTCATAGATGTGCAGCATATAGCAAAGCAGATGTTAAGACTGTTCAAAACCCATCCTAAATTGAATTGGTTGCCGATTGAATCAGATGAAGATTTGCGAAACGCACTGTCCACGTCTGATAAAGTCGCACTTTTCAAACATTCTACGAGATGCCCTGTAAGTTCTATGGCTAAAAATCGACTTGAAAAATCTTGGGATAAAGAATCGAATGAAACACCCATTTATCTATTGGATTTAATTCGGTTTCGTCAATTAAGTAATAAAATAGCCGAAGACCTTGCTGTGGAGCATGCTTCACCCCAATTAATTTTAATACAAAATGGTAAGTCCATTTTTGACGTGTCTCACCACATGATTCAATCCAGCGAGGTCGCTAAACATATATAAAGGTTATATTCTGTTTTAGTTCGCTGTTCAGACTAAGCGCTACAGGGCAGCTTCTAGCCTCCTTTTCCAAATATTTTTTGTTATCCTCGGCTATCTCGACCGAGAAACGAATTTCAACAGCAACTTCTTTTATTATTCTAGGCTGTGCTTGCATTTCTTTCATAACCTTAAAAGTAGGTTCACCGATAGGTACACCCTTAGATTTTGCGCGAATTGCAAGAATAGTGACCATACAAGCTCCTAAAGCGGCTGCAATTAAATCTGTTGGGGAGAATGCTTCTCCCTTACCATGATTATCCAATGGTGCATCGGTCTGTATTTTTTCTCCAGTTTGGTGGGTTAGAACGCAACGTAAATCACCGGCATATTCCCCCTTAATTTTTACTCCCATTAAATATGATATTGTATTGCTTAAATTTGTTTCAAAGAAAATCTATTGAAAACACAAACATATACAATAACTTTTCTACTAGCGATACTGTTCTGTATTCACGTGAAAGGGCAAGAAACTATTTTTGAAGAAAAGACAACTGTTTTCAAAACAGAGCAATCTGTGGGTATTGGTATACATACAAATGGGTTTCAAGCAACCTATCGCTATGGTAAATATCAATCTGCGTTTGTAAAACGAATGTTTGAGATAGAAGTAGCAAACATAAAGCACCCAAGAGAAATAAAAAGTATTTATCCTTTTGAAGAAGATGTGAGAGGTTATATTTTTGGAAAATTAAACGCATTTTTTGCTGTCCGTCCATCCGTCGGAATTCAAAAGGTAATTTTTCCTAAGCAATCTATCAAAGGCGTATCCATTACTTCTATTTTCCAATTAGGTCCTTCTGTAGGAATCGCGAAGCCGGTTTATTTAAACATTATACAACAGGAGTCTATTACTTCACGAATTGTTTCTAAAGAACGATACGATCCTGATGAACATAGCACCAATAACATTTATAGCAGGGCTTCTTTTTTTAATGGATTCGACGAAATAAAAATCTATCCCGGGTTATTCGGAAAATTAGGCTTGCACTTTGATTACGGAGATCAACGTGAACTGATAAAATCTGCGGAAGTTGGATTTACGATTGATGCATACTTGCGCAAAATTCCAATCTTAGCTTTTACTGAAAATCGCCAATTTTATCCCAATTTGTACATTGCCATTTTCTTTGGTACTCGAAATGTGGATTAATTTTTTAAATACCAGGCAACAATAATAAGAGTTAAGTTGTCATAATATAAGAATGTAATAAAAGTTTAACGTTGGGTTTTAAATTTATGATATTATTCATAAATTGTGTGACTTAACTGTAGTTTAAATATAATACCTAATGAATATGAATATTAGAAAGTTAACTCTCTTGACAGCAACTTGTTTAACTGCAGCTGCTGGCGTTTTTTTACTAGATTCTTCCCCGAAAGAACAATATTTTCCTAGAGAATCTAACGCCTTTCAATCGAAAGACCAAATCCATTCTGGATATTTAGAGTACATGAATTCTATTAGAAATAATAGAGAAACCGGTACCATTTCAACAGCAGAAGTGAGTGCTGCTAAAAAACAAGCGGATAAGCTAAAGCGTGGTAATAAAGCGCTTAACTTGACTTGGAATTTTAAGGGTCCTGATAACGTAGGTGGAAGAACAAGAGCCATAGTGATTGACAATGCAGATACGAATCATATTTATGCAGGCGCAGTTTCAGGTGGTGTTTGGGAATCATTCGACGGAGGTTTGTCATGGAGCGCTTATGACAATGACTTCAAAATTCTGAATGTTTCAACCATGGCGCAAGCTCCTAACGGAGATGTTTACGTTGGAACAGGTCCATATTTTGATGGTTCTTCCAACAATAAAGGTGTTGGTTCCGACTTCGCAGGTAATGGTTTGTGGAAGTTGACAGGAAATGGAGCTTCTGATTTAGTCGAGGGTCCTACTGCGGATTTGAATTACGGAGCAGAATGGGCAACTATGAGTGAAATAGCAATTGATCCTAATAATTCGCAAAGAATTTTTGTTGCGATGAATAGAGGATTGAGAGAGACCAATGATGGTGGCCAAACATGGACAAACCCAATTGGATTAGTTAGTCCTTGCCAAGATGTTCACATTACAGCAGACGGTAAGATTGCAGCTTCCTTTGCAGGTTCTGTTTACGTCTCAGCAGATAATGGGCTAACTTGGAATGCTTCAGTGATAGCAGGAAAAAGAGCTACAAATCGAATAGAATTGGCAATCGCTCCATCAAATTCTAGTGTTATGTATGCCTCTACCTCAGGCGTAGGTTGTACAGAAGGTGTTTATAAAACTTCTGACGCAGGGTTGACTTGGCAGAAACTATTAAACACTCCCAACTATATGGGTAATCCAATTAGTTGCCAAGGTTTTTATGATAATACCATTGCTGTTTATCCTAACGATCCTGGAAAAATTTTAGTTGGTGGGGTGACAATGTATCAGTGGAGACAAAGTTCAGTTGATCCAGCACCAATTCAAGGTGAATGGAGGGTTATTGCAACCACAAATGAGTTTTTTGGAAATGGTGCAAGAAATTTCTTTTACGTGCATGCTGATAAGCATTACTTTATTTTTCATCCTCAAAATCCTAATAAATTATATATTGGTTCTGATGGTGGAGTTGGTTTTTCTGATAATATCAATGATCTTCAACCAACTTTTGGGCAGTACAATCTTGGATATAACGTGACACAGTTTTATGATATTGGCGTTGGTCCAAAAGATTTAGTTGCAGGAGGAACGCAGGACAATGGAACACAATTAGTAGGATTTAATTTTAATTCTGGTAAGAGTGCTGTTCAAGTAAGAGGAGGAGATGGTTTTGATACGGAATTATTTACTATCAATCCTGAATTGGGAATTGCATCGTTATATTTCGGTGGTATTACTCGTCTCCAAGGTATTGGAACTAGTGTTGGCAGTTCCACTATAGATAATGCTGGAATTTTCAGTGGCACTTTAGCTGCACTTTGTGATAATTCACCTAGTTTCGATAGATGTTCTGATGTTTTTTATACTACTGTTGCGAAGTGGGAGTCATTCAATCACGCGGAAACAAAAGATTCTGTTTTAGTAAGAGACGCAAAAACGGTTTTACCTCCATTGGCTGCTAATACTATCATACAATATGCCAGTAAGAATAACAAGTTACCTTTAGAGGATACTTTAACTTCAGTAACTTTTCCTAAAGACACAACGACTATAAATCCAAGTAATAGGAGCGATACGTTAAGCGTCGCGATTGATATAAATTCAAAAGTTGTAACTTTCATTAATGCCTTCGATACGATAACTGTAGACGAGAATAATATGACTATAGAGATAAAGTATAGAGGTAAGAATACGGATGTTTTCCCTTTTACCTATAATAATGCTGTTCTTTACAATAATTTGTTTCACAACGACCTATCTAGAGCTGTCCCTCCAAGACAGCCATTGAGTTTAACTGTTGTTAACGACACAACAGGACTTCCTACAGAAGTGCTTTATGTGAACCCTAAAGTCTCGTTCAATTATGAGTTTGAATTTCCAGATTTGGTGCAAAGCACTGTAGCTTTGTTTAATGTTAGAGGAGCCTTAAGTGGTGATGAACGAAACGTTTGGATTACGAAAGATATGCAAAAGGGTAGCGAAGTAAATGAGGTAAGATGGATTCTTGTGGCGGCTAATAGTTCTTTTCCTAATCCTACTCCAACCAACACAAATACTATATCGGCAGTATTCTCAAGTGACGGGGATAAATTGTTTTATGGAACTGCAGGTGGTGATCTATACAGAATTTCGAATATGAATGACATCGACTTGAGCCAACTACTTGTTACATTTCCGAATGATTACACGATTCGAAACACAACAGCACACCAGAAAATAGCTGACTTTGGTAACAGAGCAGTAACGGGTATAGCGGTGGATCCAAATAACAGTGATAATGTAGTAGTAACTTTAGGTAATTATGGTTCTGCTCAGTATGTTCAAAGATCTACTAATGCTACAGCAGCAAGTGGTGTTCAATTTGTAAATATTTCAGGAGCAGGATCAAATAAGTTGCCTGAATCTCCTGTTTATGAGGCTGTAATTGATTTCAGAGACTCGAATAAAGTAATAGTAGGAACCGAATTGGGTGTTTTTGCTACGGATAACGCTTTCACAACGAATACTGCTACTGATAACGGGGCAACAGTTGTCGATGTCCAATGGACAGAAGAGAATGCTGGAATTGGACGAGCGCCTGTAATGGCTGTTAAGCAAATGACTTACGGATGGGATGAAGGAGCAATAAACCAGGGTAAGGTTTATATCGGAACACACGGTAGAGGAATTTTTGAATCTGATCAATTGGTAGGAATCTCTAACAACAAACCTGAAAAAGCAGGAGCTAAGGAAGGAAAAAATAAGTTAGTTATGTACCCTAATCCAGCCGTGAATCAGGTTAATATTGAGTTCAATTCAACCTTAGGTGGTATGGTGAATGTGCAAGTATTTAATTTAGCTGGACAAGTGGTTAAAGAAGTGCAACCGACCAATATTCAGGACGGAAAAAATACAACTAGAGTGAATATTGAAGAATTGGATAGAGGAACATATATCATAAGAACGATAGTAAATGGAACTGCAACTACAGGAAAATTTATCAAACAATAATCGCCTTTAAAGTAAAGAAAAAGGGACTGTTGAAAAACAGTCCCTTTTTTTGTATAAAAAAAATTAAATACTCTTCTCAACTTCTGAAGGTAATATTATCTTCGCATTCCAAAAACGACACTCATGCCAAAAGATTTATCGATAAAACACACGTTAATAATCGGGAGTGGTCCCATTGTAATTGGACAAGCATGCGAATTTGACTATGCAGGCTCTCAAGCAGCAAGATCATTAAGAGAAGAAGGTATAAAAGTGAGTTTGATTAACTCGAATCCTGCAACTATAATGACGGATCCTGTTATGGCAGACCATGTTTATTTGGAGCCATTAAATACAAAGTCTGTAGAAAAAATCTTAGAGGAGCATCCAGATATTGACACGGTTTTACCAACCATGGGCGGTCAAACAGCATTAAATCTTGCTATTGAATGTGATGAGATAGGACTTTGGGAAAAGTATAACGTTCGAATGATTGGGGTGGATATTGATGCCATTAATATCACAGAAAACCGCGAACAGTTTAGAGAGTTAATGCTGAAAATTGGAGTTGGTATGGCTCCGCAGAAAATAGCAAACTCCTTTTTAGAGGGAAAGAATTTTGCACAAGAGATAGGTTTTCCTTTGGTAATTCGTCCTTCTTTTACTTTAGGGGGCACAGGAGCTTCTTTTGTCCATACAGCTGAAGAATTCGACAAATTACTTACTAGAGGGTTGCATGCTTCACCTATTCATGAGGTGATGATCGATAAGGCAGTTTTGGGTTGGAAAGAATACGAGTTGGAGTTATTGCGAGATTCCAACGATAATGTGATAATTATTTGTTCTATTGAAAACATGGATCCAATGGGAATCCACACTGGTGATTCCATAACGGTAGCTCCTGCAATGACGCTTTCGGATACAACCTATCAGAAAATGCGTGATATGGCGATTCATATGATGCGGTCGATTGGTGATTTCGCCGGAGGATGTAACGTTCAGTTTGCAGTAAGCAACGATGAAAAAGAAGATATCATCGCTATTGAAATAAATCCTAGAGTATCTAGGTCGTCTGCTCTAGCTTCAAAAGCAACAGGTTACCCTATTGCAAAAATTGCGGCCAAGTTGGCTATCGGATATCATTTAGATGAGTTAAAAAATCAAATTACAAAAACAACTTCTGCTTACCACGAACCAACACTGGACTATGTAATTGTCAAAATACCACGTTGGAATTTCGACAAGTTTGACAGCCCTGATAAAACCTTAGGACTTCAAATGAAATCGGTTGGGGAGGTAATGGGAATAGGTCGTTCCTTTCAAGAGGCGCTGCAAAAGGCAGCTCAGTCATTAGAGATAAAACGAAATGGACTAGGGGCAGATGGAAAGGAGTTGAAAGATCAAGAGCAGATTCTACATAGTTTGAAAAATCCAAGTTGGAATAGATTATTTCATTTATACGACGCAATTAAATTAGGAATACCACTATCAACAATTTATAAAGCCACCTTAATTGACATGTGGTTTCTAAAGCAAATTGAGGAATTGATATCTGTAGAGGACGAGATTCAAAAATTTTCATTGAAAGATTTGCCAAGAAACTTGTTGATGGAAGCAAAGCAAAAAGGCTATGCTGACCGTCAAATAGCGCATCTGTTAAATTGTTTAGAAAGTGAAGTTTACTCTTTGAGAGAAGAGTATAAGATTAACCGAGTGTATAAATTGGTAGATACTTGTGCTGCAGAATTTGAGGCGCAGACACCTTACTATTATAGCACCTTTGAAGATGAAAACGAGTCAATAGTTACGGATAAAAAGAAAATTATTGTATTAGGATCAGGACCAAATAGAATAGGTCAAGGAATAGAGTTTGATTATTGTTGCGTTCATGGGATTATGGCCGCCAAAGAAATGGGTTATGAAACCATTATGATTAATTGTAATCCTGAAACAGTAAGCACAGATTTTGATACTGCTGATAAGTTGTATTTTGAACCTGTCTTTTGGGAACACATATACGACATTATTAAGCATGAGAAACCAGAAGGTGTGATTGTGCAACTAGGTGGACAAACTGCATTAAAATTAGCTGAGAAGTTAGAGCGTTACGGTATAAAAATTATAGGGACTAGTTATCAAGCTTTAGATTTAGCAGAAGATCGAGGAAGCTTCTCTGACTTGTTGAAAGAAAATGACATTCCTTATCCAAAGTACGGATCCATTGAAACGGCAGACGAGGCGTTAGAGTTATGCAAGGAAATTGGATTCCCACTTTTAGTTCGTCCTTCGTACGTTCTAGGCGGTCAGGGAATGAAAATTGTAATCAATGAAACGGAACTTGAGCAGCACGTAGTAAATATTCTCAAGGATTTACCTGGGAATAAAATCTTGTTAGATCACTTTTTATCTGGGGCTATTGAAGCAGAGGCGGATGCTATATGTGACGAAGAGGATGTTAAGATCATTGGTATAATGGAACACATAGAACCTGCGGGAATTCATTCAGGAGATTCCTATGCTGTTCTTCCGGCCTTCGATTTGAGCGACCATGTTATGTCTAAAATTGAGGAGTATACTCGAAAGATAGCGTTAGCTTTGAGAACTAAAGGGTTGATTAATATTCAGTTTGCAGTTAAAAACGAAGAGGTATATATTATTGAGGCGAACCCAAGGGCTTCTAGAACGGTTCCCTTCATATCGAAGGCATATAGAGAGCCATATGTTAATTATGCCACAAAAGTGATGCTTGGTGCCAAACTAAAGGAATTTACATTTAATCCACATAAAGAAGGTTATGCCATTAAGATTCCCGTTTTCTCTTTTGATAAATTCCCCGATATAAACAAGGAATTAGGTCCTGAGATGAAATCTACTGGGGAAGCAATTCAATTCATAAAAGATTTAAAGGATCCGTTTTTTCGAGAGATTTATTCTGAGAGAAACTTGTACCTTAGCAAGTAATAATGATTTTTGAAGCAGGGCCAATAACGTTATTGAGGACAATTTTAATTATTGTCTTAGTTTATTATGCGGCTAAGTTTTTATTTAAAATACTTTTTCCAATACTGGTAAAAAAGTTTATGAGGAAACAGCAGGAAAAATTTCATCAAACTCAATCTGACCATTCAACCCAACATAATAAATCAACGAAAGAGAAAAAAAAATCGGACAATAAAGATACGTTGGGTGAGTATGTGGATTATGAAGAAGTAGAAGAATGATCATTTTTGAATGGACCTATCATTTTAACTAAATTTCCGTTAAGAATTAGTTACGGGTTAATCCAATACAGTAAAGACTTAATTATTAAACGTAGCTTATTTCTGTTTTTCAAATAATACCTCGCAAATACTATGAAGGCAATAGATAAAAGTAAAATATTACCACACATCACAGCTTTAGTGCTTTTTTTAAGCATGTCACTAGTCTATTTTTACCCGGTTTTGGAAGGTTACCAGCTCAAACAAGGAGATACGGAGAAAGGGAAGTCCATGGGTAGTGAAATAACCAGCCATAAAGAGAAGTACGACGAAAATGCGTTATGGTCGGGGAATATGTTTGCGGGAATGCCAAGTTATCTGACCGTGAAGGTTAAAAACTCGGGTGATTTTGTTAAATACTTATTGGTTGCTGCTAAAGGAGGATTGCCTCATCCTGCAGGAGCTATATTTGCCTACTTGCTTGGGTTTTATATTTTGCTTTTGTGTCTTAGGATAAACCCCTGGCTGGCGATAGTAGGGGCAATTGCTTTCGCTTTCTCCTCCTATTTCATCATCATCATAGAGGCGGGGCACAACACAAAAATATTCGCGATAGCGTTCATGGCTCCTGTCGTAGGTGGATTTATCGAAATACTTCGGGGGAAAAGAGTAGTTGGAGCCGCCTTAGTGGCCGTTTTTACTGCATTGGAGTTATACGTGAACCATTATCAAATAACGTATTACTTATTATTCGTTTTAATATTTATTGGAATATCAGAGCTTTACTACGCAATAAAGCAAGGAGCTTTAAGTGAATTTATGAAACGGGTTGGAATAGTCTTCATCGCAGCTCTTTTAGGAATACTGCCGAACTTAGGAAACATCCTTATTACTTACGAATACTCTAAACAAAGTACTAGAGGTAAAACCGATTTAACTATCCAACCCGGCGGGGAGTCTAATGAGAAAGTTGTGAGTCAAGGTTTAGATAAAGACTATATTACACAATGGAGTTATGGTATAGACGAGACGATGACCTTGCTTGTGCCAATGGCGAAAGGAGGAAAGTCTATTCCACTTTTGGGAATGGAAGAGGAAGTAGAACGTTTAAGAGCTGAAGATTCTCAATTTTTCAATTTGCTAGTAACGGAATACCAGCAACGAAACAACGCAGTGCTTAGTTATTTTGGAAATCAGCCAATCGTTTCGGGACCTGTGTATGCTGGAATAATTATCGTTTGTTTTGCGCTATTGTCTCTACTTTTCGTTAAAAGTAGGTTCGTATGGGCCATTTTCTCGGTTACCCTTTTAGCTATAGTTTTAGCTTGGGGTAAAAACTTTATGGGCGTCACAGAATTCTTTATTGACTATGTTCCTGGCTACAATAAATTTAGAGCTGTTGCTATGATATTGTTAGTGGCTGAGTTTACTCTTCCCATAATGGCGATTTTGTTTATTGATAAGGTAATCAAGGATCGAGAGATTATTAAGGAAAAGAGTAAATTGTTGTATGGAGGTTTAGGGGCAACTTTCTTGATTTTACTATATATGGCAGTTAGTCCTGGTAGCTTCGTAGACTTATCCTCTGATAGTGAGATAGCCCAAGCCGCTCAAGCAGGCCAATCTGCTCTTGGTGTTATGGACCAAATAGAAAGCTATCGAGCGGATGTCGTTTCTCAAAGTGTGTGGGGAAGTTTAAAATACCTGGCTTTAGCTACCATCTTACTGCTACTTTTTATTTACGGTAAAATTAAAAAAGAGCTGTTCATCTTAGGATTAGGAGCTCTGATTTTAGTTGATCTATGGACGGTTGACAAAAAGTACTTAAATAACGAAGTAGCTCAAAATAAAGTGCGAGGAGAGTCAAAGTATGTCAATTGGGTTACACCCTTAAAACAAAAAATCCCGTTTGAACCTTCGTCAGCAGATTTGGCAATTATGCAGAATGAGACTAGATTAAACCCTGGAATTCAAAATGCAATTACAAAAAGGGTGAACGATTACAAGGAGGAGAACGGAAGGAGATTAGACCGTCGCAAAGTTTATGAACTGCAATTTGCAGAGCTCATGGAGCAAACGCATTACAGAGTCTTAAATACCAATGCTAGATTGGATCAAGATGTAGTTACACCGTTTTTTCAAAAATCACTAGGCGGCTACCATGGAGCAAAAATGAAAAAATATCAAGAATTGGTTGATTTCTATTTAGGCATGGAGCATTACGGAGTTCGACAAGCCTTTGCTCAGGGTGGGAAAGAGTACGTAAATCAAGTCTTGCCATCATTGCAGATTGCTAACTTATTAAATGCTAAATACATTATTGGACCCGATCGAACAGGTCAGTCTCCTCAGTCTTTGGTGGTGAATCCGTATGCTTATGGTAACGCTTGGTTTGTAAGTAAGGTAGTGGAAGTAGATAATGCAGACTCAGCAATGTTGGCTTTAGATAAATACAATTTAAAAGACGTTGCTATTGTTGAGAAATCAGATGCAGCTGTTATTTCTGAGCGGTCCTATAACCCAAGTTCTTCAGATTTTATTCAATTAACCAATTATAACCCAAACAAGTTGCAATATGAATATTCTGCCAGTAATAAGTCCTTTGCGGTATTCTCAGAGATTTACTACAATCCAGGCTGGACTGTTCTATTAGATGGAGAAAAGATTGAATTTACAAAAGTAAATTATCTGTTAAGAGGTCTAGAACTGCCTCAAGGCAAAGGGAACATTGAGTTTGTTTTTGAACCTACATCAGTAAAGCTAGGTCAAATTTTAACATGGATAAGTTCCATCCTTATTTTGGCGCTTTTAGGTTTTGCTATATTTAAAGCAGTAAAATCGGAGAAAAATTAAATCAAGCGATACACTTGTTTTGCCTGTTCTTTTCTACTGTATTTTTTTAGTTCAGCTTCGTTGATGTGATTTGTTATACCATTCAATTTGTTATTTAACAATGTCCGCACATAAGCAGACATTTCTTCCACCATGTCTCTTTCACACGTGATGCCTGAACTACATTCTTTAATGATTCTATTGACATCGCTGTCTAAAGGACCTAGAGCTATAATTTGATTTCTAGTCGCTAAATATTCAAATAGCTTTCCGGGTGTTATTCCTTTTGCCTTGGTAATGTCCGGAATTACAAGCAGAAGTAAATCGCATTCTGATTGGTATTTCCCTATCTCAGAGTGAGGTACTGGCGGAATTATTTCGTGATGGAAGGAATACTTTGGGAGACTGTTTTTTATTTCTTCTGCTACAATTCCAACAAATCGAATGGAAATTTGAAGGTTACTTTCTTTATGAAGATTGTCTAGAACTTCAAAAAAGGAAAAAGGGTCGTATTGTAAAGACATGGTTCCGGTGTAGCAAATAAGAAACTCCTCATCTTTTTTAACCGTTTCGTTCTGTATTAAGAAGTCACTTTCATCAAATCCATTAGGTATAATGCTAAATTTATCTTCACTTATTTTATTTGATTTCGGTAAAAAGAGCTCTCTAAAGCCATAGCTAACCGTAATTATTTTGTCGCAATTTTCGATTATTTGTTTCTCTAATTTTCTATCTATTGCTGCCGATATTTTGGAATGCCCAAGTAGTCGGTAGTAGTAGATATCTGTCCAAGGATCTCTAAAGTCCACAATCCATTTAATTTTTCTCTTTTTCTTAATTGCATCTCCAATAACCTGAGTTGAGTGGGGGGGGCTAGTTGTGATTATACACTTTATTTCGTGTTCATCTATAACGCGCAAGGCTTCTTTTAAGGCATATTTTTTCCAACCTATTCTTGGGTCTGGAAGGAAGAAATTACTTCTTATTCCATTTACTAATTTTTGAACGAGACTAGAATTATCTACGTTTGAAAATCCTGCTGTAGGCACATTTTTTTTACCTACTAGTTTGGAGTAGTAATTTATTATTTCAAACGTATCTGAATAGTGAACTGTTATGCTCGGGTGTATATCTTTTTGCAGGGAAGAATCAAGTGTTAGGTAGCTGGCTTTTTCGGTTGCAGGTGCGAGAACGTGCACGTTGACACCTAAATCAACAAGGTATTTCGAAAGTTTTAACCATCGTTGGACTCCAGCACCTCCACTTGGTGGCCAATAGTAGGTTATTATTAAAACATTCTTCATGAATTCACCTATTATACATTAATGAGAGAAATTAAATCTGCATTACAATTTCACAGTGTCATAAAACTTGTCGAATTGAGCCTCAGTTAGGATATCTGCCGTGGTATTTATTCCTCTGCTCCATGAAACATCATGATAGTGACCTGGTAGTCTCAGATCGAGTCGATTCGTATTAGTCAGAACTTCATCAAATTCTAAATCGTGCTCTTTATATAGTTTTTTAAATGCAGATTTGATTTTATGCAGCGAATTTAACTCTTTCAACTCTTCTTGATTATCGGTCAATTTCGCTCTATTTCCTTGATCGTAATCTTTTACAGCAGATATTAGTGTTGTTTCGGCTGTTTCATAAGAATCAAATAGAAAAGAATTTCCCTGATTCAAGTAATCTAATCCACCTCCTCGAAGGCCTTTGAATGCTACCACTTTTAAACCACATAATAGTGCTTCAGATATAACTCTCGATTCTCCTTCTAATCTTGAAAATAAGGTGAATACCTTGGATGATTGATAAAAGTGAATCAAAGAGTCTTGGGGCATGCCCAAGAAAGACATTTCTTTGCTGAGTTTAATAATTGTAAAAAGTTGTTTCTCTTTTGTGTCAAACATACTCATGTAATCTGCCATTAGATTTACATAAACGTTTTTTTCAGAATGACTAGGTGGAACAATTAAGAGAACTTTATAGTTCTGCCCACTCTCGTATATTTTCTTTACGGCATGAAGTAATTTGTCTAAGTTCTTAAAGTTTGCAGCTCTTGATACACATACAATATCCCAAAACTTTTTGTTGTCAGCAGGTTGAAAGTTCTTAGACATAAAGTTTCTACTGCAAAGCGGTATCGAGAAAACATCATGATTTTTAGCAAACGTAACAGTCCCTTCTCCGGCCATGTAAAAGTCTATTAGAGGGTAAGCGGTTTCATTAGAGTGTTCCCATCCATAATGAATACCTAAGAAATAGTTTTCGGAAAGCTTAGTTAATTTGGATTTAAAGTACTTTTTGTAATCCTTGTTCGCATAAATTCTGTCGACAATAGAATTTATAAAATCAAATCTGATTTTTTTGAATCCCTTTAAAAAGAACTTTATTTCCTTGTGCGTAAATATAATTATTCCTTTAGTTGAACCTGAGGGGTATTTAAAAATGTGAGCCATTAAAATATTTCTTTGGTATCAAAAGTACAATCTTTAATCATTATTAATTGATAAATTTGACGTTGAATAATTTATACAAATTCTTGCAGATTATGCTCCTCGGGACCACCTTAGGTCCTATTGAAATTGAATTTTGTAAGTCGATCCATTCTTTCATGTCAAATACTTCGTTATACTAATCGTTGCTATAGTTTCGTTTATGTAGCAAGGAATTCGAATCGTTTTGATGGAACTTAATAAAGACAGTTGATAAAAGAAAGACTATTAAATTGAACAG
>Ga0307983_1000883_pt1 | contig 14035 bp, 15 predicted proteins | sample OrgLakmetagen991_FD_201845 | JGI IMG/M metagenome (GOLD analysis project Ga0307983, IMG submission 201845) | Saline water microbial communities from Organic Lake, Antarctica - #991 | ecosystem: Environmental > Aquatic > Non-marine Saline and Alkaline > Saline | place: Antarctica: Organic Lake... | reverse complement strand
TTTCTTATGCTAATCTTAACCACAAGAGGTAATCTTAAAAAATACAAAAAATGTTTAGAAAAATAGTCTCAAACCTATCATTCAGCCCCGCACTTGTCGGACAACTCGGCTTTTATGCCAAGCGCCTCCGTAAAGAAGAAACAACCCGCCGCATGGGTCTTGTGTTCGTTGCGCTTGCCCTTGTGGTCCAGTCGCTGGTAGTGTTTCAGCCGCCCGAGTCAGCGAACGCCTCCAACCCTTCTGATTTCGTCCCTGGTGGACTAGGTCTAGGCTCAAACCGATCGCTCAACAACTTTCTTCGCCCCTACGATGCCAACTCAAAACATCTGAAAGATATCATGAATCACTTCGGCATCACCCGAGCCGAAATTACCAGCGCTAAATTTAGCTCATTTATGACCAGTAGCAAAAAGCTCAGCTGGGGCCACGTCGCTCGTCCTGGCAGCACACCAGTAAAGGTGAAAGGCTCTGACGGCAGCAACATCACTACTGTCCACGGCCGTCCTATCAACATCGCAAATGGCAATAACACCCGTATTTACGGCTGGATTGGTCAATCCAAGTCAATGGGCTGGTTCGCCATCATGCAGTACTGTGGCAACCTAGTCACCGAGAAACTACCGCCGACTCCTGTTCCACCAAAAGTCACCCCACCGCCAGAAGCTCCGGAGCCAGCCGAGATAACCCTGTCGAAGTCTACTAAAAACTTCACCCAAGGGAATATTGACGCTACCACCTCTACTGCACGTGCTGATGACCGTATTAGCTTTACAATCACCGCCAAAAACACCGGTGGGTCTTCTGAAGAAGTCGAACTTGTCGACAATCTTGGCGACGTCCTTGAATACTCCGAGTTGGTCGATCAGGGCGGCGGAACATACAACGAAACGACCCAGGATCTATCGTGGCCAGACATAACACTTGGACCAGGCGCAACCGAAAGCCGCACCTTCACTGTGCAAGTAAAAAGCACCATCCCAGCCACTGCGCAGGGACAAAGTGATCCTAGCTCTTATAACTGTAAGATTGAGAATGTTTTTGGCACTGTTTCGGTCACTGTCCCGGTTGACTGCACGCCACCAAAAGTCGTCGAGGAAATTGTAACCGAGCTCCCTAAGACTGGACCAACCGAGAACATCATCTTTGGCGGTACCTTGCTTGCTGTCGTTGCCTTCTTCTACTTCCGCTCACGACAACTTGGTAAAGAGGTTCGCCTTATTCGCCGCGATCTAAACACAGGAACGATATAAATATGAGCAATCCAGAACAAGCACCCAAAGGACCAGAAAAAGGCATCGAGGAACCACGCGTCTCGGCCGAACAATACGAACGTCTCTCTAACCCAGAGACCGCCGGGAACATTGATATTGAAAGTGGTGAGCGAAAGGCCGAAAAAGCCCGTGTCGAAGCCCTCGAGAACGCTGTCAGTGTTGAAAAGGGCGGTGCCGAGAAAGACAAGAGGCCAAGTACTGCTGGACCAACCCGTCGCCGTGGTACCATCAGCAAAAAAGAAAAGAGCGCCAGCTTCAAGAAACATATGAAGCAGGTTCAATCAGAACTCCCTGCACCGCAGCGAGCCTTTAGCAAGATTATCCACAACCCTGTTGTTGAAAAGGCGAGCGAAACAATCGGCAAGACAGTTGCTCGTCCGAACGCTATCTTAGCCGGCTCTGTGGTCGCCTTCTTTGCCGTCTTGGCAGTCTACTTGATCGCCAAAAACCTCGGCTACGTTCTGTCAGGCTTTGAGACAATCGCCGCCTTCATTGTCGGCTGGCTGATTGGTGTCCTATACGACTACCTACGTGTCATGATTACTGGTAAAAAGTAGCCCGTCCTAGCGCAACTTGACTGAAACACCGTGATCATCAGCGGTGTTTTTTTCTGTATCACGAATGTGCAATTTGTGCGGTTCTGATAAATCGTGCTTCGGTATTGTCGGGCCGAAGGCCGGATCCGAATTAGGTGCTTTTTGCGCTGGCTTACCAGCTGGCGCCGACTGGATGTGCTGTCGCTTCGCCAGCCACTCATCCAGGAATGAACTACCCCCCGTATTCTTCGGTGCACCCGGTGCCTGCGGCCGCGCACCAGCTGGTGGACTGCCTGCGCCTTGCTGTGAGCCTTGCAATGTTGCCATTCTTTGCTGCTGAGCCTGCTTCAGAGCCTCCAGCTTATCTTTGCGGGCATCATCACCCGCTCCTAAGCGTGCAAAGATTTCGCGCTCTACCTGAGCCCTTGGACGGCCGTACTTAGCAGCTGACAATTTCTTTATCGCATCACGTAACTCGGGGCTTGACTGCCCGAGTAGCGGAGGAAGCGACATCGTAAAGGATGCCGACGGCACGTTATTGATCATGACCGAAGCAATTGTCTGGAAATTCGGAAGCCGGGTCAAATCCTCGGCATCGAAGGTTGGGGAAAACTTCTTGACCAGCATCTCGGCGTCAGTAATACCAATGCGGCCGCTAATGACGGTGCCGATGTTTCCTATAATTGACTCCCTGATCTGGTCAGTCAGCTGCGTCATGAACTGGTTTGCTAGCACCAAACTCAGGCGATACTTACGGGCTTCTGACAGAATCGTTGCAAAGCTATCGGTGGCAAAATTTTGGAACTCGTCAACGTATAGCGAGAAGTCTTCACGTTGGTCCTCGGGAATATCGGCTCGGCCCATCGCCGCCGCCTGAAACTTCATCACAAAGATCATGCCCAGCAGCTGAGAGTTAAGCTCACCCGTCTTCCCTTTCGAAAGGTTCACCAACAGAATCTTCTTATTATCCATAATCTCACGCAAATTAAAGCCACTTTTGGTCTGGCCGATGATATTACGCATCATTTCGTTCCCAAGGAAGGCACCAAACTTACTGGCAAACCAGCCCAGCATCTCACCCTTCTGGGATTCGCTCGTCTGGGCCATTTCTTTATTCCAAAAGTCCAGAACTGTGCGGTTAGTGAGGTGCTTGATCTTTTCGTCAGCGAATCCCTGATCAATAAATACCTGCTGTACATCCAGGAACGATGAGCCAGCCGGGTCGCTCATAACCGTCAGTGCCGCGTTGCGGAACCACGATTCGAACCGAGGACCAACAATGCCGGTATGACCCGGGTCATACAGCTTATAAATCATCGCGATAGACTCTTGGACGAGAAAGTCTTGCTGATCTTGCGTTTCAAACTCAAACAAGTTTAACCCGACCGGCATCTCCATATCGCCAGGGCTAAAGTAGATAACATCTTCGACACGCTCTTTCGGCACCATCCCCAGCAGCTCTTCGGCTGAATCACCGTGCGGATCAATAAAGGCGAAGCCTTTCCCATCGACCATGTCTTGGTAGGCCATGTTCTCGATTAACTTCGACTTACCGGTTCCTGTCTGTCCAATAATATAGGTGTGTCGGCGGCGGTCATTGTTGGCCAGTCGAATCGGCTTTTTAACTCCTCGGAACTCGTTGTAGCCCAATAGGAAGCCTTCGTCCATAACGTGCGTCGGGCCATCCACCTGCTTGGCAGCTTGGCGCTGAACTTGAGAGGTTGGGATGGTACTTTGGCTCGGCATGTGAAAGATTGTCGCCAGCTCTACAGTGTTGAGGATATTCTGATTTACTTTCTGCGGGAAGAAGCGAAACAAATAGGCGGTCACAAAATCATCAATATCTCTACTCACCGCAAAGCGAAAGCCGTTATTCGTCGATGAATCAAACAGTGAAAATGCCGAAACGACATTATTGAGGAGCGCCTGTGACTTACCCGACGTGTTCGACGAGGCAACGACACGCACCAATGTTTCGTAGCCCGGGTAGCGGGTTTTATCCTCGATCGACTGAACAGTACTCTGCTCCAACGAACTCAGCTGCTTGTCTTCTGGCTTGGATTCCTTGGTCTCCGGCGGCTTCCACAACGCTTCCATAAGACCCTTGATGCCATCACTGCCCAGCGACGACTTGACGCCCTTGTCTTTTTTGATCTTCTCGGCAACCGCGACGGCAGTTTTAGCCCAGCCTGGCTGCGCTGGTCGAATCAACATCTGGATCCCAACGCCATCTTCGCGCGAGGCACTCGACAAGGCATTCAAAAGCGCGCGCGTCGCATCGCGCTTGGCTTCTTCGTAGGTCGCAATCGGATACGCAAAATCTTTCTTTAACGTAAACTCACCCCCAATCGTGTCACTCATTCGTCCGGCTGGGTTAAAGATATTCCGCTCTTCGACTTCTTCGAGTCGAGCTGACGGATAGGCTGCCGAAACGGCCTGTTGAATGACGTCAATCAGTGCGATTGGCGTGACGACATAGTAATGCACCAGTCCTTCGTGGGCGACAATCTCGAATGAAATGTGCCGCTGGCCGTAGACACGACTCTTCAATCCCTTTGTCACTGTGCTGGCAATAATGTTATACATCACCTGGGCCTGCGAGAGCACTTCTTCGGTGATATCGCGCTCGTCACGTCCGTTACCTTCGATGTCATCGCTCATAGGTGGAATGTGGATATACATTGGGACCATCTTTAGGCCACGTTCGTAGTTTTTGGCTTCTCGTAAAATTCTCTGATACTGATGGTACGCAATAACAACACCGACTGTAACCAGTAGGATAATGACGATTGCTATAATGACACCACTCACACCTATTTTCCTCTTATCCGCCTATTGCTCGGCGCCTAGTTGTTTTCCGTACCGTTTCTGCAAGTAATCCTTTTGTAGTTCGTTTACCTCTGCTTGTCGTTTGTGCGGATCATCTTGTGTCTCCGTGACGATTCGCTTCGCTTTGTCTACCCACTCTTTTTCAATCACGTCCTGATCGGCGGCCACAATCGGGCTGGTACCCTGTGGCGAGGCGCCCTGGTCAACCGCTGGTGGCGACGTATCGTCAACAGCAGGAGCAACTGGCTGCGCACCACCGGCAGCATCAGCCACGGCTGCTCGCGCTTCACCAGCCTGTTCACGTCGCTCGGCACCTGGCTGCACGCCCGTTTCTGGGGCGGGGAGTACCGGAATACGTTCGTCGTTATTCGGTGGTTGGGTCGGGAGCTGCTCAGGGGCTCCGGTGTTTTCAAAGTTTTGAGGCTGCATATCTGTCATTATAGCACGCAACACCCCTATGGCGCCTATGCTTTTCTAGATTCTTTTTGCAATATACAAACAGCCAATAATTTCAAAAATAAGTACTAATGCTACTTCGTATATACCGATAGATCCCACAGACTGTAGTCCAATCAACATCACTGGCGCCGCCGCCAGAACGGTAGAAAAGTAGTATGCTCGGCGAAGTGTCATCGTCACTGGTGCGCGACGAGATCCGAAGGACCGGGCGACATGTCCGATAACACGACTGACTCCATACAAAAAAAAGCTCATCAGGCCAAGACAGGCAAGATAAGCTGAAATAAATATTACTAAAAGACCAAAAGGACCTGCGGTCGCTGGTGTCGTCGACGCCAGCATTAGGCCCAACAAGCAGAGGCTTGCAATGGTGGTGAGTGTTATAACTCGCTGTAGCATGTGGTTACTATACTACAAAAACATAAGAGTAATCATCCCATCGGGGTGCCCGAGCGACGCACATTAGTGTTCAGGTTTCAGCAAACGCCGCTAAAAAATTATTATTGAGCGTGTGAACCGAGAACTGTACATCGCTGCGGACTTTCTGACCGCTCCGAGAAAACTCGGGGCAACCGTGTGCTCAGTGGGAGGCTTCCACAAATACGCCAAGTAGGTCATTTTCTTCTATACTCTTCTCTATGAAGAGAAAGAAAGGTTTTTACTTGGCGTATTCGGTACTATTTCCCACATACGCTTTTGGCGGAGCATCGGCACGTCAACGTAACTTGGAATAAAAAGGTGCGTGTTATATCTGTTTGAAGGATACAACAATTTAATTCCGTTGGCGTCGGCGTTAACGAGCCGGATTACCGTCAAATCGTTAGCCGTGAGGCGATAATTGAATTGTTAAGGTGTTTTTGTTGGACTGCGGCTTTTTTGTTTTAGCAAAAGCTTATCCTTAATCTAGCATATGCAGTATGGTACGTCAACCGTTTTAACCAACGTTTAGCTTGTAATAAATACAACTAAACTATCATTTTGTTTATTTACATCTGTCAAATAGTAAGTGTTGATAAACTCACAACGATGTATATACTACTTAACAAGCAAACAACAGTCGTCTTTCTTGCACGAACATCAACACTTTTCCTCCATATTGGCCCGCGACCTGCCGTCAGGAAGAATGCTCATCCGGCCGCATAGGCACTATACAATGTCCGGCCCAAAAGCGTCACTTCCCGGCTGGCCACATACGATGGAGCCAAACGCTCATTCAACCAGCGCAACACACAGCGACCTTGTGATTATCCTCAAAGTCGCCTTTTCTCCACACTTACCTGCCATTACAATTAACAATTGATATACGCATTTAAAATAGGCTGCTGGCAGCTGAAGCCTATTTGATCATTTGCTTGGACACAACATACAAACTTTTTTTGCCAATTCCAGAGTTTTAATAAAATCCAGCAATCTACGGACCTCCACCCAAACCACACCCGGCCGTCATTCGGGACAATTCGGCTAGACCTAGTGTGTCGGTGGCTGAACACACCACTAGGTTCAAATAAGTGTACGGCATTGTGGGTAATTTTACATAAAAAATCTTTGATAAAGTTATTGACACAAGCGCTTTCAAAGCATATTATAGGGGTAGTTCCTGAGTAAATAAATTATGCAGGGACCAAAAACAAAAAACTGAAAAAAACTCCACAAAAACAACCGTTCCTCGCAGGCGGTTGTTTTATTTTCCCCAAAAATAGACAAACCCTCACGTTAAGTGAGGGTTGCATGATGTCGTGGTGGAGCTGCCGGGTACTGCCCCCGGGTCCAAAAGGTAACCTGTCATTCGTCTTCAAGCATAGTCTGAATTAACTTTTTACGACTCACCGTCCTGGAATCCAGACAAAAAAGGACGAATTGTCGCGCTGTAAACTGTCCCCTTGATCACGCAGCTGCCGTGGTAAGGGTAAGTGGCATACTTATGACACCGTTTTCTTTATGCTACCTCAAGAAAAATCGGCGCTGCAGCACTTAGGCTGCAAGTGCAAAAGAAGTTTTTGCTGGAGCAAACGCTTGCGCGAATACTGCCAGTTGCTTCTTTGCTGATTCAATTGTGTTTGCAATTAAAAATACACATTACGTGTGTCATCGGCTTGCAGAATAACCTGTTAAAGTCCTCTCGTCGAAGCTATATCAGCCCCACGACCTCTGTGATTATAGCATAAAAGTTAACGATTTTCTAGGATTTGTTCGCTACACTACCCCCATGATTGCACACGTCTATTCAGCAGCGCTTATTGGCTACGACAGCGAACTTGTCGAGGTCGAAACAGATATGAAGCAGGGCTTACCCGGTATTCACATTGTGGGAATGGGAAATAAGGCCGTCGATGAAGCCCGCGAGCGCATCCGAAGTGCGATCGCCCACTCTCTCCTTCAGGTGCCGCCGCGCAAGTTTGTCATCAACCTCGCTCCGGCCGAGTTACCAAAAGACGGCGCGCACTTTGATGTTGCTCTGGCCGTCTCACTCCTGGTGGCCAGTGGTCAGCTCCAGCAACACGAGGTCGATCAGGCACTCTTCGCCGGCGAAGTATCCCTCGATGGAAGCCTCAAAGCAATCCGTGGCGCCATCTCGCTGGCCGAAACCGCTCGTCGCGCCCACCGAAAATACCTCTTCCTGCCGACACCTAACGCCCCACAAGCTGCTCTGATCAGCGGAATTACCGTCTATGGCGTCCCCTCGCTACAGGCGCTCTTCCAGCACCTCAAGGGCATCGCGCTTTTGTCACCGACAAAACCTGCTGCAGCCCACAGTCCACCTCCCCGCTCACCGCTGATAGTCAGTGAGATAAGTGGCCAAGCCCACGCAAAGCGGGCTGTCCAGATAGCGGTGGCCGGTCGTCATAACATTCTTATTTCTGGACCACCCGGTGCCGGAAAAAGCATGCTCGCCAAAGCCATCATCGAACTTTTGCCTCCACTTACCCCCGATGAACAACGAGAAGTGACCAAGCTACATAGCTTGTCCGGCGAAATAATTGCCGAAACAATCACGCGACGTCCGTTCCGCGCGCCCCACCACAGTACGACATTGACGGCACTTATCGGGGGCGGGGTAAAGCCACGCCCAGGTGAAATAAGCCTGGCTCATGCCGGCGTACTGTTTCTTGATGAACTTCCGGAGTACTCGCGACCTGTCCTTGAATCACTCCGTCAGCCACTAGAAGATAAAATCATCTCACTCACGCGGACCCATGGACGCATTACATACCCAGCTGACTGCATGCTGGTGGCGACAATGAATCCCTGCCCTTGCGGATATTATGGCGACGAAAGCCGTCGATGCAGCTGCACCGAACACCAACGTCAGTCATACCAAAAAAAGCTCTCAGGACCGCTGCTTGATCGAATAGATATCATTATTTCTGTACAACGCGTCGATACAACAACGCTTATGCGAACAAATATGTTGCACAAAGAGCAACACTCTAAAGTGTTAGAGTGTATAGACAATGCCACAACACGTCAGCATGAGCGATATAATAGTAGTAACATATACAACTCTAGTCTTTCAACAAAACAAGTACGTAAACACATCGTTATTGCCCCACCTGGCCTGTCGCTTCTCCAAACTGCCAGCCAGCGCCTGGGATTGAGCGCCCGCACCTACTTCAAAACAATCAAGCTTGCCCAGACAATTGCCGACCTTGAATCAGCAACTACCGTCACTTCAGCGCACATCGCCGAAGCCCTCCAGCTACGCGGCTCGATCGACAGCGACTGACCACTCGGCAAGCCCTTGTGTTACCCCAGTAAATTTGATAGAATAGTTGCTGAGTAACACGCTCAAGTAACTGTACGTAACGGAAAAGGAGTCTCTATCAACCAATCAATTCGTATTAACGGGGCAATTCGTGCAAACGAACTACGCGTTATCGGACAATCAGGCGAACAACTGGGCATCATGAGCCGCAGTGATGCACTCAAGATGGCCGAGGAAGCAGGACTTGATTTGGTTGAGATTTCTCCCAACGCCAACCCGCCGGTTGCAAAAATCGTCGACTGGGGTAAATACCAGTATCAAAAGATGAAAGAGGCGCAGAAAAACCGCCGCAGCAACAAGCAGGGTGAGCTCAAACAAATGCGTTTTGGCATGAAGATTGGTCAAGGCGACCTTGATATCAAGCTACGCAAAGTCCGTGAGTTCCTGGCCGAAGGGAATAAGGTGCGCATCCAAGTATTCTTCCGTGGACGTGAAAACGCCCACCGAGAACTGGGATATGACATGATCAAGAGAATCGCCACCCTTCTGGAGAACGATGCAGCTCTGGAGCATGAGCCGCAAATGGCTGGACGCAACCTCAGCGTCGTAATAAGGAGTAAATAATGCCAAAAATGAAGACCCACAAAGGCACCGCAAAGCGGATCAAGGTTACCAGCACCGGTAAGCTGACTCGACGACGTGCCTTCGGCGCTCACCTCTTGGCGAAGAAGAGCAAAAGCCGCAAACGCGCCATCAACACCACCGCTGTCGTTAAGGGCGGCGTGGCAAAAAACGTTAAACGAGCCCTCGGGATCTAAGAAAGGAGTTTCACTATGCGAGTAAAGAGAAGTGTTCCGGCACGAGCCCGCCATAAAAAGATGCTCAAAGCTGCCAAAGGTATGCAGCACAACCGTACCCGTAGCTATCGTCTTGCCAAGCAAGCAGTTACCCGTGCACTTGAATACGCCTACCGTGACCGCCGCAACCGCAAACGCGATCTGCGTGGTCTCTGGATCACCCGTATTAATGCGGCTGCCCGTATCGAAGGCACCACCTACGCCAAGCTTATTGCTGGCCTCAAAGCTGCCAAGATTGAACTGGACCGTAAAGTCCTGTCAGAACTTGCTGTCAGCGAACCAAAAGCCTTTAGCGCTATCGTTAAAAGCACCAAATAATCCTTTCGACTCCTTTCGTCCTGAGGTAAAATACCACCCTGCACTTGGGTGGTATTTTTTAGCTCCGTATCATTTCTAGGTGGTAGACCGCCTGTAAGCCGGGTTTTGTCGAGAACGATCATCTATCTAGCCTCGTGATTGCTCACGAGATCAAGCGGGTGTCGACCGACGGACGGATAGCCCTTTATGCCGATCTCCTTGCAGCTGACAGGGTTTACCTTCTCCGCATGTCACCATGCGACGCTGTAGGCTCTTACCCTACTCATTTCACCCTTACCTCGTAAAAGGCGGTTTTGTTTCTGTGGCACTTTCCCTAGGGTTACCCCCGGTCGCCGTTAGCGACTGTCAGTATCCTATGCTGCCCGGACTTTCCTCTCATCATTTTACCGACAAGCGATCGTTTAGCGGTCTACCAAGGGATATTATATATTAACCGAAAGCTTTTCGCGAGCGTGAGTATCGAGCGTCTTGTTGACCATGCCGTCAGCCAACTGATTGAACTCACGTTGCACGTGACTGAATGATATCTTGTCACATTGTTTCATTAGCTCACGAATTCTTTCGTGAATCGGCCAGAGCTCGCGATTCTTGATGCGATATATGCCCTTCAGCTGGTTCACCACCAGCATGCTATCAATCTTGAAGTGCATTTGCTTGTATCCTAACTCGAGGGCTTTTTCGAGCCCAATGCGAACGCCTTGGTATTCGGCTTGGTTATTGGTCGTAATACCCAAGTATTCGCCGCCCTCTTCAATCACTTCTTGCTGATGGTTAAGCATGACAAACCCTGCCGCTGAAGGCCCCGGATTACCGCGTGAGCCTCCATCTGTAAAAACAGTTACGCTTTCTTTTGAAGTACTTTTGACATCGTTAGTGGCAACAGCCCTCAACGTCTCATCTGATAGCTCTTCCTGCTGGACAATTCCTAGTACTAGTTCCGTCAAATCAGTCATGTCATCTTGTTGTTTTTCAGACATCGATTGCCAGCGGTATTTATTGTAGTTTCCGCTTAATTTTACCGGCCGAGCGTCGTCTGCTAATGTCACAATATAGACCATCACAGCATATTGAATGTCTCGATCATCATGGTCGATGTACGTCACTGCATCAAATAACTGAGCGGTTTTTATGTGCATTCCAGCGTCATCATGCAGGTAGCGGCGCAGCGCATCTTCGGGCTGTTCGCCGTACGCCAGCTTGCCGCCCGGTAACTCAAAGTTCCCCAAAATACTGGCTCGCCCATTGGCGCGCTTCAGCACCAGTGCCTTCTTGTCTTGTGTGATAATTGCCCGGACCGAGAGTCGCTGTTTCATATGTTTGTGTTGTTCCTGTTTACGGTTATTGTACCACCCCGCGAGAATATAAAAAAGCTCCTCATCTGGTGAGAAGCGGGCGCGTAGCCATGAAGGCATAAAAATTCCCAGAAGGTTCAGCGGTACTATGATATTCCCCGCGTTAGTGCAAGGTGGTTGACCTCAGTTTACCTCCACGGAGATAAACAATTTGGTTTCCCAATCATATGATATCGGAAAATCATATGCACCGTCTGGAGCCCTCCTGGGCTACTCTTAGTATACCACTTTTGGCCGCTAGACGCGGAAAATGTTCATGAATACATCGATAAAGAAGCCGATTGACCCCTGCATGAAGGAGCCCAGCGGGCCACTGGCAATCAGGATAATAGCGAAGATAAATATGATGCCAAAACCCTCAATGAACCGCATTCCTGTCCGCACAAACTCAGGGGCTAAAGCGTATATCACTCGTGAGCCATCGAGTGGTGGCAGTGGCAGCATGTTGAAAATGAAGAATCCGAGGTTCACCGTAAACATGGTGGTAATAATCTGGGCGTATAGTCCTTCTGTCGGCGCTCCACTCACAGCCCAGATGCCAAATGTTAAGAAGGCAATCACCAGATTCGTCAACGGACCCGCAACAGCGATTAATGCCGCACCCCAATCGTCCCACTTTACCCTATCGGGGTTAAATGGAACCGGTCGAGCGCCACCAAAGATAGGGCCCCCAACAATTGCCAAGCCTAACGGCAATAGAATCGTCAAAAAAGGATCAATATGTTTTATGGGGTTAAGCGTCAGTCGCCCCTGTAATTTGGCCGTATCGTCTCCCAGCCAATAACTAGTAAAGGCGTGCATTGCTTCGTGCAAAGTCATCGAAACCAAAATCACTCCGACAACAATCAAAATGTAGGTAATAATTTCCATCCCTACCAATTATAGCCCATCTGGGTGCCTATGGAACAGCCTTGACTCTCGAGGCGAAAAAGGGTAAAATGAGCTACATTGTCTATTTAACACTCGGGATACGAAACCCGAGATAACACGTAAGAGGTATCCCCCATGGCAGCACGATGCGAACTCACCGGAAAAGGAAAGCAATTTGGCAACAATGTTAGCTTCTCTTTGCGTCGCACCAACCGTGTCTTCAAACCAAACCTACAAAAGAAAACTTTTGAAGTTGACGGCAAAAAAGTCACTATGGTACTCAGCACTCAAGCTATCCGCACATTGAAGAAAAAAGGCATTCTCGCCTAAATCCTTCCCCCTAAACAAAAAACTCCTGATCATACGTCGGGAGTTTTTTGTTTCGCCTATTAACTGCGTGTAAGTTTAACGATTGTTAGTGCTTCTGGCAGCGCACTCGCCTGCTTTAGCTTGAACTTGGCTACTTCGTCAACCTGCACCCCTAGCTCTTTTATGAATACGTCGACTGAATCCTGAGGTACTTCGTATTTCACCGCACTATCTGCATAGTGGACTGGAATGACTACCTTTGGATCAATCTTACGAGTTAAGCTGGCAGCAGCAGTCGGATCGAGCGTATAGCCGTTTCCGCCAACCGGGACAATCAACACGTCAATAATACCGAGTTCTTCGATTTGATCATCGCTCAGCTTCTCGTAGATGTTTCCCAGTAGGCCAACACGGATATCATGTGCCACAATCCGATATATCGTAGAGATCTTCGGTTCGGTTTCAGTATCGAGGTGTCGCTGAGCAGCGATACCTTTGATGTCAAAGTTAGCCACGCCGTATTCACCTGGACCCTCGATATTCAACTTGGCGTCAGGATTATTCAATGCGAAACGAGCTTCTGTTGCAACTTCAATCTGACCTTTTGTAGAAAGATCCTTCAACCCAACAACTGATAATTTTGGATCGGCATAAATTGTTGCCTTTTTTGTCGACAGTACAACACCATTCGCACCCTTGTATTCAATTTCAAACATTCTTTTCTCCTTTATTTCTGACTGAGGACACTGTCTTTATCTATCGCAACTGTATGTTTGGTATTCAAGACCTGGGTCAAGAACTTGTCACGTACGCTCAGGCGATAGTAAAACTCTTCATACGGCATAACGCTGTAATTGATTTCACGACCTTCTAATTTTTCAATAATAGCCATGGCTGATTTAGCTTTCGCGTTGGATACGCTTCCGACCATCAGGACGTCCACCGGGCTGGTTGAGCCCTTCACAAGGACACCAGCGATAATCGCTACCCGTAATGAAGATAGGCCGGCGACGGCGCTCAGGTACTGCTCGTTTACGGCATCCTTCTCGATCACTCGGGACGATGCAGTGGCATCAATTGGTTCGTTCGCAAAGATCGCTCGTAGTGCTGTATAAAATTCGTAGCGCAGGTTGACCTGATAGTACAGCTTGTTATCGGCACTATCACTAGTAATAACCCCGACTTCCAGCATGTTGGCGAGTTCACGACGGACGGAATTAATTTGCTCATCAATGATACGCGTTATTTCACGGACATAAAAAGATTGTCCAGGATGGTTCAAGAATAGGTGCAGTAACTTCACCCGTGTTTTTGAGCCGAACAATGCGTCTATCACTTTTTCCTCCAAAGGGTAACTTTCTTGTTCTAATGATATCACGGCTTGTTCAGTGTGGCGAGGGTACGACGCAAGAATTGTTCAGAATCTTGCAGGCCTGCCCACCGAACATAGTCACGTCGACGCCACCACGTAATTTGACGTTTCACTAGTTGCCAGTCGGCTGTTTCAGCCGCTTCGATAGCCTGGGCACGC
>Ga0307983_1000881_pt1 | contig 14049 bp, 13 predicted proteins | sample OrgLakmetagen991_FD_201845 | JGI IMG/M metagenome (GOLD analysis project Ga0307983, IMG submission 201845) | Saline water microbial communities from Organic Lake, Antarctica - #991 | ecosystem: Environmental > Aquatic > Non-marine Saline and Alkaline > Saline | place: Antarctica: Organic Lake... | reverse complement strand
CAAGAGCGTTGTGGAGGTATGGGCGTACACCGGAACCAAGCTCATCGTGATGTCTCCGAGGAAACCCAAGGTCCCCTCACTGCCCACCATGAGGTGGACCAAAATGTCAACAGGGCTGTCGTAGTCCACGAACGCATTAAGGCTGTAACCCATCGTGTTCTTCAGAGTGAACAGTCGCGTGATGGTCGCAACCATCAGGGGATCGCCTCGGATGCGATCTCGCAAAGCGTCCAGCAATGCCACCAGTTCAGGCTTGATGAACCTCAAGCGCTCGTTCGCGTCCGCACCGGCAGAATTAAACATTTGTCCATCGGCGAAAACCATCGACACACTGCGAATGGTTGCGTAGCTGTTGTTCGCCGTCCCACACGTCATTCCACTGGAGTTGTTACTGACCGCACCACCGAGTGTGCTGGAGACGAGAGAGGCAGGATCTGGTCCGACTTTTCTTTTTATGCGAAGAAGGTGGCCGTTGAGGCGGGCAAGTGTCACGCCGGCTTGCGCTGTGACACAGTCCTCCTGGATATCTACAATTGACTGGAAGCCGGTGCGGGTATCCACCACGAGCCCGGTGCCCAAAGTTTGACCGCTCAGAGACGAGCCTCCTGAGCGAAAAGTAACCGGGGTTTTCGTAACGTGTGCGGCGGCGAGAATCAGAGAGATATCCGCCACGTTGCGGGCTCGCAGGGTGCTTCCGGGGTGAATTTGAAAATGAGAAGCATCCCTCGACCACACCGTGGCCCTCGCAAGCGATTGCTCAAGTTGTTTCTTGTCAAACCCGGCCTTTTGTAGCTGATCTAACACAGGGTGCTTGCCCATTTTGTCTCCCTTCTTCTTTGTCACCGTTTCCCAGGGGAGGATATTTCAGGCTAGCTCGGTTTTTAAACCTTAACCTGTGAAGGATAATATACTAGTATGACAGTTGGGCGCTCGTGTAAATCTGCCCCAAGCCATGCGCAACAAATGTGAGGTGTCAGGTGGAATCACCCTCAACTGGTCGCCCCCCTCCTCTACAGAATGAATCGGCTCCGCTGGAAACAGTAGCTGCCGTGGGCCTTGGGGAGACGATGGCTCTCCTGCGCCAGGACCCCTCCGAGAGTCTCCAGCCTCAGTTCTCCGCCGGTTTTGGTGGAGCTGAGTCAAACGTCATGACGCAGCTATCACGTCTCGGCCATGCAACGCGGTGGCTCAGCTCACTCGGCGACGACACATTCGGTGCTCGCATCACACAAGGACTCGAGAACGAGGGAGTCCAGGTTTTTTGTGCCCCTAATCATGGCAAAAACACGGGTCTCATGATCAAAACCTACGAGGGCAAAGAAAACCCAAATGTCACCTACTACCGCAAGGACAGCGCGGCATCCCATCTAAACCTCAACAATGTGCCCCCCGAACTGATCACCACGGCGCGCCTCATTCACGTCACCGGAATTTATCCAGCATTGTCCACCACGTCGCTGGAGACCACTTTGCGAGTTCTTGGGATAGCCCAGCAGGCGTCAGTGCTCATAAGTTTTGATGTGAACTACCGCCCAGCGCTGTGGAGCAGATCGCAGGCCAGGGAAGTACTTCCTCTAATAGCCCGTTACGCGACAATCATTTTCGGCAGTCGCGACGAACTCGAGTTGCTGGTCGAGGATTCAGCGGAAAAAAATGATCTCGAGCTCCTCGAAGTTCTGGCAGGCAACGGATGCGATGTTGTCCTCAAGCGGGGGTCGCACGGAGCAATGGCGCTGACCGACAGTCGCGTTTTCGAGAGTCCGGCCTGGCCGGTACACGTTGTCGACACGGTTGGCGCAGGGGACGCTTTTGTGGGCGGCTACCTTTCGCAGTACCTCGAGGGCGCCCCGACACCACGGTGTCTTGCCGTGGCCACGTACTGTGGGGCCATGACGTGCGAAGATCTCGGAGATTGGGAGGGGCAAGCGCGCCTCTCTGATCTTGTATGTAAGGGAATCCTGCCACCCGCCTCAAACAAGGGCAAAGAGCTACCATGACAATCTCTTTTATCTTGCCTCCAAAAAAATCCCTCATTCCTCTACTTCGGGTCAGTGAGGTAGATCCCGCCGTGGAGTTCGCCAAAAACTGGGAGGGTGAAGGCAATACACATATTGAAGTTCTGTTGAGAACCCCTCACGCTCTCGCTGCGACGGAAGCCATCGTCGCAACGACGTCACTCGTGGTCGCGGCGGGGACGATTCTCTCGCCTCAGACCCTGCGAGACGCTCGCAACGCTGGGGCCCATTTCGGCATAACCCCAGGAATCGAAACGGCTCTCCTGAACGAAGCCGAGGCACTCGACTTCCCCCTTGTCCCCGGTGTTTTTACTCCTTCAGAGATTATGGTTGCCCTCGCTCGAGGATTCACCACTCTGAAACTCTTTCCCGCCAGTCGACTCGGCGGAGTCGACTATCTACGCGACCTCGCTGCGGTGTTCTCCGGAATCGACTTCATTCCCAGTGGAGGACTCACCGCAGATAACCATCAAGAGTACCTCGCGTTGGACAACGTGCTCGCTGTGGGGGGCAGATGGATGGTGCCAAGTCACTGAGTCAAAGCCTCACGAGAGACACCGTACCTGCTGTCGCCTCCATATGAGTGGAGCTCTCCGCGGGGGACACAAAAGAAGAGTGGCGCCATACAACTTTCCTCAGGGGAAAATAGGGTAACAACCCGCCAGTCGTCGCGCCCCGTCTTCTTCTGCTGCGCGGAGCGTCAAGAACCTCCACGCAGGAGCAAGACAGCGGGCGTTCTCAACAGCACACGCCACCTCCCGGCGAATCTGACTTACTCTTCAGCAGGAGCGTGCGAGTTGCCCGCCGAGGGGTGCCCGTAGGCCGCGTGCTCCAAACCGCGAATGTACCCAACAGCAAACAAGCGCCCCAGCGTTTCGTAGCCTGGTCTGTCGTTTGTCTCACCCTCGAGTGTAGGAACGTGATCCGGCCTCATTGGCCCCTCAAAACCGATGTCTTTATAGGCTTCGAAACATTCAGCCATGTCCGTTTGGCCGTCGTCGTGAAAAGTCTCACGAAAATCACCAACAGTGCCCCTGACGTCCCGAAAGTGCACGAAGGGCACCTTGTCTGACCCAAACTCTCGAATAACACTGGGAATAGAGGTTTCCCCACTCAGTACTTCAGGCATCAGGGCAAAGTTTCCCTGACACAGTGTTATCCCGTTGTAGTCCGATGGAATTACGTCGAGGAGCCGACGGTAGTCGGCTACAGAACTCATAATCCTTGGCACCCCCCGATCCATGTGTTGGGGCGGGTCATCGGGGTGCATGGCCAGCCTTACTCCAGCTTTATCCGCCTCGGGAACCACCGCTTCCAGAAAGTAAGCAAGCGCATCCCACATGTCTTCGGTGCCCATGGTTCCTGTCTCCATGAGGGAAGGCTGCGCCTGGCCGATAGCCTGATTGTACCCAGTGACGAAAGCGCCGCCACGATCCTCTATCCGGATGTCTGTTCTGCCCCAACTGCTGAGGGCCATCCAGTTGTAGGCGAGAGTGGGAATGCCGAGAGATCCCATGGCCTTTATTTGGACAATGACTTCTTCAATTTCTTGATCACGCCCATCTTGGCCCAACCTGATCTTGTCCATCGGCGCAGTGTCTTCCAATGCCACAAGGGTAAAACCCCACTGCTGATAGAGCTCAATGTTGTGTTTGAGGGCCTCGTGACTCCATGCCACTTCACCCCGCTCATCGGCGCTCCAGCCCTTGCCACCTACAGAAGCAAACATTCTTTGGTCTTGTTCCGCGCCATTAAGTACACCCACGACATTGTCAACGCCCACCTGTCGAAGAAGTCTCCACGAGCTCTCGGGCCGCGGGGGGAGTAACTCACTGAGCTGAATCATTACAGGGGGTCCTTTCGTTAACAACGGTTGATTCATGAATCTTTAGAGCATCACACACGTCTGACTAATCTGATTTGGATGGAAGGGCCGCTCCAATTTGGGCCAATAACCCACCATCGACGCGGATCTCTGCGCCGGTGACGAAGCTGGCGGCTGTGCTGGCGAGGAAGGAGCACACTTCGCCCACTTCTTCAGGCATGCCGACCCGACCCAGTGGGTGAGATAGGCCCCAGTCTTCGACAACTTTCTGAGCGCCTCTGTCGGATCCATCTGACCACTGGCGCGCAGAGGTGCGCAGCATCGGGGTATCGATGGAGCCAGGTAGTAGGACGTTTACCCGAACGCCATATTCCGCTTCGTCGACAGCCATCGCCCGGGCCATCGCATTGAGCGCCCCTTTTGTTGTCGTGTACCCCACAACGTTCCTTTGGGTCGCAACTCCCTGGACCGACGAAATAATCGAGACTGTCCCATGATTTGTTCGGATTTCCTCAATGGAAGCCTGAACCGCGAGGAACACCCCACGAACATTGACGGCATATATCCGATCAAATTCTTCGACAGGAGTCGTCAAGGAATCCCCGTAGGTCTGAATCCCAGCCGAAGCAACAAGATGGTCGATTCGACCAAACTCGCTCATGGCGGTAGAAGCAATACGCTGATGGGTTTCTTCCTCGGCAACATCGCCGCACACCCCAAAGGCTGAACCGCCGATTGCTGTGATTGCCTCAACGGTCTCGGCCACGTGTGCAGCGGTAAAGCCGTGAACAAGAACAGAAGCTCCAGCCTTGGCGAAAGTGGTGGCCACTCCTCGCCCAATTCCCGCCGAAGCTCCGGTCACGATAACGACGTGACCGGAGTGAATACCTGTTGCACTCACGTTGCACACCTCTTTCCCTCTGAAGTATCGCGCATCAAAAAACTCCGTACTTTGCAAAGGCGGCTGTCGCACTCATACCCTCAGAGATTTTTACGAAAATTTCATTTTCCGTGCTGACCTTCCCGAGCGCCAGTTCAATGACTTCCGCCTCAACCTCGCGAGGAACCACCAAAACACCGTCGATATCGCCAAAAATGAGGTCCCCCGGCGTGATCTTCACTCCACCGATTTCAATCTCCGTGCGAAAGTCCCGCACAACCGAGCGAAGAGAGGAGTCCTGCCCTGCTGTTCCCCAACCAAATACGGGAAAGTCTTGCTCAAGGATCTGAGGGGTGTCTCGATAGAATCCGTCGATGAGCGCACCAACAGCACCGCGCTTCAAAGCGACGGCGGTAAGCAACTCACCCCACAATGCGACGGGCTGGACGACACCCGAAGCAACGTAGATCTCATTGGGCATGAGCTGGTCAAGCGCCTCGGTGAGAAGACCGTAGGGCTTTTCCTGCACGCCGTAGACATCCGAAACCAACACCGGCATTGCGCGGCCAACAATCTTCATGTTCGACTCCATCGGGCGGATGGAGTTGGGGAGAAACTGCTTTGTGAAGCCAAAGTTGTCGAGAATATCACCCACTACCGGGGTGTACAGTTTGGCCCTTATGAGACCGAACAGTTCGCCATCAGCATTTTCGTTCATTTTTTGCTCTCTCTCAGATTATTTCTTTGGACTACAGGGTGCGTTAGCTCAGGGCTCGCCTGGAGCGCCATACGTTGACAAATACTGCGACGAGCACAATCGCCCCCCGAACCACCTGTTGGGCATAGGCGTTGACGCCAAGAAGCACCATGCCATTGAGCAGGGCGGCGATTATCACGATTCCGATAGCAGTGCCGAATACCGTCCCCTTGCCACCCGTGAGCGCAGTGCCGCCAATAATGGTCGCAGCAATCGCGTCAAACTCCAGACCGATCGCAATCGTGCTGTTACCGGAGGAGAGTTGCGCTGATTGCAGGAGACCAGCGACGGACGCGGCTAACGCTGAACCCATCATCACGAGAATCTTTACTCGGCGCACCGGAATCCCCGAGAGAGTGGCCGCCTTGATGTTTCCACCCACGGCATACACGGAGCGCCCAAAGACCGTTCGGCTCGCGATAAATCCCACAAGGATCGCCGTAGCCAGCAAGTAGAGAGCTGCAACCGGGATGGTGTCAAAAAGCCTGCCGGAGCCCCAGTAAAAGAAGAGATCGCGGTCGATGGGAAACGGGAAGTTGTTTGTCAGAAGTTGCGCCAAGCCTCTGAGAACGAAATACATAGCAAGCGTCGAAATAAAGGTGGGCACGGCGAAATACGCTCGCATAACCCCGGTGAAAGACCCGGTCAAAGCGGCGCTTGCCATCACGAGGATGACGGCAAGCGGCATGGGCACCCCTTGGTTCGTAATGAGAACCCCGAGCAGAGAAGAAGATAAGGCAGCCTGAGAACCGACAGCGATGTCAATCTCCCCCGACACTATGACCAAAGTCATCGCAAACGCGACAATCCCAAAGAATGCGGCGTTTTGCAGGATAGCCAGCTGGTTACTCAGGGTAAAAAAAAGCGGCGACGTTATAGAGAGGCCCGCATAGAGGACAAACAGCGCTATCAAGAGGCCCAAAGAGTCCCAGTTTTTTGCGGTGTCCCACATCCGAGATAAGCGACCCATACCAAACGCTGAATTACTCACGAACTTCCTCCTGTTTCATTGCTAGGGCCAAGATTTTTTCGGGAGTTGCGTCCGAACCCTTGACTTCTTCGTAGACATGCCCATCCCTAAGAATGAGCGCGCGATCACACACCTCAGCGATCTCTTCGAGTTCCGAGGAAACAAATATTATGGAAATCCCGTTTTCCGCCAAGCCGCGAATGACGTCGTAGAGCTGTGCCTTAGCTTCCAGATCGACTCCTCGAGTGGGTTCATCGAGAAGGAGAATCTGCAGATTAGATGCGAGTGCTCGCCCAATCACGGCTTTCTGCTGGTTGCCACCTGAAAGATTGCCCATTGCCTGTTGAGGGGATGATGCTCGAATGCTCAACGAGGTAATCATGTCTGTCACGATCTGACGCTCTTTCCGCAAACTCCGGTGGAGTTTGGGTAGTACCCGTCCCCGCGCGGAAACAAGAATGTTTTCGTCGAGGCCCAGCACCGGAAAAATACCCCAACCTTTTCGATCCTCCGGGGTGTATCCGACCCCAAGGTTGAGCATCTTCCGGGGAGACCGCCGCTTAATCTCTGCCCCGTTGAGAATGATTTTTCCCGTTGAGCCACGCAGGAGCCCGAAGACTGATTGGAGAAGTTCGGTTCTTCCCGAACCAAGCAGCCCTGCAAGACCCAACACCTCTCCAGCTTCAAGCGTGAAGGATGCATCGTTCAGGCGTCCGGGGTAAGAAACTTTCCGAGCCTCAAGAACTACTTGACCTGACCGCTCGCGTCGGGCAACCACCCGGGTTGATTTCTCCGGTTGACCACTAATCAGGGAGGCCACCTGCTCTGATGACACAGCAGACACATCTTGGGTGCTAACTTCTCGTCCGTCGCGCAACACAGTAAGGCTGTCGGCCACGAGGGGAATCTCTTTCATACGGTGAGAAACGTAGATTACGGAAATGCCTGTGGAAGCCAAACGGCGAATCAACGCAAGCAGTGTTTCCACTTCCTTTGAATTGAGCGCACTGGTGGGTTCGTCAAGGATGAGGACGCGCGGGTCTCCCACCAGCGCCTTTGCAATTTCCACAAGCTGTTGATCGGCTAAAGGAAGCGACTGAACTTCCGCGGAAAGTGGGATGTTCACACCCAGCTTCGCGAGCGCGGAGCCGGCCAACTCGCTGACGCGTGACGTGTCAATCACACCAAACTTTTGAGGCCAATGGCCCAGGGTGATGTTTTCTGACACGGTAAGTCCTGGAACCAGGCTGAACTCCTGGTGCACCACCGCGATGCCGCCCGCTTGAGCCGCACTAGGTCCAGACCATGAAACTCGGTTGCCCTCGAGCTCAATTGTCCCTGAGTCAGGCTTGAATGCCCCCGAAATAAGATTGACCAGTGTCGACTTTCCGGCACCATTCTTACCGAGAAGCGCTCTCACTTCGCCACGATGAAGATCAAAACTCACTTCGTTCAGCGCGGTTACGGCGTCGAAGGTTTTTGTAAGACTTCGACAAGATAGGACTATTTCGTTCACTGCGCGTCTCCCTCAAACCATTGTGGTAGCGGGCTAATTTTCAGCCCGCCACCACAACGTGGATTGTTATGCGGCCAATCTAGCCAGCGAGGAATGCCTCAGTGGTGGCGGGATTCATCCGGTCGTAGGTGATCCCGGGAACTTCCACACTGTGCTGGGCGAGGGTTTCTCCAGCGATGACACGCTTCGCCATGTCGTAGGCACCCTTGATGGTGCCGGCTGGGTCTTGACCCGTGGTTGCCTGCAGCATGCCTTCAGCATCGAGGACGAATTCAGCAATCTGGATGGAGATATCTGTACCGAAGACTGGCTTACCCGATCCTTCAGTTCCGATTACTGCACCAGCTGTACCGCCCTCGTTGGACGCCCAGAAGATATCCACATCAGGGTTTGCCGTGAGAATGTTGGCGGCGACAGAGTTTGCCTTGTCAATGAGGTAGGCCTCCTGGTCGGTCACGATATCCACGGTAATCCCCGCGCTAGCGAGGGCTTCCAGGAATCCAGCCTTGCGCAATTTACACGCTGACGCGAAGTCACAGTTCAAGATGGCAAGGGAAACTGAGTCTCCGAAGTTTTCCTGAATGTACGCAGCTGCTACTGCGCCCGTTCCGGTCCCCAACGCAGTGTTGTCAGACTGAATCACGCCATCCACATTGGCTGGGTCAGCGGTCACACCGATGCAGTTCCCATAACAAATGAGCGTGATGCCAGCATCTTTGACACGCTTCATCGCTTCAAGCGACGCTTCGTCAGCTGCAGGCTGCATCAAAATCGCGTCGACCTCAGCTTGAACCATGTTGTCAATAGCTGCTGCTTCTTGAGAAGGGTCACCATTGGAAGTTGCCGTGATGAGCTCCGTGCCGTCAGCCGCTGCGGCTTCCTCCAGCCCCGCGAGAATGCCCTGATAGTAGGTGTCTCCCTGAAGCATAATGAGACCAATCGTGAGGCTCTCGGCCACTTCTTCGGTTTCCGCGGTGTCTTCCGTTGCAGTGGGGGTCGGGGTGGCAGTTGCACACCCAACCAGAGCAAACGACATGGCAATCAGCCCTGTCCCGTAAATTCTGAACTTCGATTTCTTCATTTCTTATCTCCTTCGACAAGTTGGGTATTAACGTTCTAAAATTAGCACACAACTGACATACTAGTACTCAAGAATATTAGATGTTGCCCTATCGTGATATTTTGAGGAAGTGAAAGATATCGTGAAAGCTGATTCCGCCCCCCCCTTGGAAACGTTGCCAGCCAACAAGGCTCGGCGGCTTCCGCAGCGCGGCCACGGGTTCGGACTTCCGCCTTTTGGTGGAGAAATTTCTCGCACAAGAATCTCGGATGCGGTGTTTGAACATCTCAAGGAGGCTATTCGCAGCCTCCAGCTGCTCCCCGGAACCGCCATCTCGGAGGGGGGCATTACAAAATCCTTAGGAGTCGGAAGGTCCCCCGTTCGAGAAGCAATCGCCAGGCTCGTGGATTTGGGTTTGGTTTCTGTGATCCCCCAAGTGGGCGGACGGATAGCTCCCATTTCGATTCGCCAGGTAGAGGAAGCGGTCTTTATCCGCAGTTCCCTGGAGACCGGTGCCTTCAAAAGGGCTATCGAGGGCTCCGCCCCTGACACAAGCGAAATGCAGAAGCTGGTGGACAAGAACAAGAAAGCGGGAGCCGAAAGAAACATGGAGTTGTTTTTCGAAACGGATGAACAGCTCCACCAGAAAGTTTTTGAGCTGGCCGGGATGGCGAGAATTTGGGAAGTTGTTCGCGGAACAAAGGTCCAACTTGACAGGCTTCGCCAGCTCAATCTCCCGCTTTCCATTGAAAATTTAGAACTTGGTGATGAGCATCAGGCGATTGTCGATGCGATAAGAACCCAGAACATGGAGTTAGGCACGGCCACGCTCCATCGCCATTCCACCAGAATCTTCGAAACCGTCGAAGGATTGCGGTTGGCTAACCCGTCCTATTTCGCTCCGTAAGAATCCGGGGCAACCAACAGGGGTTGACCCAAAGAGGATAGGTGAGGTACTACGTTGACAAACACCACAACCATCGTCGCCACCCACGCTGAAGTAGGCGAAGGCCCGGTATGGCATCACGAGAGCAACTCCGTTTATTGGATCGACATTTTCCCGGGCAAGATTTATCGCACGTTCCTGGATGGCAGAACGTGGGATTCTTTTGTCGTGCCGGAGCCGGTCGGTGCCGTGGCGCCCCGAGAAAACGGTGGATTAGTCGCTTCCGTAGCTTCTGGGTTTATGGGCTTCGACGCCGAGGGCGAACTTACCCACCACCTGAAAATTCTTGGGCAAGGAATTCGCATGAATGACGCGAAAACTGATCCGCGGGGTGTGTATTGGTCAGGAAGCTGCGAACTCGATTTTGAGCCTGGTCGGGGCGGATTGTGGAGGATGGACGAAAACTGGCAGCCCTCCCTCGTCCTGGAAGGTTTGACCTTGCCAAACGGATTGGGGTGGAGCCCCGGTGGCGAAACCTTCTATCTTGTGGATTCTCAACAGCGCACGGTCTCGTGCTTCTCATATGACTTAGAGACCTCTCAGCTCGACAACACACCGACCATCCTGATCGGCCCGGAAATGTTCTCGGGGCTTCCTGATGGTTTGGCGGTGGATACCCGAGGGCATTTATGGATTGCTGAATTTGCGGGAACCGGACTGCACGAGTTTGCGCCAGATGGAACCCATCAACAGACAATCGCTATCCCCACGGCCCAGCCCACCTCCTGCGCTTTCGTGGGAGAGAAACTGGAACAGCTTTGGATTACCTCTGCGGCATTGGGCCTTGACCTGACGGTTGACCCCGATGCCGGATCTATTTTCCAAGTCCACGGCCACGGCGCCGTTGGCGTCCCCGTGGCGAAATTTCGGGGCTAGCGAATGACCCGTTCGATACGTTCCACAGAGTTAATTGTTACCTTCACCCCCGACCGGGGTGCCGATATTGTCTCGGTCGTCGATCGAGAGACTGGGATTGAAGTCCTCGCTCAGTCACCGACGGGTCAGGTTTCGTCGGGCAAAAGGTTCACGGACTCCATGACGAACTGGATTGACGGTTACCCGGGGGGTTGGCAGGTGCTGATTCCAAACGCCGGGCCTGAACGAGAGTACGACGGTGTTCTCCAGGGCTATCACGGCGAGGCCTCACTCGCTCGCTGGGAACTGCAAGACATCACAGACTCGACGGCCCACCTTGAGACGCATCTCCTCACCGTGCCCTTCAGGCTCAACCGAACCATCTCACTGGAGAGTGGGAGCATGGTGGTAACCGATACGGTAACCAACCTCTCTCCCGCCGAGGTGTGTTTCAGGTTCGTTCAGCACCCAGCCCTCGGACATCCTTTTCTGGATGAACACAGCTACCTGGTCACTGACGCCCGCACCGTCATCTCCGACGCCCGCTTTCCAGGAAACCTGGCCGATGCGAACGTATCTGGGCCGCCGTCGACCATATTGCCGCCCGGCCCCATCGCAGGATCAATCGCGTTGCCCGGTCCAGAGACCGGAGCATCTTTTTTTGGCGCACTGACGAATTTTGCGCCGGGCGACGATGGGGGAAATCTCGCCCAGGCGGTCTTTTACAGCCCCACCCAGGGCTTCGGAATCAGCCTCGAATGGGATGCCTCCACTTTTCCCCATGCCTGGCTGTGGATTGAAGCAAACTCTGTTGGGGGTTGGCCGTGGTTTCAACGTATGTATTCACTTGCCGTTGAGCCCTCCAACGTCCTCCCCGGAGACGGGATGGCCCCGCATGACACCCCACGCGGCGGCCCGGGGACGCCGTTAGGGGGCGGAAAGTCACTGAAAACTCAAACGAGGATGTCCCGAGTTGCCTTACCGGTGAGCGCCACCTCAAAAACTCCATAACCGACCGCCACAAAAACAACGGAGAAACCGCATGAATATTGAGTTCCAAAGGCTTGGGCCGCAAGGAAAGGAAGTCCCCGTGGCTGTTATAAGTGGCGTGCACTATGACCTGCGGTCAATCACCGATGACATCAACGCAGAGTTTCTCTCCCGCGACCCGGTCTCTTTGGTCGAGGCAGCCTTTCCCACGCTTGCTCCCTTAGCCGAAGCCAGAGGGATGAGGGTGGGCTCGCCGGTTGCAAGGCCCGGAGCGATTTACTGCATCGGCATGAATTACGCGAAACATGCCGCTGAGGCTGGGGCTGAACCCCCACAGCGAATCGTGGTGTTCCTGAAACCACCCCACACTGTCGCCGGACCCGATGATGACTTCGCCGCTCCCTCGGGAATGGACAAGCTGGATTGGGAGGTGGAGCTCGCGGTCGTCATCGGCAAGCGAGCCTGGCAGATTGCCACACATGAGGATCCTCTCGACTACATCATGGGTTTCACCGTAGCCAATGACATCTCTGAGCGCTACTGGCAGATCGAGCTATCAGGTGGCCAGTGGTCCAAAGGCAAGAGCGGACCAGGCTTCCTTCCGCTGGGCCCTTCGTTGGTGCCGAAGGGTCAAGTTGAGGCCGGCCGCCTGCGCATGACTTCCACCGTGAACGGCGACATCACACAAAATTCGAACACGTCGGACATGATTTTTGATGTTGCGACCATCGTGAGAGACCTGAGTCAATTCACCGTCCTTGAGCCTGGCGATGTCATTCTCACAGGTACCCCCGAAGGGGTCGCGCTCTCGGGCCGTTTTGCCTATCTCAAACCCGGCGATGAAATGCGCATCGAAATCGAACATCTCGGCCTGCAGACACAACATGTCACCGAAGGAAAGTGAGCGGACCGTGTATTCTCAACGATTTGCAGGGCAGGTAGCCATCGTGACCGGAGGATCCTCCGGGATAGGTTTTGCCACCGTCACCCGCCTTCTGGAAGAAGGTGCACAAGTCGCCGTTTTTGACCTAACCCCTATGCCGGAGCCACTGGATGGCCAGAAAAATGTCCGCTATTTTGCTGTCGATGTCACACAAAAACCTTCCATCAACGAGGCCGTGGCTCAAGTAGTTTCCATGTGGAGCTCCATCAATATTGTGATTAACTGCGCCGGAGTTGGTGCGATAGGAAAAATCGGCGATAACAATGAAGCCGAATGGACCCGGGTATGGAATATCAACGTGCTGGGAATAGCCCTGGTAATCGGGGCCACTATCTCTCATCTCAAGCTGGCAGCGCCAGCCGTCGTCGTGAACCTGGGTTCAGCGGTCGCCCACACGGGGTTCCCCGACCGAGCACTTTACACCGCCACCAAGGGTGCGGTTGTTGCGATGACTCGGGCAATGGCAGCTGACTACCTGACGGATGGTGTTCGCTTTAACGCCGTCTCCCCCGGAACAACGGACACCCCTTGGCTTAAAGCCCTTTTCGACGCGTCCGACGAACCCGAAGAGGAACGTCGCAAACTCAACGCTCGCCAACCACACGGGCGTCTCGTCCGACCGGACGAGGTTGCCGATGCCATTGTCTATCTTGCCAACCCTCTCGCAGGCTCCACCAACGGGGTATCGCTGTCCGTTGACGGAGGAATTGAAACGCTCTTTCAGAGCAGATAAAGCCTCAAGTAGACCATCTAACCTAGGCAGTTGCGGATTTACCCCAGATCTCGCATGCTACTTCATGCAACTAAAAGACGCTAAAGACCCCGGTGCCTGCTGCGCCTGACTCGATCGAAGCTGGCGCGAACTAAAACCCAACAAAGACCAGTGGGCTCTTATCCCTCCAAGAGGATTGGAGCCGGGTCACCCCTGTTGATGAGGTGTTTTACGAGCCAATTCCAGGTGGACAAGCACAACCACCACAAGAGATGGCACTCAGTTTCTCCGGCTTTCCCATTGACCAGCCCAGAGGGGCGAGTTCAGAAAGAACGGCTGGAACCCCATGGCCCAACGGAGCAGGAAGACGGCTCGGGAAGATCCTGGGAGAAACAACCCGGCCCCCCTCTTAAAAAAAGTGGGCGGCCGATGTTAGGAAGGCAAAGATGACGCATGTCAACGCTCGCTGAAAACTGGACCAGAAACGCTCTTTGAAAAGTAGACCATCCACGACAGATTGGATGGATGATAACTATGAACGATTGGGCTGAAATTAGGCGCCTGAGTGTGGCAGAGGGTT